>SXGQ01547402.1_pt1 | contig 10226 bp, 12 predicted proteins | sample 3178371 | NCBI WGS metagenome assembly SXGQ01 (sample SAMN11356859, study PRJNA531348) | freshwater metagenome | isolation source: freshwater sample F1-20 | place: China: Fuxian Lake, Yuxi | collected 2017-12-25 | reverse complement strand
ATGTGGTCTTGAGCCCAATCGTGTCCGTTTTCTAAAATATTGTGAAGTGTTTCTTTATCTTGTTCTAATAGAATTCCTGTTTGTCTGTGGATTTGTTCTAAGTTTGAAAAGAACATATATCTATCTGTATGTTCTTCGTGAGTTTCATTTAAAACTTTTTGTATAAGTTTTGTTAAATCTGATTCGGAAAGTTTTACAATTTTTTTCATAACTATTTGATATCGAATTCATCAACAACCGTTTCAGGGTCTATCATATTAAGGTCAATTAACCTTTTTGTTAATTCTTTTTTTCCAAGTTTTCTTAAATAACGAACTACAATTGGAGGAATATCGTTTTCATATTTTCCAAACAATGTTTTCATTATTTCAGCTTCTTTTGGTTGAGGTTGAAAATCGGCTTTTGAACGAGCCCCTCTCATTCCTGACTTTCCTTTTTCATAAGGAGCTTCATCTTCAGTTTCGTTTAAAACTTTGTGAACTAATTTGGAGAGTTGTGATTCTGTAAGTTTAATTACTTGTTTCATATTTTATTTAATTATGCGTTTAATCCATTTCCACCTAATAATACCGTATTCATTTGAACTACAGCTTTAAATTGGGCATTTGTAAATGTTGCGTGTGGTGCAACAATAGAAGTAGTGTTTCCGCTACAAAGTGCTTGACATATATCAACATTTCCACCAGTACTTCCTGAAAGAGGAACTTGACACAATGTACAAGTATTATATGGTCCATATGGAAAATATGAGTTAGCAGGATAACTCGAAGTTGTTCCTGAAGTTAGGGTAACACAACGACCATCAGGTAATTGGTATATTTTCGAAAAATTTATACCTGAATCATCTATTATAATTTCAACGTTTGTTAAATCTGAACAAGTCGTTGCGGTAACATTTCTAATTGCCATATTTTTTCTTTATAAATAGTTTGTTTTTATTGAATTTTCATATTGACAATCTGAAATTTTATTTGTCGTTTGTAGGTGTTAATTTCTCCACTACTTTGGACTTTAATATCAATATAATATTCATTTGGAATTTTATCTCGAGTATCAAATATAAAGTAATACTCATTTGGAGTTTTATTAATTTTTGTCCAATCTTGAACCTCAACTTCAGTTTGTCCTTCTCTAACGTATACTCTATAGTAAGCGTCTACTTTTTGTAATAGTTTTTGTGTTGTATAAGCTTGTTTTATAATAACACCAACTTTTCGGATGTCAGTATTATATATTTTTTCATCTTGTTTAATTCCGTAGTAATCGAAACCATATATTTTTGGGTCTTGAGAATTAGTACCAATCGAAATTGAATTTTTTATTGGATATACGGTAAATTCATTTAGTACATTTGGAAGACTAAAACCATTCAATATTAGGTTACTCCAAGTGTCGGTAAAAGTACAAGGAGTTTTGAATCCAATTAGAGGGGGTAATATTACTTCATAAACACCTTTAGTTCTTAAACACGTTGTAATACCTGACAAACCTGTTATAACTTCACCTGAAGCATCTGCAATATCAACAACAGGAAGTTCGTCTAAATTGAAAGGATTTCCGTTTTCATATAAATAAAGGTATAATTTGTTAACCTTTCCTAAAGTAAAATTATTTCTATCGTCCTCAATTAAATCATTATAGGTTGTTAACAAATATGGTTCATAAAATGTTTGAGTGTGACGAGTAAAAAACGCCACTTCATAAGCGTCAGTCAAACCTGTTAAGTTTTCAACTTGAGGTTTAAAAGCGATTCCCCATCCTGAAATATTTTGAAGTGTTCCGTTTAGAACCGCATCAATCTCATCAGTCATATCAATACTTAAATTTTCGTCACCAAATTGAAAATGTTGTGTTCCGACAATTGTTAACCCTGAGTAATCAACCACACCTGTGTTTGTATTGGAGTATATACCTGGTTGAGTCCAAACTCCAATTGTAGTTGTTTGATACCAATTGGATGGTCTATTCGAAAAATTTTTATCGTTGTAGTCTATTTCATATTTAAGGTCCGCAAAATCATAACCAACTCCTTCATCCCAAACTTGTGGTTGAGTTTGTTCTTCATCAATGTATGGTATTCTGAATAAGATTAAGTCAAATGAAGTTGCTCTTAGTCGAGATTGAGATGTCCTTGTGTTTAGAAGTTCTTTATCAAATGTTGAGGTGTTTGTCAATTTTAGAACGTGTGATAAAGTATCAGTACAACCTGTTGAAATTGTTCCGTCAAATATTTTAGATTTTAGTAAATCTAAATCCAAGTTGAAAATGAACCTACTAAATCCGTTTGGATATTGAGTTGTTGGAAGTGAACCATAAAAAATTTCACAAACAGGATTTCTTCCAGTATTGGTGAAACTATTTGAAATTATGGTATTATTCTTGTTGAAGTAAGAATTATTTATTGACATCTAATCTTTTAGATATAAATATCAATTAATTCGAATATTATTATTTAAAAGTAAATTTGGAGTATTTAGGTCTTTTGTTATGTCAGTTACATTCACTCCCGCCGCAACTGGAATGGGTGGTGTTGGAGCTAAGGGATGTGTATGACTAACCATAAAAGTAACAATTTTTTCTAATAATGATATCAAGTTTTCTCCCCTTACGGTAGAGTACGTTTGTTCGTCCAAAGTTTTGAATTGGGATTCTGGAATACCATATAACGTATTTTGTAAATCAATTTTTCTTTTGTTTGGACTTGTTGAGTCTTGAGATAAAAGATAGAGTTTTTGACCTCCTAAAACTCCAACGGTATAATCAACAACACTATTTATAGTAGGGGTAATTGTTTCAATTTTTGGTAAAGTTGGTGGACCAAATTGTAAAGTCCCACCATTATTTGCGGCAACCATATAGAAACCAAAATTTAACGTACCGGTATCTAAAGTTATTTTTGGATATATTTGTAGGTAATTGTTAAGTTCAGAAATATCATTAACAGTACTTCCTGTTGTGAATTTGGTTCCCTTAGCTAAAGTACTTGAAGATGGAGTTACAACGAATGGGAAGGATGAATCGGGTGACCAATTATTTAAATTTGTTATAGTATAATTACCATAGGAAGCGTTTACAGATAAATCAGGTTGTCCTGTAGAAAGACCTTTAGCAACATCATTGATTAAATCTGCGACAGAATTCAATGACAAACTATTAAAAATAAAAGTTTCAATTGGTACACCATAATCCAAACCAACAACCATATTTTTTATTGTGTCTTGGTTGAAATTTGATGTGTTAACTTTTGTTGATGCTTTAACATTATAAATTTGTACAGAACCATTAAACATATCAAATTGATTTTCTAAGTTTGATATATTCCAAACAATCATTTTTTTGACTAACTTAACTTTTGTTTGAAGGGTAGTTTTTGTTTCTGAATTTCCAAAATCAGTTTTTTGCGTGAATCTCGAGAGTTGTAAAAATGACCTTGAATTGTTTGCCACTGGAATTTCCTCAGGCGTCAATTTTTTGGTTTTACCAGCTCTTACTAAAATTTCATTTGTTTTTACAATAACATCAGCGGTCCCACGTCCCAACAAAGAGTTATCACCAGGTTCAGGAAAAACTCCTTTACTTTTAGTTTCATCTTTATAAGTACCATCGGTATTTTTTATACTCAAATTTTCAGCAATCCTATCTCCACTGGCCAAAAGTTTTTTTGCCCCTTGGAAATTTTGGTACGGGGAAAACATCGGACTTGAATAAGGACCTTGTATATAAAATTGATTTTTGAAAGGATATTCTTTGTTTTGATAAACTATATGTACATACTCTCCTTCTTGGGGAACTTGATTGAAAAAAAAGGGTAATAAAGGTAGTAATAAAAATGGGTCTTTATATGTCCATATATCTTTAGTTTCGTCCCAATCAGGAATTGACGATAAAATTGACTCGTAATTTTTGGTTTCGGGTACCGCTCTAACACGACCAAGCATCATAGGGTCTTTATTGTCGATTACATAACCAGGAAATAAAACTTGATGAATATTATCTTTTGTAATTTCTGAAGCCATTTTTATTTTTTGATTCTGTTATTGAATTCCTTCAAAACTAAATTATATGATTGTTCTAATTTGTCAATATGTTCAGTAAGTTTAATCAACGCGTTTTTAGTTAATTCAAAATCTTCAGTGATAAAATCCATAACAAACACTAAATCCTTGTTTGGTTTATTTTTATAGTCCTTAAGGATTTCTAACGCTTTTTTAGCTTCATCTTCCTTTTTCATAATTAAAAAGATTTTCCTGAACCTCCACTGATTAAAGTAAATCCAGCGGGTGTAATAGTCAAAGGGGGTAAAAAAACTTCGGTTTTACCATTCAAAACACTTTCTTTATGTTGAGCAATCATTTGAGAAAATTTTGAAAGAGCGAATAAGTTTGGACTTCCATCTTCCAATGCTCCTGTTGGGATTCCCGCCTTTTGAAGTTCTTGAATTGTCTCAATAAAAGCTCTCGTGGGTGAAAAACCTGAAGAAAATTTTGATGCCGCAAGTAAAGGGAGAGGTATGTTAAAACCTGATGTTGCAATCGTCAATAACCTCAAAATATCATCAACCAAATTTTTACACCTGAGGTAGTCCTGAATTGCTTGTGCAACCACGATTAAAAGTTGAACTAGTTTCAAAATCATAATCAATTTTGTGTTGGCTTGTTCTTTAGCCAAATCTGAAATTACTGATTGTATTAAATTGAAAATATCTTTTTTAATTTGTTCATACAACGTCTTGATGAAGATTGCATAAATTTTTTGAATTACGTTCAAAAAATATTTTTTAAACGCTTTCATAAAATCCATAAAAGTTTTGAAAGAGTCAACAAATGTTTGACCCAAAGATTTTAACATTACTAAAATTGGTAAAATTATTTTTGGACAAAATATTGCTGATGCTAAACCTTGTATTATTTTCCTTACTATATTAAAATCGGCTTCAATTTTAAGTTCACCGACTAATCCAAGACCAAGAGCCGGGTCATTAAATAAAGGATAAAGAACTTCAGATGCCGCGGCAATTTGACTTTCACCATCAAGACGAACCAAATTATTCAAGTTGTCTAAAATAGCCTCTTTATTTATTGGTAGTTTTACATTATTACAATCTTCAAATTCAATCACCCCATTAATTGCGTTTTGTACTTTTTGTTCAATTTCTCTCAAATCCAAATCTGTGAATTCAAAAAAAGCTTCGTCAATACCATCGACTGCGGATATTTTTGAAATACCTGAAACGTCTATTTCCTTTGTATTATCGGGACACAGACCTAGTATACGAGTTATGATAGCCTCAAACTTTGTTTGTTCTTCAACTTGACCGATACTTGGTACAGAAATTTTTACGGCACCCAATATTGCATTTACGATACAAGTCATAATGTGGTGAAATTCGACCATTTTGATTGATTTGTAGTAATCAGCAATAAATGTGGCAACTTTATTTGGACCAATCCTATTTTGTAAAGTAACTTTCCACCAAGGACCTGTTTGACCAAAATTATCAAATTGAACAAATTGAATATCGAATAGTGGTTGTCCTGACGCTCCCAAATAATAATTTCCATATTCTGTTAGATAAGAATTACTCATTTGAATTCTATGATATAATTCTCGATTCATAGAAAAAGGGTAACTTTGTACTTGAATTGGTTTTTTCTCATATAAAGCAACCCCCACAGGTGAGTTAGGATTTTCTTTGAGTAGTTCTCCCAAATCTGTTGAGGATACTTTTATGTATAATGTTTGAGCGGAATAAGTTTGTTGTGCGTCACAACCGACCGCATTTATACTTTCTTCAGTTAGTATTCTTAGAATGTCAGGTTCAATTTTTTTTAGAGTTCTTAATAATAAAGTTTTAATAAATTGAATGGAACGTTTTCCTGACCCGTTTGTCACCGCAAAAGTATCTAATAAATGGTCGAATTGAGATTTAACTTTTCTTTCAAAACTTTTTTTATTCTCTTTAATTTGGTCTAATGTCTGAGTTATTTGTTCCTTTTTATTTTCGAACGAATCTCCGGCTCTTTTTTTTAGATTATCATAATCATCTTTTAGTTCTTTATAGGTTTTAGTTGCTTGGATTCTATCTTGAGCTTCTTTATAACCTTCTGAAATATCTAAAGACATATTATTACTTTTTTAATTTATATTCTTGTTTTGGATTTGACAAGTCTCTATCAATCAAATCTTTTAACATTTCATCATCAACATTTAAATCGGATATAGAAAATGTTTCTGCGTTACCGGATGATTTCTCCCACAATGAAGATTGTAGTTTTGAAAGTGATAATTTTTTTTCCACACAATCGTTAACAATTTTTTGTTGTTCTTTAATAATTGGACCAATAGTTTGCATATCTTCTGGGTCTTTCATCATAGATAACATTTTGTTTTGTATACGAATTGCGGTTGTTCGTTGTTCAACTATTTCATTATAAATTTCTTGCATAAGAGCAAGCATAGAATCTTTACTTAAATTAATCTGTTTTTTCTGAGGTCTTGGCATACCAATAAATATTAAAAATAGATTTTTATTTGACCATCTTATTCAATAGATTAAAATACATAACTCTGAATTTTTTCATTGAACTTCTGATTTCTTTAGTACTCAGATTTGTCATTTCTCTAAGTGATAAAAGTATAATATTCTTGTTGAATTTATTATTATCAGTTCCAATAAATATACTTTCGTAGTTATCAAAAATATCATATAATGCTAAACCAAGTTTGACTTCATTATCAGAAAGTGGCTCATTTTTGACAAAATTATCAAGTTCTAATAGAAATGTCTGAATAATATTTTCAGATTCTATTTCATCGTTATCTATGTAATAGGCAAAATTTTCATCATTTTCTAAATCTGATGATATATCCTCATAAGATATTTTTCGATTGATTTCTTTTTGGTCTTTAATAATTTGACCCATCAAATAATTCTTACAAATTGTTCCAAAGTAAGAATATGCTTTTTTTTCTTTTGATGGTTTAAATTTATCAATTTTTGTCATTAAAAAAGAATGAGTGTCAGTATGAATTTCTTCAAAATCCATATCTTTTCGATATAGTTTATATCTCCTTATTATAGAAGATATCATTTTATCTAAAGGTTTTCTTAGAAACTGATTATAGATTTTGTTCTTCTCCTCGAAAGTCTCTGCGGTTAAAAAATTTACAACCGCCAATTCTTCTTGAATATCAAAATAATTAACCTGTTTTGGTTTCCGACCTTTCTTTTTTAATTCGACACTCGTAGTACCTGTCAAATTTGAATCTAAAATCATCAAACATTTTTGGTCTCATATTTTATTTGTCTGTCTTGAATAAAAAAGTACTCTTTTTTTGCACTTTCAATCCAAAATTTTACTTCATCTTCAGTCAAGGGGTCATTACCATTTTTGTAATTCCAAAAAATAGAACCGGGTCTCAAATTTATATGTTTATAACCTATTCTTGGTATTGTCATAAATTTAACCGAATTGTGTGTCATTCTTAAAAAGAATTCATAACCAAAAGTTAATTTGAATGAGGTTTTTAATTTACCAAAATCAACATAAGAAGACTTTTTTATAACCATACCTGACAATTGAAAGTTTTGATAAGTGTGTAGGGTTTCGTTAATTAAATAACCCATTTCATTCGAAACATTTAAAGCAAAAGTTGCTTCGTTTGTGAAACCTGCAAAAGTATTTTTATCATCAATATCAACTACTATTGGTAAAAAACCATCAACATCAGGATATGAATTCGAAAAAAGTTCTACGTTTTTAAACCAAATACTTGAGTATTCATCATCAAATTCAAAGATAGAAATCCATTTTGAATTGGACATTTCAACTCCATAGTTGACTTGTTCTGTAAAACTTGGTTCTTTTTCCCAAACATATTTTTTTACATTCAGTTGACCAAAGTCAAATGAATTCAAGAAGTCGACAAGCTGAGTTTCATCTGTGTGAACAATTACCAACTCATTGATTGGTAATTTTTGAGTTTTAAGTGATTCGATACATTTTCCAAAAAGTTCATCGAAATTTAATGGAATTGCGGATTTAATTGGTAATATTACCGATACATCAAAATTTGTCATATTTTTTTCCATATTAAATTATATTGATTTTAATTTATTTAATTGGTCTTCAAAAGAATCCATTCTTGTCTTCAAATAAGTTTCAAACAATTCCAAAGAAACTTTTTCAAACTCTTTTTTAGTTGATAAGTTTTCGACTACTTTTAACATTTCATCTTTTAATTCTTCTTTGATATTATCTTCCAACCAATTTTGTATAAAATCGGCAATGAAGTCACTAATTTGATTTTTATTATTTAACCAAATACCATTATTTTCATTCATCCATTCAGGTATCAAATTGGGAACAAGACCTAAAACAGGAACGTTTGATTTCATAGATTCTAATGGGAAGGTCCCATAAGAACTTGTTTCATCAATCCAAACAGAAAGGAAACACTCTTTCAAAGATTTTGCAAATTCTGATTGTGAAAGACCTCTCATATCTCGGAAAGTAATCCATCTATATTGAGGGAACTTTAAATAAAAAGTTTTGATTACGTTGATACTATCTCTTTGGTCTCTTGAATGGATAGCAATAATTGGTTTTGCCGGTAAATTTGATTTTTGAAATTTGTCAGAAACAACAGGTTTTAGTATATCATAAGACACACCTCTCATTATGTTTTCAAGATGTTCTTTTTGTTGTTGAGAAGTTGTGATACACTTATAGAATCCTAAAGATGGCCAAGTTTGACCAGGTTGAAGGGTTTCTAACATATGGTCATAAGCTTGACAAAGTACAATTTTACCACAAGGTAGTTTGGTTAATTGACCCATTACAAAACCAAAAAGTTCAGGTATTACAACAAAATCTTCAGGGGCAACTTCCAAACTTTGACCATCGATTGATTTGTGAGGAAGTTGGTCCATATATTCTTGACCTAACCAACCACTTACCCCAACATAATCAGGTTTTTCGTGAAGAATTATTGCATTATAACCTTGTTTTTTTAAAGTTAAAGCTAAGTCATAAATGTACGCCACAGAAGCTTTGGCATTACCTTTAGTGTCTTGAACAAAAAAATATAGACGAGATTTTTTCTCCTTCATATTGTTCAATGACAACTCAATTTTAGAGATTTGTTCTTGATTCATATTTTAGTATTTATTTATTATTTGTTTATTCAAAAGTGTGTTAAACGCCAGTTTGAAAGGAATACTCAGTCCACTTGATTTCATACCTAATGTCTCATCGATGGTTTCATTTTCGGTTAATAACGTTTCTAACATAATTTTTACCATCTCATATTTCACCACACTTACTTGTGTATCGGTTTCTCCTGAGTCTGAAGGAATGTTGATGAAATCTTGAATTTTGTCAAAATCAAAATAATAATTTTCGTTTAGTATTTTTAACATAATACAAATTGATTTAATATACTTTCTAATTCTTTTATTGAATTGATTTTGTACATTGTGTTTATTTCTTTATTGTAATCCGTCTCAAACTTTATGATAAGTTTATCATCGGGGTGACACAATAATAAGTCAGGATTTGCTGTAAGTAAAACATCAATTTCATTCCACATTGAAAAAATTGTAGAATTACTATAGAACTTAACATTTTCAAAAAGACATCCAAATTTTGAAAGAAAAAATAATGACGCTGGTTTGGATTTACCTATCTCATCAGAAACAATAATAAGTTCGTGTTTGTCTCTTTGACTGAAGTAAATTTCGTTCAGGTCATTGAACGTAGTATATTCAGAGGATTGTGCGTGTCCAAAAATTTCCATAGGAAATTCCTCGAATAAAAATCTATACATTTCATCTGAATCTTGAAACAAAAAATGTTTTGATAAGTCCAATGAATCAATCGGGTGATTAATTTTATATTGAAATTCATCTTCTATTTCTATTCCTTCGGTTTTGTCTATAAGGAATTTTTGGTATGTCTGTTCTATTTTACCTAACGTGTTTCTTAAAACACCATTAAGTTCGATTCCAATTCTCATTAAAAAAAGTTATAAAGTAAAAATAGTTAAGGTTCGTATTTTCTCAAGATTTTAGTAATCAGAGGATTTCTGACAATATCCGAATCACTAAACTCGAAAACACCAATATCATCCATTCCTCCAAATTTGTGTATGGCATCATATAGTCCGCTATGAGTTTTATCTTTATACCTGTCAGTTTGCTCTAAATCTCCTGAGATAAAAAATTT
>SXGQ01502205.1_pt1 | contig 10229 bp, 9 predicted proteins | sample 3178371 | NCBI WGS metagenome assembly SXGQ01 (sample SAMN11356859, study PRJNA531348) | freshwater metagenome | isolation source: freshwater sample F1-20 | place: China: Fuxian Lake, Yuxi | collected 2017-12-25 | reverse complement strand
CGCTTCCTTTCGCAGCCGTTCTATGTCGCAGAAGTCTTCACGGGACTGCCTGGCGTGACTTGTTCGCTCGAGGACACGATCGACAGCTTCGAGCGACTGTGCAGCGGCGAGGCGGACGATCTGCCCGAGAGCGCCTTCATGTATGTCGGCAACCTTGAGGACGCGCGGAAGAAGGCGCAGAAGATGGCTGCGGCCGTCTGACACCCGCAAGCCCACGGCTCGAAACGGTCACTCCTCCCAGTTTGGCGTCCGCCACCCGCTGACCCGACCATCGGTCCCAAAGAACACCGACCAGACATTTTCCGGCGGCGGCTGGTCCTTGAACATCGTTCCCGACGCAAGCGTTGAAAGGTTGTCGCCGTAGTTCCACGACGCAGGCGAAACCACCTTGCCGTCCTTTCCCGTGACGGCGGGCGTCTTGGATGACGGGTTGCCGAGCAGCGTGAGCACTTCCCAGTCCTGCATTCCCTTGCGGAGTTGACCGAATCTTCCCTGATCGGGGGTTTGGCAGGACGCGACAACGAGCACCAACTGCAGCAACACCACGAGTGCGATCAAGTTCGACAGCGCGCGCCGCGGGCGGCAACATCGTGGCATGGTCAGCATGAGGCGAGCATAGCGCGATGGGACTGGACGCTCCTCACTGGCGGTCTGCGGACGCGGTTTGCCCCGCGCGGCTGACGACACGACAATGATGCGATGACACAGCTCAACGCGGAATCAGCGGCGGTCGTGGAGGCGCTCGTGAAGCAGCATGGCGAAGGGGAACGAGGACGCGCTGAGCGCGGCGTTCGACAGGTGGCGGCGCGCTGGCAAGAGTGCGATGGAACCCCCGCCCAGTTCCAGTCGTTCTGCACCGAGCGTTTCGTGCCAACGGGCGCGGATCTCGATCGACTCGTCGATCGCTTGGAGTCCGCACTCGAGCAGGTCTATGGGCACTTGTACGAGATGCGTCGCACGCTCCGCCGCCACAGTGACCTCGCGGGCGATGAGTTCGAGGGCGTGGACGACATGCTGGCGACATTCGACCCTGCACCCGATCTCGCGGAGCAGATGTACCGCCAGAAACTCGCATTCCTCGCGCTGCTGAATCTGCCACGCGAAACCCTCGCCACGATGTTGCAGGATGGTCCGGCATGGAACCACGCGCACTGGGCGTCGGTGCGGATCGCCCAGTCCTTTGACGCTCGCATCCCTGCAACCCTGGCAGACCGCGCTCGACATGTCGGGCACGCGGCGAGCCAATGGGTGGCGCGGCAGCACATCCCCGTGGGAACGCTCGTGGACGCGTCGGGCAAGCGGTGGTACGCGCCAGACCGTGCGCTCCTGACGCACTGGCTCGTGCGCGAGGAAATCAAGGCGCAGTACAACGATGCATCGGGGCTGCCGCGACAGCGCGCGCTTGCGGCAGTGCTTGGGCGAGCCATCGATGGACGCATTCCGCTGGCGGTCATGGACCGCAGCGACACGCGCGATTGGGATCCACAAGCTGAAACGCGCGGGGGAGATGCGGGCACGGTCGGGCTCGCGCGTTACGACCACTGGATCGAACAGTTCAAGCTTGCGCAGGCGTTCGACGCGTACCACCCCGAGCATCCCACCGCCATCGCGCGCAAGTTCGAACTCGCGCGCGAGATGAGCGAAAGCGATGTCGAGCACCTGCTCACCGAACTCCTCGACCACCCTTCGCGCATCGAACTCGCAGCGTTCTTGCGGACGCGCCTCGGACGCGACCTCGAGCCCTTCGACATTTACTTCGACGACATCGCCGAAGCGCGGTCAGCAAGCGAACTGGACGCGGCGGTCACCGCGCGATTCCCGAACGAGAAGGCGTTCGAGCAAAGCCTGCCCGAAGTGCTCCGCCAACTGGGCTTCAAGCCGTCTGACGCGGACTTCCTTGGCTCACGCATTCGCGTGGAGATCGCGCGCGGCTCGGGCCACGCCATGCGGCCGCGGCTGCCGGAGTACGGCGCATGGCTGCGCACGAGCCGCCTGAAGGACCGACTGGGCTGGGATGGATTCGATACCGCGATGCATGAGCTGGGGCACAACCTCGAGCAACTCTGCTCGACCTTCTTCGTGCCAAGGCCGGCACTGCGCAATGTGCCGAACACGGCATGCACGGAGGCGTTTGCATTCCTCTATCAGTCACTCGGCAAACGCGTGCTTGGGCTCGACGATGCATCCGAGGCCGACCGTGCGTTCGCCATCGACAGCATCCAGACGATGCTGGCTGCTTGCCAAATCGCCGGCCCGAGTTTGCTCGAACTGCACGCCTGGCGCTGGCTCTATGCGAATCCGCACGCCGATGCCGCGGCGCTGCGGGCCGAAGTGCTTGCAATCGCGCGTCGACTTTGGAAGCGCTTCTACGAACGCGACTTCGGCGAGGACCGAAACCACCTGCTCGCCGCGTATCAACACATGATCAATCACCCGTTGTATCTCCCCGATTACACGATCGGTCATGTCATGAGTCATCAGATCCGCTCGTACATGCGCGGGAAGGACATTGCAGCGGAAACTCGGCGAATCACATCGATCGGGCGCTTCACGCCGGACTTGTGGATGCGGAATGCCGTTGGTTCGGGCGTCAGCCCAGTGCCACTGGCCGAGGCCAGTGCCGAAGCGATCAAGCAGATGTCCGTACTGGCCTGACGCCGCGACCGGCGGCGCGAAGGACCAGCGGGCTTCGTCAGGCGCTGAAACTGCTGCCGCAGCCGCAGGTGTTCGTGGCGTTGGGATTGTTGAACACGAACCCGCGTCCCATCAACTCGTCCTTGAAGTCGATCGTCGTGCCATTGAGGTACAGGTACGACTTCGGGTCGCAGATGACATGCACCGTGAATGGCTCGCCCGCGGATGCTGCGGTGGCAACTGCGGTTGCTGTGCCGCCGCCCGCGGCTTCGCCGCTGGCGACCTCTGCCGCCTGGGCACGGCGCGTGTAGGTGTACTCCCAGCACTCATCGCTGTCCTTCTGCACCTCCGTCAGGTCGAGGATGTATGAGAAGCCGGAGCAGCCGCCCCCCTTCACGCCGACTCGCAGGCGAATCTTCGATGGATCGAGCCCTTGCTGTCGGATGATGGTGTCGATCTCTCGGGCAGCGGTCTCGGTGACGGTCAGTGGCATGAATGTTCCCTTTATCTGAACTTGGAGGCGAGGCGTGTGATCAAGTTGTGTGGCATGGACGAACGAATGAAAATGCGATGCGCCTCTCAGTGCGCCGCAGCCGTGGCAGTTGTCGATTGTGCAGCGGCGCTCTCGGCGGACTTCCCGCTCTTGCGCTTCCAGTCCTCGATTGCACTGCGGATCGAATCCTCCGCCAACACGCTGCAGTGAATCTTCACGGGTGGCAGGCTGAGTTCCTCGACGATCTGCGTATTGCGGATCGTGAGGGCCTCATCGACCTTCTTGCCCTTGATCCACTCTGTTGCGAGCGATGAACTGGCGATTGCCGAACCGCAGCCGAAGCACTTGAACTTGGCGTCCTCGATGACCCCAGCGTCACTCACGCGAATCTGAAGCTGCATCACATCGCCGCACTCGGGCGCACCGACGATTCCGACGCCGATGTCCTTGCGGGCAGCCACCTCCTTCGAAGTGCCAAAACTGCCCACATTTCGCGGCTTCTCATAATGATCGACGACCTTCTCGCTGTATGCCATGATGAACTCCTGTTGAACTCCTGTTGAACTCCTGTTGGATGCGTTGGTGTTTGTGCGATTGATCTGGGCTGATGTGTGCTGGCGCTACCGCTTCAGTGGCTCTGCCACACGATCTTGGAAAGGTCGACGCCCTCCTTGTGCAAGTCGAAGAGCGGACTCATCGAACGAAGGTGCTTCACAGCGCGGTCGATCAGTTCGATCGCCGTGTCCACATCGGCCGTCGTCGTCCAGCGCCCGAATGAAAGTCGCAGCGATGAATGGGCAAGATCGTCTCCGATGCCGAGACTCTTCAGGACATATGACGGCTCAAGGCTTGCGCTCGTGCACGCGCTTCCGCTCGAACAGGCGATGTCGCGAACGCCCATCATGAGGCTCTCGCCTTCGACGAAACCGAAGGAGATGTTCGAGATGTTCGGGAGCCGCTTGGTCGGATGACCGTTCACCTGACAGACTTCGAGGCGCGAGGTCAGTTCACGCTCGAGACGATCGCGCAGCGGCTGCAGGTGCGCTCGATCCTTGTCCATTTCCGCGAGCCCGATCTCGCAGGCCTTGCCGAAGCCGACGATGCCTGTGACATTTTGCGTACCCGAACGCATGCCGCGCTCCTGCCCACCACCATCGACGAGCGACTCGAGCCGCACCCGCGGCTTGCGGCGGCGCACATAGAGGGCACCCACTCCCTTGGGCCCGTAGATCTTGTGACCGCTCCATGAAAGCAGGTCGATGCAGTCGGTCTCGACGGCCGTTGGCATCTTGCCCACCCACTGCGTCGCGTCGGTGTGGAAGATGGCCTCGCGCTCATGGCAGAGCCGACCGATCTGCGGCACCTCGTTGATGGTGCCGAGTTCATTGTTCGCCCACATCACGCTCACCAGGATCGTGTCGGGGCGCATCGCCTCACGGACATGGTCCGCGGTGATGACCCCGTCGGCTGGCGGCGCGATGAATGTCGCATCGAATCCCTCACGCATCAGGCGTCGGACAGGATCGAGCACGGCCTTGTGTTCATGCGCGACTGTGACGATGTGCCCGCGCCCAGTCTGTCCCTTGGGCGCGCGCGCGTACATCTCCGCCGCCCCCTTGATGGCCAGATTGTTCGACTCCGTCGAGCCCGAGGTGAAGATGACTTCCTTGGCGTTCGCGCCGATGACACTCGCGGCCTGCTCTCGCGCCAGTTCGATGGCATCTTCCGCGTCCCATCCGAACCGATGATTGCGCGAACCGGCGTTGCCGAACTTCTCGGTGAAGTACGGAAGCATCGCCTCCACCACGCGCGGATCGCAAGGGGTGGTGGCTGCGTTGTCGAGGTAGATTTGCTGCTTGAGGTGCATTGTTCGAAGCCTGTTTTCGGAGCGTTCTGCCGAAATTGCGTCGATCGGTCAATTGAGACTCATTCTCAACTGGGTCAATCATAGCCCGCACGGAACGAACGGCAACACCACGGAATGGAAATCGTTGATTCCACCATAGGGCTCGCGGCGTTCAAGGGCTGCGGCTTCGTCCCCACGATGGGGGCGCTCCACGAAGGGCACTTCGAGCTCATCCGCAGCTGCGTTCGAGACGGCCTGCCGCCGCTCGTGAGCATCTTCGTCAATCCGACCCAGTTTGCGCCGCACGAGGACTTCAATCGATATCCGCGCACGCTGGAGGCGGACGCTCGCGGATGCCAGGAGGCTGGCGCGGTTGCCATCTTCGCGCCCACGGTGGAGGTGATGTATCCGCGCGGCATGGCACGGGCGCAGGAAGAGGCGAAGTCGTTGCACCTGCCGACGGTCGCGGTGAAGCCGCGGCTCGAAGACGCGTGCAGGCCAACGCACTTTGCCGGAGTGTGCCAGGTCGTCGCGCGGCTCTTTGAACTCTGCCGCCCGCAGCGTGCTTACTTCGGCGAAAAGGACTATCAGCAGTTGCGGGTGATCACGCAGATGGTCGAGTCGTCGCGTTCGACGGACACGACCTGCAGCATGCCGCAGATCGTGCCCTGCCCCACGGTGCGCGACGCCGATGGGCTGGCCCTCAGCAGCCGAAATCGATACCTGCAGCCACATGATCGAGAACGCGCACTGAGCCTCTCGCGTGCGCTCCAGCGAGCGCGGGAGATTCTGCGGGACGACACTGCGCCCGGCACACTCGGCGCAGCCGAAGTGATTGCGAGGGCTGAGTCGGCGATGCGCGATGAACTTGAACGGCACCAACTCCAGATCGACTACGCCGTGGTGCGCGACGCGAATTCGCTCGAGCCGGTGACAGACGCTCACGCGCCGCTGCAGCCAGGCATGTTGCGTGCCCTCATTGCTGCGCGACTTGGCGCGGTGAGGCTCATCGACAACGCATGATCGGATCGATTGCGGTGACGGTGCCCCTCTTCAGGACACAGGCGTGGTGAGTTACCATTCGCTTCATGCAGCAGCGAACCAGTCGAATATGCGCGTGCGTGGCTCTGTCTTGCGGGCTTGCGGCAGCAGCCTCTGCGATTGCCTCGCCGCAGTACGGGGGCGGCTACGCACCACCACCACCCGCGCCACCGCCAAGCGAAAACCCGCCTCCTGCACCGCCCACCAATCCGCCGCCAGCTGCAACGGACCCTGCCAACCCCGATTCGCCCGCTCCTGAAGGTAATCCCGCTGCTCCACCGACCGATGCGGGGAACGCCAGGACGAACCCGCCCACTCCCCCCGCCGCGCCACCCACCCGCGTCGAGTGCGTCCCACCCGCGAAGCCATGGGTCGCCAAACTCGCCGCGGAGGATCGCGCTGCGCTTGAACCGAACCTCGGCTACTTGCTTCCCCCGCCAACGAGCAGCGTGCGTGCGCTCGACAACTCCTCGGTCACGATTCCAGCCGACAAGATCGTCGTCCTGCAAAGCGTCGATGCCGCTGCCACGGCACCGACCGTGCTCGACAAACTTGCGAGCGCGCTCGGCGATCTGCACAAGAAGGGCGATGTGGTCATCGTCGCACTGCAAGTTCCGAACAAGATTGAAGCTGCCGAACGAAAACTCGCGAAGTTCGAATCAAAGGCGACGATCATGATCGACACCGATGGCGTCTGGTGCGACACCATCGGTTTCTACAAGAAGCCAGCGAACTTGATCATCGACCGAGGCGGCGCCGTGCGTTACATCGGACTCACCGACAAGGGCATCGCGGAGGCAGTGAAACTGCTCGCTGCCGAACCCGCCCGCACGACGCCCACCGCGATGCGCCCTGACATCGCGAAGGCCGCGAATGGCGGAGCCGACAGCAACACCTCCGACGCAGCAAAGACTGCCCAGTTCCCCACCTACACGACGCCTGTCACGAACGCCTTCGACCTCCGCGGGAAACAGGCCCCAACGATGTCGGTTGATACTTGGATCAACAAGCTCGACGACACCGCTGGCAAGGTCATCGTGGTGGATTTCTTCTTCACGGGATGCCCGCCCTGCCGCGCAGCGATTCCGCACATGAACGAACTCGCTGCGCACTACGGCGACGATGTCGCGGTCGTGGGTGTCTCGTTTGAGAACAAGTCAACCTTCGATTCCGGCTTCCAACGATTCCGATCTGACTTTTCCGCAGTCAAGTACGCCATCGGTCTCGACACGAGCCGCAACATGATCAACGCATTCGGGGTCAAGAGCTACCCCTGCATCGCCGTGATCTCCGCGGACAATGTCGTGCGTTGGCAGGGACATCCAAGCAGCCTGAACAACCAGGTGATGGATCCCATCGTTGCCGCCAACAAGGCGCTCGCAGAAGCATCAGCCGGCGGCAAGGGAAATGGCTCGGGTTCCACGAAGCGCAGCCAGCGAGGTTGGGCCATCGACCGCCCCTAATCGACCGATCGACCTGATCGACCTGCGCGACCTGCGCGACCTGCGCGACGACTCTTCAGAACGCCCGCTCGACCGTTGCGTCGGCCATCATGGCGAGCACCTGCCGAGGCCCGCTTGGCGGCAGCACCTCAAGCCGCGCCTTCGCACTCGCAACCAGCGACAACGCATGCGTGCGCGCCGCGCCGAGCGCATCAGTCGCCGCCATCAGTCGAAGCAGCGAGGTCGTCTCCTCCGCATCGATCGCTTGGACCGTGCGCGCGCGGCTCTCCGGGGTACACCGCGCGAGATGGACCACGAGAGGCAATGTCAACTTGCCCTTGCGCAGGTCAATTCCCAGCGTCTTTCCCACAGTCTGCTCATCACCCACGAGGTCGAGCACATCGTCTTGGATCTGGAACGCCATTCCCAGCTCCTCGCCGTACAACCGCAGCGAATCGGCGACCCTTGAGCCAGCCCCACACAAGCGCGCCGCCAACTGGCAGCACGCGCCCGAAAGCACTCCCGTCTTTCGGCGAATGATCTCGAAATAAGTGTCTTGCGTCAGCGTCAGGTCGCCGCGGTGCGACAACTGCAGCACCTCACCGCTGCACAGTTGCATTGTCATCGCGCCGAGTTCGCTGTTCAGCCACGGTTCGCCGATGGTCGAGCACAGGTGGAATGAACTTGCGATCAGGAAGTCGCCAAGCATCACGGCCGTCTCATTGCCGCGCAAGCTGTTGACCGTGTGCCCACCGCGACGCATGTCAGCCTCGTCGAGCACATCATCGTGCACGAGCGTCGCCATGTGAATCATCTCCACCACGGCTCCGAGCGCGTCGAGCGAATCATCCACCTTTCGACTGGCGGGCGCCCCGCCTCCAACCGCCATGCCGGATGCGATCACAAGGGTCGGGCGCAGCATCTTGCCGCGGTAGCGCTCCACATGCCGAACGAGCATCGTGACGCTCGGCAGGTCACTCTGCAACTGATGCTCAAAGCGCCGAGCGACTGCCTCAAGGCGTTCACCCAACTGCGGGAGGAAGGTCTCGGTTTCAGGAATCACGCCTAACACGCCCAATCCTAGGCGGCACGCGCGTCGCCGTCCGCGGACGCTGCGCTGCCACATACACGATCCAACCTTCGCATGCTTCGCCGCGCGTCGTCGGCTTGAACACGCCGTTTCCCTCGCCCGAGCTGCGTTCGGTTCCTTCCCACAACACCGTTGGCCGCACGAATCCAACCTCCTCAAGCACCTCCACGATCTCGGGGATCGTCCACAACCGCCAGCGGTAGGTGAACGCGCGCCGCATCTCGCTCCCGTCGGGGAAGCGAAAGTGAATGTGATTGACAACATGGTGATTGATCGGATTCACCTGAGCCTGATGCCACACATAGACGAACCCATCGAGCGACCGTTCCTCCTCGCCCACCGACCACGACCCCGAACCCCCGTACGCATCGAAGAATGCCATGCCACCCGGTCGCACATGCGTGAATGCCTTGGCGAAGTAATCGCGCAGCTGCTTGCGAGTATGCAGAATGAAGTAACTGAAGTTCAGGGCAACCAGCACATCGGTCGGCTCCGTCACCGTGGTGTTGACATCACCCTCGAGCAGCCTCACCCTTGCCCGCTCGCGTACTGGAAGTGCAGCAAGTGCCGTGCGCGCACGCTCAAGCACTGCGGGATCGAGATCGACCCCCACGCCGCTGTTCCCCTTGCGCCACTGGACCCACTCGCGGCACAGCAGCGCCGTGCCGCAGAAGTCCTCGCGGAGCGATCGCGGCAACCGTCCCGTCCACTGCTTGAAGACTCGGTCGAAGAGCGCGCAATCGGATTCGCACCCCTGGACGGACAGTTCGTACAACTCGTGACGGTCGGAGTTTGCCGCGGTGCGCCAGCCCTTGCGGCGCGCGGATCGTCTCTTGGCTCGGGGCATAGGGCGGCGAATATAGAGGGGTGGTGCCCGCGGATGGCACGCAGCGCCGACTCGGCGCGCACCGTCGTGCTAGGGCGTGTTGCGCACCAGCACGAAGAGGTCTGCGCAGTCTGCGCGGTCGGTGCGAACGGCAAGGATGAGCGTGGTCCACCGCCCGCTCGGTCCGACCGTCACCAGCGGGGACACAGCGCGCCCTTCCTGAACGAGGGCATCGACTGCTGCCCAGTCAACCGTGACGATCTGTGTGCTGACCGCCCCGTCGTAGCGGCTCGTTGCGACGGGCGGGTCGAAGGAAAGGACTCGAAACGGCACGCGTGTTGGCGCTTCAACAAGGAACTCGCCTTCTGGGTTCACATCGCGCGACACGCCGCTCGGCCGCGTTCGAAGCGGCGACCGAATCCGATAGGAAATCGCGATGCGGCCAAGCAACTCGCCGGATGCACTCACCAGCCTCACGAACTGCTGCTTCGGACCCTCGCCCCACGCCTCGAGTCGAACACGGATCTCACGCTCATCGCCTGGCTTCAGTTCAGTGCCCGCGGGCAGATCGGTTGTCGTGCAGGTGCATGTCGACACCGCGGACTGGATGGTGACCGCTTGCCGCGATCCGTTGCGCAGCCTCACGGCGACGGCAGCGGGCGGATCACACTGCGAGATCGTGCCGAGGTCGATCTGCGTGGGCTCGATGGTCAGGGTCGTTGGTACGACCCGCCGGGTGGCGGGGTCGACCACATCATGCGACATGCAAGCGCACAGCACGCCCGCCGCACCCGCGCTGCTCCAGAGCGGGATCCACGCGCGAAGTACCGCGCTCACGCGCCGCACGCGAAGCGACT
>SXGQ01212535.1_pt1 | contig 10229 bp, 8 predicted proteins | sample 3178371 | NCBI WGS metagenome assembly SXGQ01 (sample SAMN11356859, study PRJNA531348) | freshwater metagenome | isolation source: freshwater sample F1-20 | place: China: Fuxian Lake, Yuxi | collected 2017-12-25 | reverse complement strand
CCGCGCCGCCTGCGCCCGCGCGTCTCCCGCGGCCCCCGCCCGCGAACGTCGACCGCTGAGGTCGAACAACTGCGCGGCGGACAGGTAGTCCTCGCCCGTGCCAGCGCTCCCGAAGGTCTGTTCCCTGAAGTAGCTGATTTGCGGGCTCGAAACCGCGCGCGCGACCTGTGCGCGCCCCTCCTCGACGGCCACCTCGCCCGCGAGGGCCTCGCCAAGCGCGGGCCTTCCGAGTGCGCGCGCCACCGCCGCGTCCTCGGACAGGGGCGTGTCCCCTGTCTCGGCCCGGACCTCGCGCCCAAGGCCAGGCGGGGCCCACCCAGCGACGAGGCACATCCCGAGAAGAGCCGCTGACAGCAGGAAGCGCGGGCGTGGGGCGTTCACGCCTGGCCCCACGCGTGGCAGAGTCGGAACGTCACAAGGACGCCAGGACTGCATGAATCGCGCCACCGCGCCAGCACGGCACATACGTCTCGCGGCTGTCGCACCTGGCGCGCATCGTCGGACCTCCAACCGCACGGTAGGCCTCGATGACCTGTCACGCAAGGCCTTCGGCAGCGGCTTGCCGTGGCTGGCGTCGGCGGTTATCGGTCCTGTTCGCCCCGGTCCGGTCCGTCGCGTGTGCAAGTTCCTGTCCAGGATGCGATGCGCCCGGTCACGCGGCGGTTGCGGGTTCGGGCGGCCTTCGGCATCCTCCCGCGCATGCGTCCGCCCCTCGCCCCTGGGCTCCTGCTCGCCTCTCCGGACCTGAACGACCCGCACTTCCGGCGCGCGGTGGTACTGCTCGTGCAGCACGACGCCGAGGGGGCCTTCGGCTTCAACGTGAACCTGCGCCTCGACCTGACGGTGCGCCTCATCTGCGAGGACGTCGGCCTCAAGTGGCCGGAGTCGCCGTCGCCACAGGTGTTTTATGGCGGGCCCGTGGCCCCGCAGCAGGGCTTCGTGCTGCACGGTCGGTCGGACCGCCTGCCCGAGGCCGAGCCGATCGGTGACGCGCTCGCCTTCACGACCGCGCGTGCCGCGCTCGAGGCGTGGACGGCACGGCCAGAGGCGCCCTGGCGGCTCATCCTCGGGTACGCTGGCTGGGGGCCTGGGCAGCTCGACGCCGAGCTGGCGCGTGGCGGGTGGGTGCCCGCCCCGCTCGATCCCGAGACGCTGTTCGCCACACCCGCCGAGGAGCTCTGGGAGGCGACCTTCGCGCGCATCGGTGTGCGCGATCTGGCGCGCCTCGACACCTCGTCCGCCCACGTCCATTGAGCTCTCGGGTAGGGGAGGCGTTGTGAAGAAGGTCCTCGGGCATGCGCTGACCTGCCGCTGCGACGACTGCGCGGCGATGTTTCCTGGCGACCGCTTCGAGGCGGCGTGGACTGTCCCGCGACCCGGGCTCGATGCGCGGCGGGTCGAGGCGCGGCTGCCGCTCGGCCACCCTCAGGCCCCGCTCGCCTTTGTCGTGTGGGTCGACGCGGATCAGCGCCTGCTGCACGACTGGCCCGGATTTCCCGGCACCGTCGGAGCGCGGCTCGAGGTGCAGTGGTACCGCCCCGACAGTGGGCGGGCGACCGGGACACGGGACGTGGCCCTTGGCGCGCTGGCGGATCCGGTCCCGCTGACCCGACGTTTCGCCGAGGCGGTCAATGCCCGCTGCATGGTCGCGTTCGGACTCGCCCCCGACGAGAGCGCGGATTTCATTGCGTGTGACACGCATGGTGCGGGTGCCCCGGCGACCGCCTGCGCCTGCGTCGCCGAGGTCGGGTCGGGCGCGGGGCCGCGTGAGGTCTTCGTCTTCTATGACGTCCACGGGGCCTATCCCGACCTCGTCTGTGCCGATTGTGTCGACCGCTTCGCGTCGGGTGACCTCGGCATGATGCGGGCGCTGTGCAGCCACTGCCAGCAGGCCCGCCTCCTGCGACACCGCGTCGTCGGACGGACCTGGTACGGCGCCGACCGCATGATCGACTGAACGCTCCCGAGGGGCTGTCTCCTCGCGTTGCCTTCGGGTCGGTGCCGTGACGTGGGCGGCGCGCGAAGGCGCGGCGCTGGTGTCTGGCACGCATCGTGCTGGGACGACCTCACATGGGACACTGCGGGACCGAACGGCGGGGGTGGCGCATGTCGTCAGCGCGGTGGCTGGCGCTGCTGGCCGTGGTGGCCTGCGGCCGGCCCGGCGAGCGACCGACGCTGCCGCGCTCCGAGCCGTCCGCGGCGGGTTCCGCGGGTTCGGGCGAGGACGTGGGAGCCTCCCGAGACCGTCTCTCCCCCGCCGCCTGCGAGGGCTGCCACCCCGGTGGCGAGGGCCCCGCGCCACGGATTCGGGCGGACGGTCCCCGCGAGCGGCTCGGGCCTCCCCACGCAGGTCTCCAGGCGACGCACGGTGGGGTCGCGTGCCGGGCGTGCCACCTGGCCCCGTCCTTCCCGGGGTGGTCGGGCGATCGGGCCACAGGGCTCGAGGCCCTGAGCGGGGGCTGCCAGCCCTGTCACGGACGGGTCACCACGGCGTGGGTGCGGGGTTGGCACGGGCGGGCGCGTGGCAGCTGGGACGTGGCCCGAGGGCGCGTGCGCGACGCGTGCGTCACCTGCCACGACCCGCACACCCCGGTGCCAGCGCGCAGACCCCCGCGCGTGCGGGAGAACCCGAAGGAGAAGGAGCGGCATGACGACATCCCGGACTGACGCGAATGCGACCTCGCGGCGCGGCTTTCTCGTCGGGGCTGCGGCCGCGCTCGGAGCCTCGACCCTCGCGGCGTGTGGACGTGATGAGGCCTGGTTTCGTAAACATTACAGACAAATGTCTCCAGACGAGCTGGCGCCGGTCCTCACAGCCCTCGAGGCCGAGACATTCGCCACCCACGGGGCGCGGGTCCAGATCGCCGACCCGCGGCCCATACCGGGGGTCCATTTCGCACACGCGCTCAACTTGAGCCTGTGCGACGGGTGTGGGGCGTGCGTGGAGGCGTGCCGTGTCGAGAACAACCAGGACCGCACCGATGGCCTCAGCTACATCCGCCTCGAGACGCTGAGCCTCGCGCGGCCGCTCGCGGACCTGGCGCGCGAGACAACTGACGAAACGTCAGACAACACGGACGATACGCCCCAGCCGCGCATCTTCCACCTGCCCGTCAGCTGTCAGCACTGCGCCGAGCCGCCCTGTGTGCCAGTCTGCCCGGTCGGCGCGACCTGGCGCGAACCCGACGGGATCGTGGTCGTCGACTACGACTGGTGCATCGGCTGCCGCTACTGCGAGGTCGCCTGCCCGTACGGGGCGCGACACTTCAACTGGGGCAGGCCTGTCGTCCCGACGTCGACCCTCAACCCGGATCAGGGCTATCTGTCGAACCGCCTGCGTCCGCGGGGCGTCGTCGAGAAGTGCACGAACTGCCTGCATCGGTCTCGCGAGGGGCGCTTCCCGGCCTGTGTGGAGGCCTGCCCGACGGGCGCCCGCGTCTTTGGTGACCTTGCCGACCCGGCTGGGGCGTTGCGTCAGCTGCTCGCGACGCACCCGGTGCACGTGTTGAAGGAGGAGCTCGGGACGCGACCGACCTTCTTCTATTTCCTCGGTGTCGGTGCATGATGGAGGACCCTGACAATTGGCCCGCGCGACACGAAATCCATGACGTGGGCGGCGTGGCCAGGCCGCTGTCGCGCGCCGATCGCCTCTGGCGTCTTTGGCTGCTGGTGCTCGTGACGCTCGTCATCACCGGACTTCTCGCGTGGCGGGTGCAGCTCGCGGACGGGCTCGCCGTGACGAACCTGAGCGACCACGTCCCGTGGGGGCTCTACATCGGCAACTTCACGTTCGCGGTCGGGCTCGCGGCGGGCGGTGTCCTGATGACCATACCCGCGTATCTCCAACGGGATCCGCACATGGAGCGGGTCGTCCTCGTCGGCGAGCTCGTGGCGCTGGTCGCGATCGGTGTCGCGGTGGCCTTCGTCTGTGTGGATCTCGGGCGCCCTGAGCGCCTCTGGCACATGCTGCCAGGCCTCGGCGAGTTCAACTTTCCGGCGTCGCTGTTCACGTGGGACGTACTCGCGCTCGGTGGCTATGGGGTCATCAATGCGCACATCCTTGCGTATTCATGGTGGTCGTGGCGTCGCGGCAGGCGTCCGAGGCCACGCTGGCGGGCGCCGTTCGTGGTCGTGGCGGTCATCTGGGCCATCGGCATTCACACGGTGACAGCCTTCCTTTACGCGGGACTCGGGGCGCGCCCGTTCTGGCACACGGCGCTGCTCGCACCGCGCTTCATCGCGTCGGCCTTCGTCTCGGGGCCGGCGCTGCTCGTGGCGATCCTCGTGTCGGGCGATGCCGCCTCGGGGCGCCTCCCGGGCGCGCGGACCGCGGTCGGGACGCTGGTCGGCGTGATGCGGGTGACGGCGATCGTCGATCTGTTCATGCTGGCGTCCGAGGTCTTCACGGCGCTCCTCGCGGGCGGGGCTGAGGCCGACGCGGTGCGCTTTCTGGTGCTCGGGGTCGATGGGCAACCGTCCCTCGCGCCATGGTTCTGGGGTGCCTTGATCGTGCATGTTGCGGGTGTCGGGTTGCTGTTCATGCGGCCTCAGGTTGGCGCGAAGGGCCGCCTCAGGGCCGCCTGCGCGGCGTTGTTCGCTGCGATCTGGTTCGAGAAGGGCCTCGGCCTGCTGTTGCCGGGCTTCCTGCCAGCCCCGATGGACGCTGTCGCGGCCTACCGCCCGAGCCTCATCGAGTGGGCGGTCACGGCTGGTATCTGGGCAGCTGGGGCGCTTGGGCTGTCGCTCGGCCTCCGCGCACTTCGACCGCTGCTCGGGGCCCGCGAGGTCTCGGTCGGTGGCCACGAGCTCCGTCGCGGTGCCAAGCGGTCCGTGACCCTGCGAGAGGTCGGCGCGGCGTCGAGCGGGGGACGGGACGGACGGTGAGGCGGTCGGGCTGTCAGCGCGCGAGGAGCGCGAGTAGCGTGCCAAGCCCCGCGTCGGCGAGCTCCGCGCCGACCTCGAGGCGGCCCTCCTCGAGCCGGACCGCGACGCCGCGCAGGTGCTCAGACAGCGCGAAGAGCGCTGGGAAGTTCTCCTGACCAGGACGCTGCCCCCCTTCCGTGAGGCGCGTCAGGCGGCCGCGCAGGGCGCCGACGGCGGCCACGTCCGCGGGCGTCGGGGTTGGGAGACGGTCGAGGACCGCCCCGACGATGGTGACAAGCTCGCGCTCCTGGGGTGTGGAGACCGGCGTCAGGGACTGAACGCGCGCGGCCTCGAGGCGGGCGCTGACCCGTCGGCCCGTGACCGCGGGGTCGAGCCCTCCCCGGAGCGGCAAGTCGATGAGCACCGCGCGGGCGCCTGCAGTCGCGAGCGTCGCGCCCACCGCGCCCAGATCCGCCGCCGCCGCCTCGCCGAGGATGGCCGGACGCAGCGGGCTGTTGGCGGGCAGCCACGCCCAGAGAGGTCCCCCGCGCGACAGGCGGCGCAGCAGCCGCGCGCCCTCGTCGTCCGAGTTCCCGTCATCGAGCTGCGCCTCGTCGAGCGGCCGGGTCGCGGCGGTGGCGCAGCCCGCGAGCTCTCCCGCGGGTGCAAGCAGCAGGGTGTCCGCGTCCCGGATGGCGAACGCGACGGGTCCGAGCGCGTCCGGGCCGAGTCTGGCGAGCGGCTCGGTCGGGACACCGCGCAGGTAGACGCAGGACAGCCCGGATGTCGTCTCGAACCAAAGCCCCTCGGGAGCGGCGGTGGCGTCGTAGCCCGCCGCTGCGAGCGCATCGGCCGTCTCGCCGACGCCGGGCAGGCTCCGGACGAGGCCTGTCATCGCGCGCTCGTCCCGGATGATGTGTGGGTCGAAGCCGATGGCGTAGGTCGTCTCGACAGGGGCGAGGTCCGCGAGCGCCGCCTGCGGCAGCCCGCGGATGACGAGCAGCGCGCCCGCGCTGACGCCGACCGAGCCGAGGACCGCGAGCGACAGCGCCATCACGGCCTTGCCGCCTGCCTCGGACGGGCTCTTCTCGCGTGCCCGGCTGATGGCCCAGGCGACGATGACGCCAAGGCCGTAGAGGCCGTTGAGTGGCACGGCCATGAAGATCTGCGACAGCGGGTCGGGGGGGGTCAGGATGCCGCTGACGAGGAACGACAGCACCACGAAGTAGCGCCAGAATTTCAGCAGGCCGCGGCCTGTCACGACTCCCCAGAGCGCCAGGAAGAAGATGACGAGCGGCAACTCGAAGACGAGGCCGAACATCAGGAGGAACGAGAGCGCAAAGGAATACGTGTTGGCGAGCGTCACGAGGACGTCGACGTGGCCGCCCTCAAGCGTCAGCGCGACGAGCCAGTCGGTCACGAACGGCAGCAGGACGAGCCACGCGAAGCCCGCCCCGACCACGAAGAAGAAGACCGAGAACGCCGTCAGCGGCAGGACAAAGCGCCGCTCGCGATCGTAGAGGGCCGGCGAGATGAAGCCCCACAGCTCGTAGAAGATGTAGGGTGACAGAAAGAAGATGTCCGCGATGAGGGCGGTCTTCATGTAGACCGTCACGCTCTCGGTGAGCTGCATCGCGCGGAACTGGTAGATGCCGTTGTTCGCGAGCGCCTCGGCGATGGGGCGCGCGAGGAAGTCGAACAGCGGAAGTCGGAACTCCCACGCCACGAAGAAGCCGATGAGCAGCGCGAAGATGATGCGCACGAGCCGCCCGCGCAGTTCGTGGAGGTGCTCCTTGAAGCTCATCGTGCCGAGCGTGAGGGTGGACTCGGCGTCCTCTGCTTGCGGGCTCATGCCGGCGGCCGCTCCTCGGAGGTGGCGGCGGCCGCTGGCTCGACGGGACCGTCCTCCGCGAGGGGGGCTGGCGCCACGACGGGCTTCGGTGAGCGCGGAACCGACTTGACCGGCGGTCGCCGCGCCACGACGGCGCCGCCAGCCTCGGCCTCGAGGACCGGGTCAGCAGGGGCCTCCACCGGGACGGGGGCGTTGTGCGGCAGGGGGGGCATCGCAGCTGGCGCTGGCCCGTCATGCTCATGGGTCGGCGCAGGTCTTGCCGCTGCAAGGGCCGCGGCCTTGCGCCGGGCGGCCTCTTCCTCGGCGAGCGCCTCATCCGCGGTCGCCTCGCGGATGGCGGTCCGCACCTCGGCGTCGACGCGCGTCATCGCACCCCGGACCTGCCGCATCCCTTCGCCGAGCTTCCGCGCCACCTTCGGCAGCTGGTCAGGCCCGATGAAGATGAGCGCCATCACGAGGACGATGAGAATCTCCCATGTCGACAGGCCGAACATCTTGGAAACTGTACGTCGTGCAGGAGGCTGCGGCAAGCATCGCGCGCGCCCGCGGGTCAGCGCCGTGTCAGAAGTTGTCTTCGGTCTCCATGATGTCGTGCAGCTCCTCGGGGCACGGCGCCTTGTCGACCGGCCCTGTCCCGACGCGGTGCGGCAGGCTGCGGGGCTTGGGCGGCGGCGTCCCGTCGGGGCGCGGCGGCGGCGGTGTCTTGCATTCACCCGCGAGCAGCCCGGTCTCGGGGTCGATCGACAGCAGCGCGACGTCGGGCGGCTGGTCGCCAGCCGGCTTGCCGCGCTTGACCTCGTCGGGGGTGCGGTCGACGTTCCCCATGAACGCCACCCAGGTCGGCAGCGGACCGGTGGCCCCGTAGACGCGGTTGTCGCGCTCGGTCGGGCCGAGCGTCCGGGCCCGTCGGTCGTCACCCATCCAGACAATCGTCGTGCGGCGGTCCGAGAACCCGGCGAACCATACATCATAGTCGAGTGTTCCGGTCTTGCCTGCCGTGTCAAACGGCAGCTTGCGCGCCTCGCGCGCGGTCCCGCGGTCGACGACCTCCATCATGTTGCGCGCGATGAGGAAGGCCGTGCTGCGATTCAGCATGCGGGCGGGCGGCGCGAGGACCCGGTCCCAGAGGCCGAGCAGCGTGTCGTGGGTCGTCGCGTGGACCTGAAGCGGGTGCATGGCGCGGATGACGACCCGCCCATCGCGCGTCACGGCCTTCTGGACCAGCTGCGGGCTGACCCGCAGTCCACTGGAAGCGAAGCTCCCATAGGCTTTCAAGGTATCCCAGATCGTCTGGTCCATCCCGAGGACCTCGCTGCGGTGGCCTTCGAGCGGCCGCGACAAGCCGAGTGCGGTGCCCCACGCGCGGTAGACCTCGGGCGTGGCCCGGTCGAGCGTGTAGCGGTGCACCCGCAACGAGACGCTGTTCTCCGACATGACGAGCCCGTCCCAGACGGACATGTCGTCGCTGGCGCGCTGCCCGGTCGGGTTGTACGCCCCCTCGCGGTACGGCGCGCCCGACAGCAGCGCTGATGGCGCGAGCCCGAGCTCGTAGGCGAGCCCGTAGATGACCGGCTTCATCAGCGACCCGAGCTGCCGCAGGGAGAAGGCGCGGTTCACCTCGCTGCGGTCGAAGTCGTAGCCGCCCGCCATCGCGTCCACCGCCTGCCCGTCAGGCCCGAGCGTCACGAGCGCACCCTCGACCGTCGCGATCGGCACAAGCACGGCCCGATGCGGGACCTTGTCGCCGTCTGGCAGGGTGGGGGCCGCGGGCTCGGGCTCGGCCCCCCTCTTCCGGCGCGATGGCTTGCGGCCCGGCTTCGCTGCATCGGGGGCGCGGATCTCGACGAGCACCACATCGCCGACCTTCAGCGCGGTCGCGAGGTCCTTCAGCTTGACGTCGAAGCTGACGCGAGCTGTGCGGACGCGCTTGCCTGCGGCGTCGAGCGGCTGTTCGGTGAAGGGGCCCGCCCATGACGCATCCGCGAGGGTCAGCGTCGCGCGCTGGCGTGGCCCGAGAATCAGCGTCGCGACCTCCCGCGAGACGGTCTCGACGCGTCCGAGGACACGCGCCCCGACCGGGCCGGCGGCGAGGCGCTCATCGGCGAAGGACGCGTTGCGGGCGAGGAAGGTCTCGGCGTCGAGGTTTCCGAGTGGACCGCGGAAGCCCTGGTGGGCCTGGAGGTCTTCGAGGTGGTCGGCGAGGGCGGTCTCGGCCGCGCGCTGGGTCGCCGGGTCGAGCCCGAGGGTCACCGTGAGGCCGCCCGAGGCCTGCCAGTCATCTCCGAAGAGCTCTGCGCCGCGGCGCCGCACGGTCTCGGTGTAGGCTGGCGCCTGATCTCGCAACGGATCGCGCAGCGGGTGCACGACGAGCCGTTCGGCGCGTGCGGCCTCGGCCTCGGTCGCCGTAATCCATTGCTGTTCTTCAAGCTTGTCGAGGACGTGCAGGGTTCGCTTGGCGGAGGCCTCGGGGGCGAGCCACGGGTTCACCTTGCCCGGCGACTGCGGGAGCCCGGCGATTGTCGCCATCTCGCGCAGCGTGAGCGCCTCGAGGGGCTTCCGGAAGTAGTTCTGGGCGGCGGCCTTGACCCCGTAGCTGCCATGCCCGAGGTAGATGACGTTCAAATACCACGTAAGAATTTGCTGCTTCGTGTAGCGCGACTCCATGCGACGCGCGAGAATGGCCTCGAGGACCTTGCGCGACAGGGACTTGCGGTTACCGACGAGGGTCTTCGCGAGCTGCTGCGTGATGGTCGAGGCGCCTTCGCGCATGCTGCCTGCGAGCAGGTTCACGACCATCGCGCGGGCCACACCGCGCAGATCGATCCCGTCATGTTCGAAGTAGCGGGCATCCTCGACCGCGAGGAAGGCGCGGATGAGCTTCTGCGGAAGCTCCTCCCAGCCGACCCCGAGGCGCCGCTCGGAGAACGTCTCGCCGACGAGCGAGTGGTCGGCGGCCTCGAAGCGCGTGACCCCGACCGCCACCATGTCGTCGAAGGAACGCAGCCTCTCGCGCCACTCGGGCTGCGACAGCTCGCCCGCGAACGACGTGTAGACCGCGAGCGCGCCGAGGGCCCCGAGGCAGCCCGCGAACCCGAAGCACGCCACGACGGCGCGCGCGACCGTCCCGGCCAAGCCTCCGTGTCGCACAGCGGGCCACGGAGCGGCGTCTTCTCGGGATCGGGTCGGGCTCACCATCGGGCCAAGCTGACACGTCCAGACCGCCCCGTGTCAAGCCTCCCGCCGTCCTCATGCGGCCCGCGCGCCCGCAGTTCCCTGCAGGCCCTCCCGGACCGTGCGCCCACCGCCGCGGATGTCCACGCTCACCTCGGCGGAGCGACGGAAGCAGTGACCCTCGGCGTGCCTGTAGCGGTCGTCGCCGTGTTCGTCGTCCTCGAGGTCCGAGCCCGCCGGCGCGAGAAGGCTGAGGGCTCAGAAGATGCAGAGCGGGTCGGAAAGCAGGAGGACGAGCGATGAGTGCCCGACACCGGCAGGCAGCACAGCGAGCGGCAGCCAT
>SXGQ01169687.1_pt1 | contig 10229 bp, 9 predicted proteins | sample 3178371 | NCBI WGS metagenome assembly SXGQ01 (sample SAMN11356859, study PRJNA531348) | freshwater metagenome | isolation source: freshwater sample F1-20 | place: China: Fuxian Lake, Yuxi | collected 2017-12-25 | reverse complement strand
GGCGGCCAAGGCCGGCGTGATCGGGCTGACCCAGGTGATGGCCCAGGAGTGGGCCGCCGCGGGGATCACGGTCAACGCCGTGTGCCCGGGAACGGTCGACACCGACCTGCTCAACCCGGGTGACCTGTTCGTGCAGTTCATGGACGCCTCCCAGCCGGGCGGCTTCGCCGGCTGGGTCGAGCGTGAGATCCCGCTGGGCCGGCTCCAGCAGGCCCACGAGGTGGCCTCGGCGATCGCCTTCCTCTGCTCCGACGACGCGAGCTACGTGACCGGCGAGGCGATCAACGTGTCCGGCGGTCAGATGATGGCGTGAGCGGGCCCGCGACGGGGTCCAGCCGCCCCGCCCGCTCCAGGGCGGCCAGCGCGGTGGCCGTGTCGGACTGCAGGTCCGGGAGGTTGCCCGGCTCGAACCACCGGACCGCCGTGATCTCCGGCGAGCTCGGCCGGACGTCGTCGAGCGCCGCCACGGGCGAGGGCCGGGCCAGGAACACGACGTCGACGCGCCGGGCCACGGGATCGACCACGACCACGGGCTCACCGTCGAGCTCGACGTCCAGGCCGACCTCCTCCTTGGTCTCCCGCACGGCCGCCTGCTCGGGCCGCTCGCCCCGCTTGGCCAGTCCGCCGGCAGTACCCCAGCGCCCCCAGTAGACGTGGCGGACCAGCAGCAGCGCACCGTCGCGGCGCCGGACGAAGCAGATCGCCCCGACCGTGTAGTGGGGGGACCCGGCCCGCACCAGCCAGCGGCGCACCCGACGCGGCAGGACCCGGAAGACCTGCAGGAACGCCCCGTAGGCCCGGTCCCGGAGCGCCGCCCAGGTGGACCGGTCGGCCGGATCACCCATCAGGGGGCGACGACCGGCCCGCGGGGCCGACCCGGCGGCATGGCACTGCGGGCCTGCAGCAGCTGCTCGAGGAGATCCGCCGACCCGGCCGACACCAGGGTCCGTCGGGTCCCCGGGTCCAGGTCCACCAGCGGACGGTCGTGGAGGTCACGCACCGACCCTCCGGCCTCCTCGAGCACCAGCACGCCACCCAGGTAGTCCCACGGATTGATCGCATCGACCGTGCAGTCGACCGAGCCGTCGAAGGTGCCGTCGGCGACGGCGCACAGGTCGAGCGCCATGGCGCCCATGGTCCGGTACTGACGCCAGCCGGCGTGGGCGCCGGCGTAGCCGTTCAGCACCAGCACCGCCGAGGCCAGCTCGTCCTGACCGGAGCACCTGATGGTGACGCCGTCCCGGGTGGCGCCCGCACCCCGGACCGCCCGGTACCGGACGCCCGTCGCCAGGTTGTCGACCACCGCCGCCCGCACCCGGCCGTCGTGCACCGCCGCCAGGCTGCAGGCGTACCAGGGGATCCGCCGGGAGGCGTTCGTCGACCCGTCGACGGGATCGACCACGACGACCACCCGTCGGTCCGCCCCCTGCAGCCCGGACTCCTCCGACAGCACGCCGACCGGTTCGCCGCCGACCAGCGCCGGGTCCAGGACCTCGTGGGCCGCCCGGTCGGCGACCAGGTCGAGGGCGTACTGGCCCGGCCGGTCACCACGGTCCCGCCAGCGTTCCGGAGCCGTCCGACGGAAGTCCTCCAGGGCGGCACCCACGGCGTCGGCGGTCCGCTCCAGCAGGCCGACCAACTCGTCGTCGTCGCCATCGGATCCCACGAGGCCGAGGGTACCCGGACCCGATGTCGACGAACCCGTTTCGTCCGGGGTCCGCCAGCTGGCAACCTGATGGCGATGGCAGTGATCGACGTCGCCGGCTTCGTGTCGGACCTGAAGAACCACGCGGCCGACCACGGCTTCCACATCCACGACGAGCGGCACTTCGTCGAGACCTACTCCATGCGCCAGGCCTGGGAGGTCGACCTCCATCCCGAGGAGGCCTGCGGCGGGCCGCTCGAGTTCCACCTCTCGGTCGAGGTCGAGCCCCGCACCCTGCTCGCCTTCGAGGACCAGGTGCTGGCGCTCGACCCCGACGACACACCCGAGGACGTCCACCTCCTGCCCATCACCTTCACCTGGTCGCTGCCGCCGCTCCCCCGCTGCCCGGACCTCCTCCTGCTGGCGACGGAGCTCGCCGGGATCGGCGGACCGGACCTGCCGGTCGAGGTGTCGGCGGTGGACTCGTTCCCCACGGTGACCGACCCGTCGGAGCGATCGCTGACCGTCGTGGCCCGCATCGAGGTGAGCCTGACCCAGATCTACCTGGGTCAGGAACAGCTCTGCGATCCGCTCGAACGGTGCCTGGAGGTCTCCCGGTTCCTGCTCGAATCGGCCCCGGTCTGGCTCGACGACCTCTGAGGCGACCCCTGGCCCGACGGTCGATCCGGGGCTTTCGGGGAAACGTGCATCCGGAACACCCCGCCACGGCGAATCATTCCCGGAGCACAGAGCGTCAACGCTCCACCACTCCGGGCAGCGTGGCCCGGAGACGATCGCCTACCGACCGGAGATCCGAGTGCCGAACTCCTCCAACCCTCGCCGGGATCCGTGAGCAGCGTGGCGTACGCGTCGGCCGGACCGGGCCGCTACCTTACGACCGTGGATCGCGCCACGGCACCCCCCGACGACCCCGTCGCCGCGGCGTTCGCCGGCGGTGACGAGGCCGCCCTGCGCCAGCTCTACGACGCCCACGGTCGACTGGTGCACAGCTACTGCCGGCGGGTCGTCGGCGCCGACCACGCCGCCGATGTCACCCAGGAGGTGTTCCTGGCGGCGTGGCGCAGCCGGGAGCGCTTCGACCCGAGCCAGGGGACGATCACCGGCTGGCTCATGGGCATCGCCCGGTTCAAGTCGATCGACGCCACCCGGGTGCGGGCCCGGCGTCCGGAGATCTCCGACGACCAGGCCCCCGAGGCCTCGGTCGACGAGGCCACGGCCGACGACCTGGCCCTGCGCATGCTGCTGACCGAGGCGCTGCAGCACCTCCCCGAACGGGCCCGCCAGATGGTGGAGCTGGCCTTCTTCGAGGACCTGACCCACACCGAGATCGCCGAGCGGACGAACCAGCCGCTCGGAACCGTCAAGAGCGACATCCGCCGCGGGCTCGAACGCCTGCGCCGCAACCTGGAGGGCTTCGATGCGGCTCGAGTTTGACCAGCTCACCGACGACCCGGACGGGCGCGCCGCCTTCGAGCGGATCGGTCGGGTCCTGTCCGCCGGCCCGATGGACCTCGACGACCCCGGACCGCCCGCCGACCTCTGGGACCGGATCGCCGCCCGTCTCCACGACGACGAGGCCGCAGTGCCGGTCGCACCCGTCACCTCGCTGGCCGAACGTCGGGCCGGCGTTCCCGTCACGGCCCGACCCGGTCGGATCGGCCGCACGCTGTTGGCCGTCGCCGCCGCCGTCCTGATCGTGGTGGCCCTGGGTGCGGTCATGTTCAACCGGGCGTCGGGCGGTGGAACCGAGCTCGTCGCCTCGACCGACCTGGACCTGCTCGCCGGTGGCGGGAGCGGTGCGGCCGAACTGATCCGGACCGACGACGGCGTCCGGTTGCGGGTGGACCTGTCGGGCCTCTCGCCCGCCGAGGCCGCCGACTTCTTCGAGCTGTGGCTGCTGGCTCCGGACGGGTCCAACCCGCAGGCCCTCACCAAGTTCGACCAGACCGACGGCGTCGTCGAGGTCGTGCTCCCCGACGACCTGTCCACTTCGGAGTTCCCGGTGGTCGACATCTCCGGTGAGCTGAACGACGGCGACGAGTCGCACTCGGGCAAGAGCATCCTCCGCGGTCAGCTCGCCTGAGAGGGGCGCACCGAACCGACGGCGGGGTCCGCCTCAGAGGTAGTCGTGGTCCAGCAGGTCACGGAAGGCGACCCAGCCCGGTACCGCCGGGATGAACGTCGCCGTGACCTGGTAGGCCAGTGAGGCCGCCACCGCCACCTCCTGGGACGCTCCCGCAGCGGCGAGGGCGCCGGCGATCCCGACCGACGACACCGCCGTCGACCCGCCGGGCACCGGCACGGCGAAGGCGAGCGTCGACACCCCTGTGTTGATCAACAGCACCGTCCAGTAGTCGACGGGCGGGCCGAACGCCGCCACGCAGGCGTAGAGGACGAGGGCGTACAACAGCGCGTTGCCCGCCCAGCCGAGCACCAGCTGGCTCAGCTGGCGGGGTGAGCGGGCGACGCTGCGCACGATCCCCCAGGCGCTGCGGGCCGGTTTCACCACGCGCCGGCGGATCGCCGGCACCCCGAACACGACGGCGCAGACGACACCGACCACGGCGGCGGCGATCACGAGCAGCCCGAAGAGCGACGACGGCGCCACGCTGTCGAGCTGCAGGCTGATGGGCGAGAGCACGAGCGCGATCAGACAGACGGTGCTGGTCACCGTCACGTTCGCCACTCCGGACACCACTCCCCCGGCGGCGACGGCGGCCGCCAGGTCCACGCCCTGCTTCTGCAGGTAGCGCACCTGGGCGGCCAGGCCACCGACCGACGGGATCGCCAGGTTGGCGAAGGTCAACGAGAGCTGGAGCTCGGTGGTCCGGACGAGCGGGATGCGGATGGGCACGCTCCCCATCAGCGCCACGGCCGTCGTCACGTTGGTCGACAGCGACACGACGAGCGCCAGCACGATCCACCACGGCGAGGCCTGCGACATGGTGGCCCAGAGCTCCGCGGGATCCCCGACCTGACTGAGCAGGGCCGCCACACCCAGGAACGTGCCGATGACCAGGAGCAGCGTCGTCCCGGAGATCCGGTGGAGCTCGGTGAGTCGGGGCGGGTCGACGTCGGCGGCGTGGGCCACGACGGTCCGCAGGGCGGCCACGTCGGCGGCGACGGCCTTGCGCTCGGCCCGACCGTGACCACGCAGCGTCGGCGGCAGGACCGCGGTCTGCAGGAGCGGCAGGACGTCGACGAGCCGATCCCGACCCAGGGCGAACGCAGCGGCGGCGACCGCCCGGTCCGCACCGACCAGTCGGGTGGTCGCCACGAGCAGCGACGCGACGTCGGCATCCGCAGCGGCACCCAGGCGTGAGGCGGCCGCATCGGCGAACCCGACGATCGCCGGGCCGTCGTCGCCGATCACCACGCGCTCGGCGGTCAGGTCGAGATGGGCCACGTTCGCCGAGTGGAGCCGGACCACCTGGTCCCAGACCTGTTCGAGGAGTCGCTCGTCGATCTCCTCGATGGGGAGTTCGGAGAGGGCCACACCCGCCACGGGACGTTCGACGTAGACCGCGGCACCGGGCCCGGCGGTTCCGGTCACGACCACCTCCGGCACCCGGACCCCGGCCTGCGCCGCCCGCAGCACGCAGTAGGCCTCGTGCTCGACGTCCTCGATCCGCGACAGGAACAGCCGACCGGGCGACGAGCGGTAGAGGATCCGGTGCCAGGTCCGCCCGATGATCTGGGCGTCCGCCTCGTCCCGGCCGAGCACCCGGACCGCGAGCCGGGAGCCGTCGGGGCCGGTCGCCGTCATGGTGGTCGACGTGCCCGCCTGCACCTCGTCGAGTTGCAGGTCCCGGACGTCGAGACCCAACTCGTGCAGGGCGTCGCGCATCTGCCCGAGCGTCGGGCGACCCCCGGGCGAACCGAACCCGAGGTGGATCGCCGCCGCGACCCCCACGCCCACCACCCAGGCGACCACCGCCGCCCACGGCGTGGCCGCACCCAGGTACATTCCGCCCAGCACGGTCACCAGGACCAGCACCGCCCCGATCCGGCGACTCGGTCGGGTCAGGTACGGGGCGGCGGCGCGAACGACGGCCGTGACGATCGCGACGCGGACCGCCGGGAACGACGGCGACACGCTCCCCAGGCGGGTCGTCGACTCGACCAGGCCGGTCAGGTCCGAGTTGCCCTCGATCGTGAACCCCAGCGTCCGGGCGACGAGCCACGCAACCGCTCCGGCCAGCGCCAGGTCACGGGCCAGGCGCCAGCGACGGGCGACCAGCGCCGCGGCCACGACCAGGCCGGCGGCCCACAGGCTCCCGAGCGAGTAGAGCAGCCGGATCAGGTCGGCGGGCCCGGACGGCAGCGACGTGAAGAACTGGCCCAGATCCGCCAGCGGGCCCGACGGTCGCACGTCGGTCACGAGCGCCCAGGCCACCACGAGGGCCGACGACAGGACCAGCAGACCGTCCGAAAGCCGGCGCCGGTACGGCTCCTCGGCGGCCGGTCCGAACGTGCTGTGGCGCAGCGACCCGACCCGTTCCCGCCAGCCGTCCGGCGTTGCGGACTCCTGGGCGCTCACGGTCACCCGAGGAGCGTAGAGGCGCGTGTGGTGGGCCGGGTGGGAATCGAACCCACGACCGAGCGATGGTGAGTCCGGGCCGAATGGTCCGACGGGTACAACGAGGTCCGACCGGTTCGGCGAGGTCCGTGGGCTGATCCGGCCCGTGCTGCCGGGTCGTGGCGCGTCGGCCCGGGTTCGTTGGATGGAGTGTTGGATGCGATCCGCCCGAGACGCAAGCGTCGGTAGGATGGGCGAATGCAGGAGATCGCCATCGTCGCCACCAAGCGGCGTCTCGGCGACCGCGACGACTCGTGGGTCGAGTACTGGCGCACTCGACCCACCCACGAACGCTTGGCGATGGCGACCGAGCTCAGTCTGGAGTGCGCGGATGAAGTTCCTCAGTCCCGACTTCGTCGAGTTCATCGAGTGCTGCGACAGGCGTGAGGTCAGGTTCCTGATCGTCGGCGGCTACGCAGTCGCCGCTCATGGTCACCCGCGGGCCACCAGGGACCTCGACGTGTGGGTCCTGATCGATTCGACGAACGCGGAGCGGCTGGTCGCTGCCCTCGAGGACTTCGGAATGGACTCGGTCGGCTTGACCCCGTCGGACTTCATGGAACCCGACGTCGTGGTCCAACTGGGGTACCCACCGCTCCGCATCGATCTGCTGACATCCGCGACCGGCGTGGACTTCGAGAACTGCTGGGAGAACCGGGTGATCCTGGACGTCGGTGGCGTCGAGGCCGGGTTCATCTCGCTGGCCGACCTCATCGAGAACAAGCGAGCCGCCGGACGACCCCAGGACCTGGTCGACGCCGACGCACTCGACCAACGACGGAGTCGATGAGATCGAGCACCCCTGTTCGTCGTGGGCCGGGTGGGAATCGAACCCACGACCGAGCGATTATGAGTCCGATCCAAGCCGTCTGGCGAGTGCAGGGAGGTCCGTAGAACCCACTCCTGACGGGCATCTCGTCCACCCGTTGCCCGGCCGTGCCGTCGGAACTCCCTGCGTCTGTTGGATGGATTCTTGGATGCGGAACCCAAGATGACCAGAACCGCCTCACACTGTCCATCTGTCAGACCCGGGCGAACTGCTGCACCCGACGCCCCATCGGCAGGGACGAGCTCGAAGAGACTCGAGCTCGTCGCCGTCGCCTGGGGCCACTCGTTCAACCACGAGCGGCTAGCGAGATGGGTCTGTCGAGGATGGCGTTGTTCTGGTCGTCATGACGGCGGGGCGTCGGCGGGCCGGTGTAGCGGTAGCTGGTGGTGGTTCCGACGAAAGCGCTCCGCGGACCGACAAGGTTTGGAGGATCCAGGATCCAACAGCTCAGTCATCAACCAAGATGAGCGCCCGCAGCACCAAGCCGCGGCTTGCCGGAGTCACGAATGCGCGGTGCACAACGCCCCAGAGGAAGCTCACAACCGCCGATAGGACGGCAGTGAACAAAAGGCCCAAGCGCCATTCAGCCGCAAGCAATGGGGAGGCGATCACGAGCGTTGTCGCCAGAAGCCCAAGCAGCCGATGTGGCCACGCTGCATGCGCCGTGGCGCTCTCCTTCGATCCGAACTGAGCTCGGACCAGGTAGCCGGACAAGAACCACAGGAACGTCGCCAAGACGAGGGAGATGGGGAGTCGCCACAAATCAAGCCATCCCATCAGGGCGGTAAACACCGACACAAGAGCCGAGAGGGGAAGGACGACAGACCAGTCCCGTCCTCGCCATATACGAGCCTTTCCCAGAGCCATGCCGACCTAACACTTGCCCTTCGACAACCCACCGCTGCTTCCTATCGAGCGCGACGACGCCTCTCCGGTCGCTCCCCAGCTAAGCGAGCCGAGCACTCCAGCCGCCTTAGCGTTCTGGAGTTGCCAGGGTTCCGTGGACACGTTGTTCTGACAGGTCAGGCTACTCGGCTGGCAGCGTAGGTCTCTGCGGGGGTGCGGTCGGCGAGTCCGACTTGGTGGCGTTGACGGTTGTAGAAGACCTCGATGTAGTCGAACAGGATCGTGCGCATCTCGGAGCGAGTGAAGTTCTCGAGTGGACCCCAGATGTGGCGGATCTCCTTCTTCAAGGTCGCCCAGAAGGCTTCCATCCCGGCGTTGTCGTAGCAGTCGCCGACGCTGCCGTAGGACCCTTCGAGGCCCCAGTCGGCGAGACGGTTGGTGAACTCCATGGAGGTGTATTGGGCTCCGTGGTCTGCGTGATGCAACAGCTCCCGGGTCGGGTGCCGTCGACCGAGCGCCATGACCAACGCAGCGACGACCAGGTCGGTCGTCTGGCGTTCGCCCATCGACCAGCCGACGAGGGTGTGGTCATGCAGGTCACGGATGCCGGCGAGGAACAGCTTGCCGTCACAGCAGCCGAACTCGCTGATGTCCGCGACCCATCGCAGATCAGAACGCTCGGCGGTGAAGTCGCGTTGCAACAGATCCGCAGCCGGGACCATCGCGGGGTGACGCCCCCGACGCCACTTGCGGCGCCCGTGAGCGCCGACGAGCCCGTCGCAGCGCATGAGCCGGGCGACACGATGACGGCTCACCCGATGCCCGGCCCGGCGCAGCTGACCCCGCACCCGCGGCGCACCGTAGGTGCCGCGAGAGTTGTGGTGGATCTCGCGGATCACCTCGAGCAGCTCGGCGTCAGCGACCGCCCGGGCCGACAACGGCCGAGACCGCCACGCGTAGTAGCCCGACCGGGAGACGCCGGCGACACGGCACAAGTCGGTGACGCGGTACTCGGCTTGGTGCTCGTCAACGAACCGGAAGCCGGTCACCGGTTCGTCTCCCTGGCGAAATAGGCGGCACTGGGTTCAACCGGTCAGCGCAACGGGGGTGGTCTCCTTGTCGTGACCGGAGGAGGTGGTCATGGCCAGGTTGGGTCGACCGGGGATGTCCGACGAAGGCAAGAACGAGCTGTGGGAGCGCTGGCATGCCGGCGAGTCGATCAGTGAGATCAGCCGTGCGATGGGCAAGCCGCCGGGCTCGGTGTACACAATCCTGCGGTTGAGTGGTGGCGTGTATCGCCCGCCGCGCCGACGACGTGATGGGCATCTGAGCCTCGAGGAGCGCGAGGAGATCTCGCGTGGTGTCGCTCGGGGCGACTCGCTGAGGTCGATCGCGAAGACGCTCGGGAGGGCGCCCTCAACGATCAGCCGGGAGCTGGCCCGCAACAAGGGACGAGCCCGCTACCGAGCCATCGATGCCCACGACCGGGCCTGGTATCGGGCACGGCGACCGAAGCCGTGTGCGCTCGAGGTGAACCCGGTCCTGGGCGAGTTCGTGGCTGACAGACTGAAGGAGGATTGGTCACCCGAACAGATCTCGGGTTTCTTGGCCGTGATGCACCCTCCGGGATCGGAGATGCGCGTGAGCCACGTGACGATCTACAAGACGATCTACATCCAGACCCGAGGGGCGCTGAAGCGCGAGCTCAGCAGCCACTTGCGGACCCGACGGCCGATCCGCAAGCACAAGAACCACTCGGTCAAAGGCCAGCTGCGCAGCCAGATCCGCGATCTCGTCTCGATCCACGAACGTCCACCCGAGATCGAGGACCGGGCCGTGCCCGGACACTGGGAAGGCGACCTGCTGCTCGGCCGTGGCGTCTCCCAGATGGCCACCGTGGTCGAACGGGCGTCGCGGTTCACCGTGCTCGTGCAGCTCGACGGCCGCGACATGGTCACCGTTGCCAACGCGCTCGCCGCGAAGATGAACCTGCTCCCCGCCGAGCTACGCCGTTCGCTGACCTGGGACCGAGGCATGGAACTCGCCCGCCACAGCGACGTGACCCGGTGGACCGGGCTCGAGGTCTACTTCGCCGACCCGCGCAGCCCATGGCAACGAGGCACCAACGAGAACACCAACGGACTGTTGCGCCAGTACTTCCCCAAGGGAATCTCGATGGCGCAACTCACTCAGGCAGACCTCGACGTCGTAGCAGCGAAGCTCAACACCCGTCCGCGCAAGACCCTCGGATTCCGCACCCCCGCCACCGTTCTCGACGAGATGTTGCACTGACCACTTGAACCTGCTGC
>SXGQ01762908.1_pt1 | contig 10230 bp, 9 predicted proteins | sample 3178371 | NCBI WGS metagenome assembly SXGQ01 (sample SAMN11356859, study PRJNA531348) | freshwater metagenome | isolation source: freshwater sample F1-20 | place: China: Fuxian Lake, Yuxi | collected 2017-12-25 | reverse complement strand
CGCGCACGGCTACACTTGCCGCACAGAGGATCCCCATGCCTTACTACACGACGATGGGCAAGCTGCCCGGCAAGCGCCACATCCAGTTCCGCGCCCCCAACGGCCGCCTCTACAGCGAGGAAGTCTTCGGGACAGAGGGCTTCACGGGCCCCACCAGCACCCTGTACCACATCAATGCCCCAACGCAGGTCTGCGGATGGGAGCCGCTGTACGACGCGCAGCCGGAGTACGTCGAGCAGAACGTCATGCGCATGCGCCACACGCGCAGCAGCCCCATGCAGCCACAGGGCGATCCGATCACCGGACGCGTGATCCTATACGGCAACGCCGATGTCGAGATGGGGGTCTGCGTGCCCGCCGACGGCATGGACTACCACTACAAGAGCGTCTTCGACGACTGCCTCTTCGTGCACCACGGGCGCGGCACGCTCTACACCATGTTCGGAGCGATCCCCTTCGGGCCCAAGGATTACCTCGTCATCCCGAAGGGCACCATTTACCGGCTCGCGTTCGAGAAGCCCAAGGCCGACGAGCCCGCGAACAAGTTCATCTTCATGGAGGCCGTGAACGGCAGCCTGATCCTGCCGCCGCCGCGCTACCTGAGCAAGAAGAGCGCGCAGTTCCTGGAGCACGCGCCCTATTGCGAGCGCGACCTGCGGCTGCCGCAACTCCCCATGACCTTCGACGAGCGCGGCGAGTTCGAGGTGCGCATCAAGAGTCGCGGCTGGGTGCACAGCTACACCTACGAGTATCACCCGCTCGACGTGGTGGGCTGGGACGGCTGCGTCTATCCGTACGCGTTCAACATCGACGACTTCAGCCCGATCGTCGGCAAGCACCACATGCCGCCGCCGACGCACCAGACCTTCGAGGCGCACAACTTCGTGATCTGCTCGTTCTGCCCGCGGCCGCTCGACTTCCACCCGCAGGCCATCGTGGTCCCCTACAACCACTCGAACCTCGACTCCGACGAGGTCCTCTACTACGTCGAGGGCAACTACAAGGCCCGCCGCGGCATCGAGAGCGGTTCGCTCACGCTGCACCCGCAGGGCATTCCGCATGGCCCGCACCCGGGCACCGTCGAGGCCACGATCGGCCTGACCCACACCAACGAGCTCGCGGTCATGTGCGATACGTTCCGCCCGCTCATGGCCACGCGCGCTGCCGTCGAGCTCGACGAGCCGCTCTATCCGGCCTCGTGGGAGGACGGCGCGATGACCGCCAGCAGCAAGGTGCGCGCCCCCAAGGCAGCCAAGCCGGCGGTCGAAGCCAAGGCTGCGAAGCCCGCCGCCAAGGCCAAGTCCACCCGCCGTGCACCGGCCCGTTCGGGTGCCGCGAACACCTGGGACTGATGGTCATGCACGCACCACTGATCGCAGCGATGGCTGTCATGGGACTGGGCACCATGGTGGCCGTCGGCGCATCGCTGATGCCGACCTTGGACGATACGCGGGAGCAGGACGCACCCAAACAAGCGCCTGCTGGGGCGCCCACGGTCGTTCCCTCGGCGAAGGATGCGCCTTCGACGCCCGCAGCACCACCGCCCCCCGCTGCAGGTGAAGCACCGCCTTCCGCAGCACCGGCCGCCCCGGCGCAGCCGGCGGACGATGATCCCCTGCCCGCGCAGATCCCGAACCTCAGCGATGCTGGGCTGCCGGTCGTGAGGCTTACGCTTGGCGCGGAGCCGTTCGACCTCGAACTGGCAGCGACCGACGCGGCCATCACCAAGGGGCTCTCGGGTCGCGACCGCGTGCGGCGCCATCGAGGCATGCTCTTCGTGATGCCGTACTCGCGCGAGCTCGGCTTCTGGATGGTCGATTGCCTGGTGCCGATCGACATCGCGTACGTGAACGAGCAAGGGATCGTGACCGCCGTGCACACGATGAAGACCGAACCGCCGCAACGCGCCGACGAGTCACGCGGTGCCTACGAAGTCAGGCTGCCGCGCTATCCGAGCGGTGCCAAGTCCCGTTACGCCATCGAGCTCGCCGCGGGCGAGTTCGCGCGATTGGGCATCGCCAAGGGCAGCGAGATCAAGGTCGACTGGCAAGGCGTGAACACCGTCGCGCGCGCTGCGCGCTTGGCCGGCTCGAAGCGCTGATCGGAGCGGCGCGCCCGTTGGCGCGCAAGGCGCAGCAGCGCCGAGCACCGCGGCAGCGTGACGCGGCGCCGCGGATCACCCGGCCGCACGGCTGCCGGCGCTCACGCCAAGCGATCCCGGACGTCACGCCACGGGCAGCACGATGCCGCGGCATTCGCCGAAGCTGAGCTTGGGCAGTCCATCGCGCACCGCGAATCCGCGAAGGATCACCTCATCGCCATCCTGCAGGAACTTGCGTTCCGTGCCATCCGGCAGCGTGATCGGCTTGGTGCCGCGCCAGGTGAGCTCGAGCAGGCAGCCGCGCTCGTCCTCGCCCGCGCCGCTGATGGTGCCGCTGCCGATGAGGTCACCCGGGCGCATGCGGCAGCCGCTGACGGTGTGGTGCGCGAGCATCTGGTTCATGCTCCACCACAGGTCGGTGCCACGGCTGCGGCTGACGACCATCGCCGGCACGCCGCGCTCTCGCATGGGTGCGCTGGAGATCGCCACCTCAAGCCGCACATCGAGCAGGAAGTCGCCATCCCACCGCAGGTACTCCAGCGGCTGCGGGTCGCCTTCCACGCGAGCCGGCATCGGCACGCCGTACGGGGCAAGCGCCTCGGCCGTGACGACCCACGGGCTGATCGACGTGATGAAGTTCTTCGCCGTGAATGGGCCGAGCGGCTGGTACTCCCACTTCTGCAGGTCGCGCGCGCTCCAGTCGTTCAGGAGCACGTGGCCGAAGATGCGCGGGGCGGCCTCGACCACGCCCACGCGCTGGCCGATCTCGTTGGCCTGCCCACCCACGATGGCCCCGAGCTCGAGCTCGTAGTCGAGCAACCGGCACGGGGTGAGTGACGGCGGGCCGTCATCGGCCTGCACGGTCTGCCCCATCGGCCGGCGCACCGCAGCACCGCTGGCGACGACCGTACTCGCGCGGCCGTGGTAGCCCACCGGCAGATGCTTCCAGTTGGGCATGAGCGGGTTCGTGGGGCGGAACATCGAACCCACGTTGGTGGCGTGAGGGATCGAGGCGTAGAAGTCCGTGTAATCGCCGATGTCGCACGGCAAGCGCATCGTGATGCCCCAAGCCGGCAGGAGTGCATCCTTGGCGATCGCTGCATCACGCAGTTCGCCGCACGACTCGCCCAGGAGGCGCTGGAGTTCCGCTCGGGCCGCCGCCCACGCTGCATGGCCAAGGCCGAGATAGTCGTTGAGCACGGGCTTCGCCAACGCATCCTGGATCCTGCGGTCGAGCCGAGCGAGCACGCCCGACTCCACGCAACGATGCAGATCGAGGATGCTGTCGCCGATCCTCACGCCCAGTCGCGCACCGCGGCCCTCGCCGCTCCACGCGCCCATGGGCAGGTTCGCGAGGCCGAAGCCCTCGCTCTTGCCTTCACCATCGGCCGACCGGGCTCCTGCGACCCACGATGCTCCTGACGCCGTCATGCGCACTCCTCCTTGCTCACCAGCCCCATGGCCAGGAGATCTTCCAATGGTTCGTCGTAGCTGCACGAGCCGAAGCTGTGCATGAGCTGGGCACGCGCGAGCGCCGCCTGCGCCGCCGCGATGCGGTGGCCTTCCCACGTGATGCCGCGCGCATCGACCGTGAAGGCCTCGGGCCGCTCATCGGCCAGGAGCCGTTCGAGCCCGCCGCGATCGATCGCGCCCGCGTGCATCATGCACGAGCCCACGATGACGTTCATGAAGCCGTGCTGCGTGCAGCCGATGGCAGGCACCGCGTGGCGCAGCGCCCGATGCAGGCCGGCGGTCGCCTTGAAGGGAACACGACCCAACGTGCAAGCCTCGATGAAGGCGGCGACCTGCTCGATCGTCGGGTGCGCCGCCGCGACGGTGCCACCGGTGCGGATCTTGGCCCCGAAACCCTCGTCGGCGATGGCGATCAGCAGGCCGCGCACATCGCGATCGACCGGGAGCTCCCAGTAGATGAAGCACTCCGGCAGCACCTCGATGGCCCGCTCGATCTCGCGGGCGTTCGCGGCCTTCACCTCGAGGCAATCCACGCGCATGGCAGGCTCGCCCGGCGAGGCATGGCGATCGTTGAAGGCCTCGACGGCGGCAAGCGCTGCCGTGAAGTCCTCCCACTGGGCGATCGGCGGCGTGACGGCGGAGATCGCCCAGGCCCCTTCCGTGCGCGGCGGCTCAGCCGTGGGCGCGTGGCCCTTGGCCAAGGTGCCGAGCACCACGAGCCGTGATGCGGGCCAGACCAGTCGCGCACCGATCCACGAAGCGCCGCCCCCGAGCAGGCGGGTGTGCATCGAGACCGCCGTCGGTTCATCGAGCGACGCGGGCGGGTAGAGCCCGGCGTAGTCGATCGATTCGCCGAGCAGCGCGTGCAGCGTGGGGTTGGTCATGCTGCGCTCAGGGCTTGGCGAGCGCATCGGCTGGAACGGCGCGCAGGTCGCGCACGAGGTCGCGCAGGCACTGCCCGTAGTCGGCAGCCAGCCCCTTGACCACGCCCGCCGCATCGTCGCTCGCCAGCGGGGACTCATGCTCGTAGGTGCGCTCCATGACGATGCGCGGATCCTCGCTGGTGCGCTGCAGGAGCAGCACATGAAGCTTCACGCGCGTGACGCCCTTGCGGTCGTCGTCGAAGAACGCGCCGAACGTGCGCACGCTGCTCACCAGGTTCAGCTGGTCGGAGCCGTACAACCCGGCGAGCGTCACGGACTGCGCCGCCTTGGCCTGGGCCAGCACATCGACCATCTGGGCCTGCAGGATCTGGTCGATCGGCATGACCCAGCCGTTGTAGATGTCGGCACGAGCCTCGCCGTTGGCATGCTGGTAGACGAGCGTGTCGGAGTTCCACGGCGCAGCGAGGCGCGGTCGGGCCACGCCGAGCTGTCCGAGGGTGGGCGTGCCTTCGGCGGTGGGCACCGACGTCGCGGCATCGATCGTCCACTGCGTCGAACCGGGTCGGCTCGTCAGGAGCGAGCAGCCCGGCAGCGCGAGCACGATGGCCATGCAGCCCAGGGCCGCACGGCTCGCGGTGCCGTTCACGAGGCGGGACGTGGCGCGCAGGATGGAATCAGTCATGGCTTGGTGCTCCTGGAGGAGTTCGACGGGGTGCTGGCGGGTTCCGGGGGTGCGAAGAGCGTGGAGCCTGCATCGCGCTCGAGCTGGTTGGCGAGCCGCTCGAAGCTGCGCGCGGCAGCGGTGAGTTCCTCGACGAGCGCACCGACGCGGGGTTCGCCGCGGGCGACCACGCCCTCGACGCGCCGGGCGAGCATGCGGATGTCCTCCGCCGTCTTGCGGAAGGTCGCGACCGTTTCCGGAAGTTCCTTCATCGTCGACTTGAAGTCGCCGCTTTGCAGGAAGGCGCGGACCTCGTCGCTGGTGTCGGCGATGCTCGTGAGCGTGCGGTGCAGGTCGGTCTTGATCGAGGTGTCGGCGGTGTCGATCAGCTCACCGATCCGAACGCCGAGGCCGGCGAAGTCGATGCGGCTGATCTTGGCGACCGCAGCCTGGATCGAGTCGACCATCTCATCGAACTTGCTGGCAGTGCTGGCGATGGCCACGACGTCGTCCTTCATCATGTCCTCGGGCGGCATGGACAGCAGCGACTGATCAGGCTCGTGCAGCAGTTCGATGTACGGCAGACCGGTCAGACCAGCCGTGGCCACGCGCGCGCACAGACCGTGGTTGCGGCCGAAGGCGAACTCGCGGCGGACCTCGTCGGTCATCTGGCCATCGGGCACGAAGATGTCCATGCTCACGATGACATTCCGATTGAACTCGCCGGCGTTGGCGGCGCCATCGTCATAGACGAAGCGCCCCGTGGGGAACCCCACGTCTGTCACCTTGCCGATGGTGACGCCGAGGTAGCGCACCGGCGTGCCGCGCGCCACGCCGGTGACGGCACGCGTGAAGTACGACTTGATGGGGATCGTGGTCTGGAACAGGGCGCGGCTCGTCGTCACCAGCGTGCCGGCGACGATCGCCACCAGGCCCGCGAGCACGAAGAGTCCTGCCTTGTAGGCGTGCTTGTTGCTGGTCATGATGCTGCTCCTTGGGGTCGGTCTTCCTCGGGCTGGCGCGCCAGGAACCGCCGCACGTCCGGCGGGCCGGACTCGAGCAATTCCTTCGGCGAGCCGATCGCCAACGGGGTCTTCTGGGCACCACCAAGAACGACCATCCGGTCGGCGATGGTGAAGATGCTCGGCAGTTCGTGGGTCACGACCACGAAGGTTCGCCCCGTCGAGCGCGCCAGGCGCACGACCATCTGGTCGAAGCCGGCGCTGCTGATGGGGTCAAGGCCCGCACTCGGTTCATCGAGGAACACGATCTGCGGATTCATCGCCATGGCGCGCGCGCCGGCCGCGCGCTTCTGCATGCCGCCCGCGAGCGCGCTGGGCATCTTGGTGCAGTGCTCATCGAGGTCAACCATCGCCAGCAGCGAGAGCGCGAGCGAATTCATCTCGGTCCACGTGAAGAGCCCCTGCTCTTCCATGGCCAGGCGCACGTTCTCGAGCACGGTCAGGCCGCCGAACAGCGCTCCGCCCTGGTACATGACGCCGATCGAGCGTCGAACGTGGTTCACCGCTTCGTCGCCCCCCGTGACGAGGTCGTGGCCGGCGATGCGCTGCGTGCCGGCCACCGGCGGCAGCAGCGTGATCATCGCCTTCATGAGCGTACTCTTGCCGCAGCCCGAACCGCCGCCGATCACGAAAACCTCGCCCGAGGTGACCGTGAAGTTGATCCCAGTCAGGACCGCGCGGCCGCCGTAGCCGACGGACAGGTCCTTGGCCTCGATCACGGTCTCGGTGGATGCGGCGGTGGTCAGCATGGCTCAGATCCCAAGCGCATGGAAGAGACCACCGAGGATGCCGTCGAGCACGATGCTGGCGACGATGCCCGCCACGACCGCGCGGGTGGTGCTGGCGCCGACCGCGCCGGGCCCCACCTGCGTCTTGAGGCCCGAACGGCAGCCGATGCCCCCGATCACCACCGCAAAGACGAACGCCTTGAACACGCCCTGCAGGAAGTCGACCTGGTCGATCGAGTTGCGGACGCTCTGCAGGTAGAGCTCGAGGCTCATGTCGCGCGCGACCATCGGCAGCCAGCCGCCGAGCACGCCGGCGAAGGAGGCGAAGACCGAGAGCAGCGGCGTGGTGATCGCCACGGCGAGCACGCGGGGCGTCACGAGGAAGCGCTCGGGGTTGAGCCCCATCGTGGTCAGCGCGTTGACTTCCTCGGTGACCTTCATCGTGCCGATCTCGGCGGCGAAGGCGCTGCCCGAGCGGCCGGCAAGGATGATCGCCGTGATGAGCGGCCCGAGCTCGCGAATGATCGCAAAGCCCATGATGGTCGGCGTCTGGTCGGCTGCACCGTAGCGGTCGAGCGCAGGCATCATCTGGTACGCGATGATGAAGCCCACGATCCCGCTGAGCATGCACGTCACGGGCATCGAGTCGATGCCCGACTGGCCCATCACGCGCAGGAGATCGCGCCACCGGAGGGACTTCGGGTGCCGGATCGCATAGGCCAGGTCGATCGCCGCCTCGCCGATGAACCGCACGGTGTCGGCAAGCTCATCGAGCGCACGAAAGGCCGTCTCGCCCACGTCGCTCACGAAGTGCGAGTCTTCCTCGCGAGGTTCCGGCGGCTTGTGGCCCACGGCTCGCTCGACGAGCGACGCCTGGTCGGCCGTCAGCCCGCGCATCTCGATCGTGCCGCCCGCCCAGACCACCGTCCGGCGGATCTCCGCCAGCAGGAGCAGGCCGGTCCCGCCGACCTCCGAGAGCTTGGTGGCATCGACCACGACGGAACCCGTCCCAGCGGCACGTGCGCGGCCCACCACGTCTTCCCAGAGATCGCGCACACGCACGTCATCCAGTTCGCCCTCGAGGGCGATCACGGTGGTGCCGGCGCTCGTCTGCACTTCGGGGGACATCAAGCCGGAATGTATCGGTTCGCGCGCCGCGCGGGGTTCAGCGTTCGGTCCAATCGAGGCTCGTGCCGTAGGTCTCACGCAACCCGAACCAGCCGATGGTGGCGAGGCTCATCACGATCAGGCCCGTGATCGCCGCTGCCTGCCACGGAGCCGCGGGGTCATCGATGCCGATCCAGCGTTCGATCATCAGCCAGAGTGCGCCGCTGCCCGCAGCGGACCAGCGCACGAGATTCGGCGCCGTCGTGGCGGCCGTGGCGCGAAGATCGGTGCCGAAGTGCTCAGCCGCCGTCGTGACGAAGACGGCCCAGTAGCCGATGCCGAAGCCAAGCAGCATGATGATCGCGGAGGTCAACCCGAGGCTCGCCTGCATCCGCCCCAGCAGGAAGTACCCCACCAGTCCCAGCGCCGTGATCCCCAGGAAGGCGGCGATCGCCGCACGGCGCGAGCGCCACCACTGGCTTGCGAGTCCGCTGGCCAGATCGCCCACCGCCAGCCCCACGTAGCACCACATGATCGCACGACCGGGTGCGGGGCGTTCGCTCTCCAGGATGCCCATCGACCGCGCGATGACGTCGCTGTACTTCACGCAGACGCCGACGACGTACCAGATCGGGAGCGCGATGAGCACGACGCTGAGGTAGCGCACCAACCGCTCACGCGGCCAGACGAGGCGCCAGACCGCGCCGCGCCCCGGGCGATGCGCGCGTTGGACGGCGCTGAACATCCCGCTCTCGACCACGCCGAAGCGAAGCGCCAGCAAGCCAAGCCCCAGCCCTCCGCCGATCAGAAACGACGTGCGCCACGTGAAGGCCTGCGTCACGAAGTAGCCCGCGATGGCGCCGCAGATCCCGACGGCGGCCACGATCGTGGTGGCCACGCCGCGTCGATCGGGTGTGACGAGTTCAGCCACGAGCGTGATGCCCGCCCCCAGTTCGCCCGCGAGGCCGACGCCCGCCACCACGCGCAACACCTCGTACTGACGGATGGCCGAGCCACACCCGATCCAGTGGAGGAACCCGAGCGGGCCATGCGCATCCACGTCGGTGATGAACCCGTTCAGCACGTTGGCGACGCTGTAGAGGAGGATGCTCCCGAAGAGCACCGAGAGCCGTCCGCGTCGATCGCCGAGCACGCCCCAGATCACGCCACCGACCACCAAGCCGGTCGTCTGCAGCGTGTTGTCGAGCCAAACGCCCCAATCGCGAAGGAGCAAATCCTGCGCCGCGGCATCAAGCCCGTCGAGACGCTCGCCCAGCACCTCGCGCAGCGAGTCCTTGCGGACCATGGCGAAGAGCAGGAGATCGAAGATGTCCACGAAGTAGCCGAGCGCAGCGACGACCACCGCCAGGATCGTCGACACACGGCTGAGGCTGCCGGGCTGCGTGGCATCACACGGGGCTCCTGCCGCACGCGAGACAGCGGCACCCAACGCCTCAACATCGGAGCGTGACGTCCCGGGCTCGTGAGGTTCGGCCATCCGCAAGAGTGTCGCAGCGCGTGGCCGATTGCGCCAGTCGGCGGCTACGCTCCACATCATGCACGAGCCATCGCCTTCGGTCGACCGCCGAGCCTTCCTTGCAGGATCCGCCGCACTCGCGGCGTCCGTGACCGGAGCCTCCGCGATGGCTGGCCGCACAACGCACCCGCAGGCACCGGCGACACCAGCTGCCAAGCCAAGCCGCCACGCCGGCACGCCGTGGCCCATCTGCCTGGATACCGCAACGATCCGCCCGGTGCCCCTGCTCGACAAGATCCACATCGCCGCGGAGGCTGGATACGACGCCATCGAGCCCTGGGAATCGGAACTCGCCGACCACGAACAATCGGGCGGCAACCTCAAGGACCTTGGCAAGCTCCTGCGCGATCGAGGCCTTCGCGTACCGAGCGTCATCGGCCTGTGGAACGCGATCCCCGAGACGCAGGAAGCGTGGGATGCCCAGCTCCCGGCCTCGCGCGATCGCATGCGGATGGCGAGCGCGATCGGTGCCGAGCACATCCAGGTCATCCCGCAGCCGGAACGGCCGCGCGAGCGATTCGACCCAGCCTGGGCCGCCGCGCGCTACCGGGATCTCGTCGAGATCGGCATTCGTGACTACCAGCTCGTGCCGGCGATGATCTTCGTGAAGTTCCTGCCGGGCGCGCGCACGCTCGGCCAAGCCGCGCAGATCGCGATCGATTCGGGCCACCCGCAGGCCAAGGTCATTCCCGACACCTTCCACATGTTCATCGGCGG
>SXGQ01115812.1_pt1 | contig 10230 bp, 11 predicted proteins | sample 3178371 | NCBI WGS metagenome assembly SXGQ01 (sample SAMN11356859, study PRJNA531348) | freshwater metagenome | isolation source: freshwater sample F1-20 | place: China: Fuxian Lake, Yuxi | collected 2017-12-25 | reverse complement strand
GTTCGGATGCAAGAGGAGAGATTATAAATATTGGCTATGGCACTCCACTAAAGCTTAAAAATATTATTAATAAAATTGTTAATTATTATAAAATGGGTAATCCTCAATTTAATAAAATTAAATTAAGAAAAGAAGAAAGAATGAAGATTTATCCAAATTTAAATAAGGCAAAAAAACTTATTAACTGGGAAGCAAAGATTGATTTTTCAAAAGGATTAAAAAAAACTATTAAATATTATAATACTAATTAATTCTAAAACTTTTATTTTAATTAACACTATTATGTTTAAGAAATTCTTTAATAATTTTTAGTTTTATGAGAAAAAAAAAATACCTAGTCAGTATAATTATTAATTGTCATAATGGAGCTAAATTTTTAGATAAAGCAATAAAATCAGTGGTTAAACAAACCTATGATAATTGGGAAGTTATATTTTGGAATAATAAATCTACAGATAAATCAGAGCAAATCATAAAAAATTTTAAAGATAAAAGAATAAAATATTATGAAAGTAAAAAATATCTCAAGCTATATGAGGCTAGAAATGAAGCAATAAAGAAAACTAAAGGAAAGTATATTTGTTTTTTAGATTGTGATGATTGGTGGGATCGAAATAAAATTAAATTACAACTTGATGAGCTTGTATTAAATAAGTCAAATATAATATACTCTAATTATTATTTATTTAATCAAGAAAAGAAATACAAAAAATTATTTTCTAAAATGTATCTTCCGAGCGGTTATATAACAGAAAAACTTTTAAAAAAATATACTATAGCAATGTCATCGGTAATGATTAGTAGTAAATTTCTTAAAAAAAAATTATTTAATAGTAAGTTTGAAATAATTGGAGATTTTGATTTTTTAATTAAAGCTAGTATTTCCAATAGAATATTATGTGTACAAAAACCTCTTGTATTTGCCAGAATGCATAAAAATAATTTTTCCTTAACAAGCAGAGATTTGCACATTTTTGAGTTAAAAAATTGGCTAAATGATAATTATAAATTGTTAGAAAATATCAGAATATCTTTACGTGATCTAAAATTTTATTTATTTAAACTAGAACTGAAAAAACTTATAAATTTTTTTTTTAAGATTAATATTTAATATATAAATGTCAAAAATTTTAAAAAGAACAGCTGTTATTCTTTGCGGTGGCAGAGGAACAAGGTTAGGTTTATTAGGAAAAAAGATTCCAAAAACACTTATTAAAATACAAGGAAAGCCTATACTTTGGTATATAATTAATGAGTTAAAAATTAACAATTTTAATCATTTTATTTTGCCAGTTGGATACAAAGGATGGATGATAAAAAATTATATTAAAAAAAAAAATTTATTTAAAAAACTTGATATAGAAATTATTGATACAGGACTTAATGCAAATATTGCTCAAAGAATTGAAAAAATTAAAAAAAAAATTACAACTAAAAATTTTTTACTATTAAATGGAGACGGTATATTTAATTTTAATATAAAAAAATTATTTGATTTTCATTCAAATTATAATAAAAATATAACTTTTATTGGTTCAGAAACACAATTACCCTACGGCATCATTGGTATAATTAATGATAAGGTAAGGTCTTTTGAGAGAAATATTACTTTTTATGCTGTTCTAAAAAGAAATCTTAGAAATTTTAAAGGATATCTTTATTCAGGTATGTCAATTATTAATTCAAATCTTCTAAAATTAAACTTTAAATATTTCAAGAATTTTGAAAAAGAATTTTATCCATTAGTTATCAAAAAGGGCAAAGCAGACTTTAAGAATTTAAATGGTTTTTGGCATTCAGTTGATAATTTAAAAGATATTGAAATTTTAGATCAAGATAAAAAGAAAAAAACTGACATAAAAAAATTAAAAAAGTTAATATTAAGAAAAAATGAAGAGTAATTTTTGGAAAAATAAATCTGTTTTTATAACCGGACATACAGGTTTCAAAGGAAGTTGGCTTACACTGATACTTAAAAATTTGGGCTCTAATGTAAATGGTTATGCATTAAATCCGATAACTAATCCTAATTTTTTTGATGGATTAAATTTAGGAAATTTATTAAATAATGATTTTAGAGAAAATATTTTAAATTATAAAAAATTAGTAAAAGCTATAAAAAAAGTAAAACCAGATATACTTTTCCATTTAGCAGCCCAATCAAGTGTTTTGGTAAGTTATAATAACCCAGTATCTACGGTTTCAACGAATGTTATGGGAACATTAAATGTGCTAGAATCTGTTAGAAAAGTTAAATCAATTAAGTCAGTAATAATTGTCACAACAGATAAAGTTTATCAAAATCTAGAGGAGGGCATTCCTTTTAAGGAGGACTCAAAATTAGGCGGTCATGACATTTATAGTTCAAGTAAAGCGGCTTGCGAAATATTAACACAAAGTTATATCAAGTCATTCTTTTTTAACAGCAAATGTAATGTTGCTACCGTAAGATCAGGCAATTGCATAGGTGGAGGTGATTGGACAAAAGATAGAATTATTAAAGACTGTGCAGAATCATTTTCAAAAAACAAACTACTTATAATTAGAAATCCAAATTCAACTAGACCATGGCAGCATGTGATAGAGCCTTTATTTGGTTATTTAAAATTGGCTGAAAAATTATACCTCTCGAAGAACAAAAGGTTTGTTGGCTCTTGGAATTTTGGACCTAATAGAAAAAATTTAAAAGTTTTAGATTTAGCAAACATTGGAAAAAAAATTTTTAAATCTACGTCAAGAATAATAATAAATAAAAGATCAAAAAAATTTTATGAGTCCAAATATCTTTCTTTAAATTCAAAAAAAGCAAGAGATAAACTTCGATGGAAAATAATGCTTTCAAATAAATCATCATTACAATTGACTTTTGACTGGTTTAAAAATTTTTATAAAAATAAAAATAAAAAATATTTAATTGATTTTTCCATTAAACAAATAGAGAAATATAAAAAAATTCTTCAAAAAAATAACTTTAACATTTAATGAATATTTTTCTAACTGGCGGGACCGGTTTTGTTGGTAAAAGATTCGTAAAATTAGCAATTAAACATGGTCATAAAATTTTTGCAATTTCTAGAAAAAAAAATAAAAATAAAAAGAATATTAAATGGCTCATAGGTGAATTAGACAAATCTTGGCCAAATTATTTTAAAAAAACAGATATTTTAGTTCATTTGGCGGCAGCGGGAGTAGATAAAAATACTAATTCTCAAGAGATAATAAATACAAACTTATTAAAATCATCAAAATTAATTATGAGTGCAATACAATATGGATGTAAAAGATTTTTAATTATTAGTTCATCATCTGAGTATAAACAAAAATTATCTAAAGAATTTATAGAGTTGTCTTTAAAATCAAAAAGAGATCCAGATGATATTTATGGTAAAAGTAAAGTAATTTTTTCTAACTTTTGCAAAATGATTTCTAAAAAGAAAAAAGTCCAAGTTAGATTAATGAGGCTTTTTCCAGTTTACGGGAAAGGTGAAAAAAGAAATAGATTGTACCCATCATTACGAAAAGCTGCCTTAGAAGGAAAGAATTTTACATTAAATAATCCCTATGAGACAAGGGATTTTACAAATGTTAATTATGCTAGCAGAGTAATATTAGATGCCATTAATTTTAAAAAAAAAAAATTTAAGTATTTTCAAACTTTTCATATTTCTCAGAAACATACAAGCACAATTAAAGATTTTGCTAAAATTAACTGGAAAAAATTTAAAGCTAAAGGAAGGATTTTTTTTAAAGGTAAAAAAAATAATTTATTTCAACATATTTCTGATAATGCATCATTGTGGAAAATGTAATAATTTTTTAATTAAAAATTTATAATAATATATTATGAAGTGCAGAAATTGTTTATGTAATAATTTTTTTAAAATAATAAACATTGGAAAACAGCCACTTAGTGGTATTTTTTATAATAAAAAAAAAACTCGATTACAAAAATATTCGTTGGATCTTTACCAGTGCGAGAATTGTAAACTAATTCAATTATCAAAAGATATGCCTGTGGAAAAAATGTACGGAAATAAATATGGTTATCAAACCTCAATTAGTAGTTTGATGGTTAAACACTTACAAAAAAAGGCTGATTATGTAAAAAGAAATAATCTTATAAGAAAAAAAAGTAATATTTTGGATATAGGAAGTAATGACGGTACTTTTTTAAATTTTTTTAATAAGTCTCACAATTTATATGGAATCGATCCATCTGGAATTAAATATAAGTATTTTTATAGAAAAGATATTATTTTAATTCCTCATTTTTTCTCAAAAGAAAAAATTGACCATTTTTTTTATAATAAAAAAAAAAAAATTAAATTTGATTTAATAACATCTTTTGCAATTTTTTATGATGTGAGTGATCCTAATAAATTTTGTAATGATGTATTTCAATTATTGAAAGAGGATGGGATTTGGATTTCAGAATTTTCTTATTTTCCACTAATGTTAAAAAATTTAACATACGATCAAATTTGTCACGAACACGTCACTTATTATACTTTACAGGTTTTTAAGGAAATAATTGAAAAGAATAACTTAAAAATACTAGATTTAAATTTAAATGAGATTAATGGAGGGAGCATTGAAATTATTTGTGCAAAAATATCTAGTAAACGATTAGTTAATAAGAGTAAGATTATTGCTACTCTTAAGGAAGAAAAAAACATAAATTTTAAATCTTATAAAAATTTTAATAATAGAATAATAAAAATTAAGAAAAATTTTTCATCTTTTTTTAAAAAAAATAGGAAAAGTTTAATAATTGGTTACGGAGCTTCAACAAAAGGAAATATAGTTATAAATCATTGCAATATAACCGACAAAAAAGTTAAATTTATATGCGACTCTAATAAAAATAAACATAATTTATTTACTCCTGGAAAAAATATTAAAATTATTTCTAAAGAAATGATGAGGAAATTAAAACCAGAATATTTAGTTATTTTTATTTGGTCATTTAGAAAAGAAATTATTTCTGAAGAAATAAATTTTATTAAAAATGGTGGAAAATTAATTTTTCATCTTCCAAAATTTCATATTGTTGATAGGAATAATTATAAGATTTATCTTCAAAAAAAATTTTCAGAACTTTCATATAATTATTAATGTTACTATCTATATGCATACCTACGTTTAATAGGAAAAATTCACTAAGAAATTGTTTAAATTCAATTCTTATCTCTGAAAAGTTTTTAAAAAACTTTGATTATGAAGTTTGTATCTCTGATAATTGTTCAGAAGAAAATGTTTCTAATACTATTCTTGAATTCAAAAATAAATTGAATATTGTATTTAATATAAATTCTAAAAATCTTGGATTTTCACGTAATGCAATTAAATGTATATCCATGGCTAGAGGAAAATTTGTTTGGATGATTGGTGATGATGATTTAATACTTCCTAATGCATTAAATAAAATTAAGTCTTTAATAGTTCATAACACTGACGTAGATTTTTTCTTCTTAAATTCATGTTATTTGGACTCGAACTTTTTAAAAAAATTTCCACAACCATTTGATACAAATAATTTAAATATTAAGAATATGGACACTATTTGCAAATTAAAAAAAGATAAAAAAACTAATTTTTGGGGTGTAATTGATCCTAACGTATCTTGGGAATTTTTAATTGGAATATTTCTTAGTTTATTTAATAAAAATAAATATTTGGAAAATATTGGAGTATTAAATCAAAAAGATTTGGATGATAAGAGACCATGGTCTAATTTTGATAATACCTGCACACATGCAAAAATACTTTCATCTACTTTTAAAGACTCAGTTTCTTATGTTTGTGTTGAACCGTTAAGTGCAAACTTAATAGGATTAAGAGAATGGTCCCCATTATATGAATTTATCGAAATTGTTAGAATACCAGAGCTTTTAGATCATTATAAGTCACTTGGATTAAATAAATGGAAATTTTATTATTACAAAAATTTTGCTTTAAGAAATTTTTTTAATTATTTTTTTAAAATACTTATAAGAGGAGAGGCCTCTGGTAGAAAATATATAAATTTTAAAAAACATTTTTTTTATAATTTAATTTATCCAAACGTATGGCTTTCTTTAATCTATTTTGTTATAAGAAAAATTTTAAATTTAAAAAAATAATAAATATAAAATTATTAGAGATATGATTGATGATATAATTATTACTCCACTTAAAATTATTCCTGATAATAGAGGTAAAGTGATGCATATGTTGAGAAATGATTCAAAAGTTTTTCAAAGTTTTGGTGAAATATATTTTTCAACTATTTTTTTTAATTCCATTAAAGCCTGGCACCTTCATAAAGAAACAACTCTAAATTATGCATGTATTTCAGGAAAAGTTAAGCTAGTTTTGTATGATGATAGAAGTGGTAGCAAAACTAAAGGAAAATATTATGAATTAATTTTAAGTCCCGAACAGTATTTTTTAGTCACTATTCCTAAAAATATTTGGAATGGATTAAAAGGGGTGCAAAAAGGAGAGTCAATCATAGCTAATTGTTTAACTTTTCCCCATAATGAGAAAGAAATGGTTCGCAGAGAGTTTACTGATAAATACTTTAAATATTCTTGGGAATAAAGAAAACTCTAATAAAAAATAGTAAAGACTTTTTTACAAACTAAACTTCTACAAATTTAAATGTTAATATTTATAAGCAATTTTAGAGATATTAAATACAAAAAGTTAGCATGAATACAAATCTAAATTTAATTATAATTGGCAACGAAAGAATCTCTTGCGAGAATGGTTTTTATTCGGAAAATATTGATTTTAAGACATTAGCTGAAGGATTAAAAAAAAATTTCAAAATAAAAATTTTTGCCAGAAAGAGTTTAAAGAAAAAAAATTTTTTAATAAATTTTTCTAATATTATATTATCTACAAATATTATTACTTATTTAATTAAAATTTTTTTTTCTTTAAAAATAAAAAACTCTAAATATCTAATTATATCAATTACGCCATATACTTTTTTATCGTATTTAGTCATTTTTTTATTCTCTGATAAAATATTTTTATATTTAAGAAGCGATGGATTTAAAGAATATGAAAGTATCTTAGGTAAAAGATGGGTTTTTCTTTACAGAATTATGTATTTTATAATGTTAAAAAAGTCGAAAATTATATCATGCACTAATCAACTCTCATGTGGCCGAGATTTTTTTTTAGTACAACCATCAGAATTAGAAAAAAAATGGTTTATTAATAGAAAAGTTTTTATTCCAATAGGTAAAATAAATATTTTATATGTAGGTCGAATAAAAATTGAAAAGGGGATTTTTTCTATGTTAGAATTATTCTCTAAATTAGATGACCGTTTTTTATTAACTATTATTGGAGATAAAAAAATTAAACAATTTGAAAAAAGTAACATTAATTTCATCAATTTTTTATCAAACTCTGACGACTTGATAAAAGAATATGATAAAAATCACATTCTATTTTTACCCTCGTATACTGAAGCTCATCCAAAAGTAGTAGATGAATCACTTTCAAGGTTAAGACCTATTATTATATTTGAAGACATAAAGCATATTATTGGCAATAGATTTGGAATTTTTATTGCAAAGCGTTCTTACATTGATTTTTTAAAAGTTGTTAATTTTATAATTATTAATTATCAGAAAATAATTGATGAAATAACTAAAAATAATCTTCCAACTAAAAAAAAATTTCTAGAAGATATTTCTGAAATTATTAATTATAATTAAATTGTTTGTTGAGTTAATAATTTTTTACAATATATAATTTTTAATTATATCAAGTGTTACATTTACTATAAGCTAAAATAAATCAAAATTTTGGCATTGGTACTAGTTTATAGAAAATATTTTGTCAGAAAATTTAAAATAAAAAAAGTAATAAGTATTATAAAAAACTTAACAAATTTATTTTCATAATAATTTTTTTTTAAATTAAAAACTAAGAAATTTTTTTTTTATTTTAAAATTTATTTTTTTTGTAAATAAAGTATTAATATAGATTATTATCCCAAAAAAAAACCAAAAAATAGAACCATTAAAAGTTGTAAATATACTTCCAAAAGACCTAAAGGGAAAAAATTCAACAATAAAATAAACAGAAAATAAAATTAAAATTATATACTGTTCTTTTTTTAAGTAGTTTTGAAAAAATGATTTAACTATTTTATTTAGTATTAATAATAAAATAATAATAAATATAAATGTTCCAATAACTCCAGTATGTATAAGTACTTCTAAATACATATTATGAGGGTGATTATTGCATCTTATATTATCTATCTTAAGTTTGTGGCATTCGTGAATAAATGATTTATGGCCAGTTCCAATAAAATTATTTTGTGATGAAACATAGTATGCTGCTTTAAATAATTTTATATAATCACCATGGAAAAAACTTTTTTTGCTTAAAGAATCTGTACTTTCCTGATTTTGAATAGGAACACTTAAATTCTTTTTAATTGTAATAATATTTAGTATTTTATTAAAATTAATTTCACTATTAAGATATTCATACCTATTTCTAACATTTTCAGAGTTTTTAATAAAATAAATAAATAATGTAATAATAATAATTAAATTAAGCATAAAAATAATTCTAAAATTTTTTAAAAAAATAAAAATTAAAATCTGAGAGAAAATCAAAATAATAAATGGCATTCTATCTAAAGATAATAATATTCCTAATCCGATGATATTTACGATGAATATTATTAAGATATCTTTAATTATTTTTTTTAGATTTGATAACAAAATTATTAATAGCGATAAAATTAAAAATTTTTGAAGATATGAACCAGCTATTGCTTCATGTTCGAAAAAACCATTAAATCTTAGATCATATGGTTGAAAACCAAATATGTCATACCCTACTAAGTATTGAAGAAAGATATCAAGGGATAATAGAATTGATGATATTAATGAAATTATAGATAATAATTTTACATCCACAATTTGACTTAATAATAAATTTCTTACGACCCAAATTAACAAAAAGAATCTAAAAGTTAATATTGACTTAATAAAATTTTCATATCCCAAAGTAGAAATATTATTTATCGTTAGAATAAAATTTATAATAAAAAAAATTAAAATTAAATAATCGATAAGGGATAAACTAAATTTTATTTTAAGTTTATTAATAGCAATAAGACCCAAAAACGTTAAAAGCGTTATATGTAAATTTAAAAAAGAACTAGAAAAAAATAATATTATTGGAAAAGAATAAAATAGTAATTTGATTATTTTAAAAATTGTAATTTTATCATTACGAAAAAATTTATAATAAAATTGCATATAAGATATATATAAAATTTAATTATTCAACATAAACAGATATTTGTTATTAATAAATATAAATATTATTATTTTTAAATAACAGTAAGTTTTATGTATAAAAAAAATCAAGTAGATATAATTTTGCCAACATTTAATTCAGAAAAATCTATTACTAACACTATTAACTCAATTATAAATCAAAGTTTTAAAAATTGGAGAATTATTATTGTTGATGATGCATCAACAGACAGAACAATATCAATCATGAAAATTTTTTATTAAAAACTAATAAAAAAAAAAAAAATAATTTTAATTATAAATCACATAAATAAAGGACAAAGTTATTGTAGAAATGTTGGAATAAAGTATTCTAAATCAAAATTTATTGCATTTATAGATTCCGATGATTTGTGGTTTAAAAAAAAATTAGAAAAACAAATAAAATTTATGATTAAAAAGAATTATTTTTTCACCTATACTGATTACAAAGTTTTAAAAAATAATAAAAGTTACAATATTTATACTCCTTCAAATTTTAATTTAGTAAAATTTGTTAGAAATACATCTATTGCAACGAGCACTATGATAATTTGCAGAGAGGTAATAACTACTTTGTTTCCAAATAAAATTAGACTATGTGAGGATTATTTTTTTAAATGTGCGTTGTTAAAAAAAATTTATGCTTTCAAATGTCCAAATGTTTTAGCAAAATATTTAGTTAGGAAAGACTCATTGCAAAGTTCACGAATTAGAGTTTTATTGGCAGTTTGGAAAATTAACAAAAACTTTAATCAGATGAATATTTTTATGAATTTGTTGTCTATCATATTTATTTCCCTAAATTCAATTAAGAAGTATGGACTTAGATAAGATTGCATTTTTTTTTTTATTAATTATTTTTAATTTTTTTTTAATTAAATATTACAAATTTTTTCTTTTAAAAAAAATCGTCGATATAGATTTTAAT
>SXGQ01793216.1_pt1 | contig 10231 bp, 10 predicted proteins | sample 3178371 | NCBI WGS metagenome assembly SXGQ01 (sample SAMN11356859, study PRJNA531348) | freshwater metagenome | isolation source: freshwater sample F1-20 | place: China: Fuxian Lake, Yuxi | collected 2017-12-25 | reverse complement strand
GCATGCAGCAGATCCTGGCCTTCGAGACCGACCTCCTGGAGCATGACGACCTGTTCGACGGCTCGAAGGTGATGGAGGAGAAGGTCGAGCGACTGAAGGCGGAGGCGCGCGCCGAGCTCGCCCGGGTCGACGCGATCGGCGGGGCGGTCGCGGCCGTCGAAACCGGGCTCCTGAAGCGGGCGCTCGTCGAGTCGAACGCCGCGCGCATCGCCCGGGTCGAGGCCGGCGAGCAGGTCGTGGTCGGCGTGAACCGCTACCAGGAGGGCGAGCCGTCGCCGCTGGTCGCCGGGGAGGGCGCCTTCCTGTCCGTGCCCGAGGCCGTGGAGATGGAGGCGGCGCACAAGGTCCGCGCCTGGCGCTCGTCGCGCGACCAGGCGGCGGTCGAGGCCGCGATCGCGGAGCTCCAGGCCGCGGCCCGGGACGGCCGCAACATCATGCCGCCCTCGATCGCGGCCGCGAAGGCCGGCGTGACGACCGGCGAATGGGGCGAGACGCTGCGCGAGGTCTTCGGCCAGTACCGCGCGCCGACGGGAGTCTCGATCGAGACGAGAAGCCAGGCGCCGGGCGAGGACGTGAAGCTCGTCATCGCGGAACTCGGGGAGAAGCTCGGCGAAACGCCGCGGCTCGTGGTCGGCAAGCCGGGTCTCGACGGCCACTCGAACGGAGCCGAGCAGATCGCGCTGCGGGCCCGCGACGTCGGCATGGAGGTCGCCTATGACGGCATCCGGCAGACGCCCGTCGAGATCGTCGCGCGCGCGGCCGAGACCGGCGCGCACCTGATCGGCCTGTCGATCCTGTCAGGCTCGCATGTGCCCCTGGTGCGCGAGGTGATGGCGCGGCTCCGCCTCGAGAACCTCGACGACATCCCGGTGGTCGTGGGCGGCATCATCTCGGCCGATGACGAGAACGTGCTGCGCAACATGGGGGTCGCGGCGATCTATACGCCCAAGGATTACGAGCTCGACCGCATCATGGTCGACATGGCGCGGGTGATCGAGCGTTCGCTGGCCCGGAACTCCGAGGGCAAACCGAGCAGAGCCGCCCCGCGCCGGCCCGGAGACCGGCGCGCCGCGTTCTGATCGCCCGGAGATCGCTGGTCAGGCGAGGCTGGCCTGGTCCTGTACCGTGGCGAGCGGGATCTGGAACGTGCACACGAGACCGTCCGGCGCGAAGTCGGTCCTGACCTCGCCTCCGAGCTGAGGACCGAGGCTGCGTTCGATGAGCCGGGTCCCGAACCCGGAATGAGCCGGCTTCTGGACTGGCGGACCGCCCCGCTCCGCCCATTTGAAGCGAAACAGCCCATCGTCCACGATGTCCCAGGCGATCTCCACGCGACCCTGGTCGTTGGACAGCGCTCCGTATTTCGACGCGTTGGTGCAGAGTTCGTGCAGCACCAGCGTGAGCGACAGGGCCGCGCGCGCCGCGATCTCCATCGCCGGACCCGAGATGTCGAACCGCTCCGGCCCGGCGCAGTGGGGGATCGTGGCCCCCTTGACGATGTCCTTCACCGGCGCTGCGGTCCAACCCGCCTTCGTGAGGAGGTCGTTGGCGTGGCTCAGCGCGATCACGCGGGCCGTGAAGGCCTCCCGCGCATCGGGGGTGGCGGATTCACGGAAGGTCTGCGAGGCGATCGCCTGGACCATGGCGAGCGTGTTCTTCACACGATGCTGCAACTCGCCGAGCAGCAGGTTCTGCTGCTCCGCCGCCTTCTTGCGCTCGCTGAGGTCGAGCATGGCCCCGATCATCCGGGTCGCCCGGCCGTGTTCGTCGCGGATCACCGAGCCGCGGTCGTGGACATCCGCGTAGGTCCCGTCCGCCCGCCTGACGCGGTACTCGTCGCCCCAGCGCTCGCCCGTTCCGGCGATCACGCTGTCGATGTGGTGCGAAATGCGCTCGCGATCGTCCGGGTGGATCTGGCTGACCCACCAGGATCCCGTCGGCTCCACCTCTGCCATGTCATAGCCGAGCGAATCCGCGAGCGCCTCGTTCCAGCGCACCTTGTCGGCGATGAGATCCCAATCCCAGACGACGTCCTTCGTGGCGCGCAGCGCGAGGCGGTACCGCTCTTCCGCCTCTCTCAAGGCGATCTCGGCTTCCCGCTTGCGGGTGATATCCCGGACGGCCCCGATGAAACGCACGGCCCGGCCGCCGGCCTGGACAAGGCGGCCTCTCGCCGCCACCCAGCGCAACGCGCCATCCCCGGCGCCAATCGTCCTGTATTCGATGTCGAAGACGTCCTGCAGCCTTCCCTCGAGGAGGGCGCTGACGGCCGCCTGAACGCGGTCGCGGTCATCGGGATGGAGATTGGGCAGGAAGGATTGCTCGTAGCTGACGGGAACGCCCGGCCGCAATCCGAAGAGCTGCCGGCAGCGATCGTCCCAGACGAGTTCGCCCGTCAGCAGGTCGAGATCGAAGGTCCCGATATCGGCCGCCTCGAGCGCCAGACGGTAGCGCTCGTCGGCCGCGTGCTGGTCGCGTCCGACGGAGTCGTGCTTGTCCAGGTCGGCCGAAAGCCGCGCGACCTCCGCCTCAAGCTCGCGCACGCGCAGGTTCGCGCTGTCGCCTGTATCCACGGCCCCCTCGGCATCCCGGAGGCCGCGTTTCGGGCTCTTCTCGGTTGCAGATCCTGCCTAGCCGAGAGAGCTCGAACGTACAACACTCTGTCCGAATACCGTCACCGGGTCGGCTGTGTATTCGATTGCGTTCACCTCGCGTTGTCGGGCGCGTGTCACTCTATGTGAATAGTTCGAGGAATCTGGAACGACGCTTTTGACCGACGCAACCTTCGACCGCACCGCGCCGAGGACGAGGACGCTCCTGCAGGCGCGCATCGAGTTCAATGGCGGGGCGACCACGGTGGACTGCACCGTGCGCGACCTTTCCGACGCAGGAGCGAGGCTTCAGGTCGCCGAGAGCGTGGTCATTCCCTCGAAGTTCACCCTGTATGTCCCGAAACACAGCCGCCGCTACCATGCGCTGCTGCGGTGGCACCGGGGCGGTTTTGCCGGGGTTGAGTTCGAGACCGAGCAGAAGCCGGAGGGCGAGAAGAGCGACCCTGAGTCGCGTGTCGCGAAGCTCGAGGCGGAGGTCGCCCGATTGCGTCGCGTGATCGAGGCGATCAGGGCCGATCCGAGCCAGGCGCGCCTGCTGGTCGAGCGCTTCGATCTCGGCTCGACGACGGTCTGAGCCTACCGAGGCAAGACCCTGTCATTCCTGCCGATCTTCTCGGCGGGCCGAGAAGCGAGGGCCTCGCGCCAGGAGACGCGAGGCCCGGGTCTCAGCTGATTCCGGGCAGGCGTGCCGCGGGCCGGCGGAGCCGAGAGAGGTCTGGCTCGCGACGTCGTAGGACTTGAAGCGCTGCGCGCAATAGGCGATCGCCGCGCTGTCGTCCTCGACCGGCGCCGCAACAGCATAGCCCGGGCCGACATAGCCCGGCGCGGCGTAGTAGCCGGGGGCTGCCTGCGACGCGATCGCTCCGCCGATCAGGGCTCCTGCTGCGAGCCCGCCGATGAGAGGCGCGGCGCCATAGCCCCGGCGATAGCCACCGCGGTACCCGTAGCGGTGCCCGCGGAAGCCTCTGCCGCCGAAGCCACGGCGGTATTGCGTGAACTCTGCCTTCACGCCCGCGGCATCGAGGCGCTCGACGGAGATCGGCGCCGCGGAAGCCGATGGCGTCGCGACACCGGAGAGAAGGCCGGCGGCGCCGAGGGCGGCTGCGGCCAATGTCGTTGTGAAAATCTGTCGCATGGTGTTCCCATCACTGGAGGCCCGGAACCGGGCTGCTGATGGGCCAACGAGGCTCGCCCCGAAGGGTTCAACCCTGTCCGCGACCGTCCGCCCCGTTCGGTCGAGGGGGAGAATCACCAGCGCGCAGCCAGACGGCGACGATCGCGAGGCTCGCCGCGCCTGCGAGATGGACGAAAACCTGCCCGATCGAGCGCCAGCCGGAGACAGACAGGACGAGCGCGACATCGCAGGCCGGGATGACGAGGCTCGCGGCGAGCACCACGCTGAGCCCCCTTCGGGTGCCGAAGGCGATCAGGCCGAAGATGTAGAACGCCAGGGCGATGTCCCGGAACCCGATTGCGCGGACATAGGCGAGGGTGCTGCCGGGTTCAGCCTCGATGCCGAAGATCCACGCACCGAACCGCGGCGCGGCCGCGAACCCGATCCCGAGGATCAGGAAGGCGGAGCCGAGCGAGAGCGCGGCCCAGGTCGATCCTCGTCGCAGTCCGAAGCCCCTGTCCTCCGGCAAGCGCAATCCTTCAGGCGGACAGCCCGGCGAGGGCGCGCTCGGCCAGAAGCGCCGGATCGGACTGGCCCTGCGAGGCCTCCTGGATGATTCGGGAGGCCACCTTCCGGCGCAACTCGTGGCCGGGGAGTTCGATGCGGACACTGCCTTCGTCGATGGAGGAGAGCGCGGCGTTGTAGGCCGCGGTCAGGTTGGCGATTTCCACGGGGCCGAAAACGGCAGCCGCATGTCCGAAGAGCTTCGTAGGCATCATCGTCCCAATGAATGGGCGCCGGCCCCTGCGATTGAAAGGACCACAACGTACAGGAACCGGCGCACGAGCCGATTGCTCGACCCGAGGCGGACTTGATCACGGCGGCGCGGACGGGGCTCTAACCGTTGTTAACGGGGATGCATGGTGACCGTCCCTGTCCGGACGGGAACGATCGCGGAGCCGCCTCCTTGTCTCTCCGGCTTGGGAGGAACGGGTGCCGCGCTACTTCTTCAACTTCTGGGACCACAAAGCCTTCGTCAGCGACCCGGACGGCGCCGACCTGCCCGACCTCATCGAGGTGAGGCGAAGGGCCGCCATCACGGCGGGCGATCTCATCAGCCAAGGCCGCGCCAACCACGAAAACCGGGACGGCTGGGTTTTCGAGATCAAGGACGAGGCGGACCAGACGGTGCTGAAGGTGCCCTTCGCGGAAGCCGCGCGGGACAAGCCCGAGGCGCCGGACGCGTCCGACATGCCGCCCGCCGGCCCGCATGCGAGGCCGGACCTGATGAACCCGGACGCGACGCCCGGGGCGGGCACCCTGCCGCCGATCGGGACCTCGGAGGATCCCAACATGCAGTCGACGAGCTGAGGCCGCGGGGTCGCGGCGTTGTGCCTCGTGCCGGCCGGGTGCGAGTATGGCAGGGGCACACACCAACCCGGACCGATCCCCGCCCTCATGTTTCTGTCCCGCTTTATCGCCCTTGGCCTTGCGCTGGCGCTGGCCGGACCGGCGGCCGCCGAGCTGAGGGGGCATGGAGGGCCCGTGCGGGCGCTCGCCGTGCTCGGCGGCGGCGGGACGGCGGTCTCCGGCAGTTTCGACCAGTCCGCGATCGTCTGGGACCTCGGCAGCGGGGAGGCCACGGCCGTGCTCCGGTTCCACGAAGGCGCGGTGAATGCCGTGCTGGCGCTTCCGGACAAGCGCTTCGCCACGGCGGGAGAGGACGGCCGCATCGCGATCTGGGAGATCGGACGGGGCGAACCGGTCGAGGTGATCGGGGCGCATAAGGGCCCAATCGCCGGGCTGGCGCTCTCGCCCGACGGCAAGCTGGTCGCGTCCGCCTCCTGGGACGGCACGGCGCGGGTTGCGCCCTTGGCCGGCGGCCCCGCGCGGGTTCTCGAAGGGCATGCCGGACAGGTGAATGCCGTCGCTTTCATGTCCGACAACCGGCCGGTCACGGCCGGCTACGACGCGACGGTCCGAATCTGGCCGGAGGGGCAGGGTGCCCCGACGATCCGGACCCTTTCGGGCCCGCTCAACACGCTGGCCGTCGCGCCCGATGGCGAGATCCTGACCGGCGGCGCCGACGGGGTGCTGCGGATCCTCAAAGCCGATGGCGAGGTCCGGACCGAACTCGACCTGCAGACCGGCCCGATCCTCTCGGTCGCGCTTGCGCCGGGCGGCGACCGGGTGGCCGTGGCACTTCTCGGCGGCGCGGTCGCCCTGGTCGATCGCCGGACCGGGCAGCAGGCCGGCCGGCTCGTGGGGCCCGGCCTCCCGGTCTGGTCGATCGCCTTTGCGGAGAGCGGGGCGGAGATCCTGACCGGCGGCAGCGACCGCCTGGTGCGGCGCTGGGACGCGCGCACCGGCGAGCATATCGGGGCCGTGGTGATGGCGCGTCCGGCCGAGCTCAACGCGGTCGCCGGACACGAGCGTGGGGCGGAGGTCTTCCGGGCCTGCGCCGCCTGCCACACCCTCACGCCCGACGGCGGCAACCGGGCAGGGCCGACGCTCCACGGCGTGTTCGGCCGCAAGATCGCGACGCTTGCCGGCTACAACTTCTCGCCGGCCTTGAAGGCGCTCGACATCACCTGGAACGCGGAGACGATCTCCCGGCTCTTCGAGATCGGGCCGGCCCGCTACACGCCCGGGACCACGATGCCGGAGCAGACGGTTTCCGCAGAGGACCGCGAGGCGCTTGTCCGCTTCCTGGAGACGGCGACGAAGCCTTAGGCCGTCCCAGGCCCGGTGCGGGCCGCGATGTAGTCGTCCGTCGTGCGGGGTGCGCGGCGCGGACCCTCGTGCGGGTCGAGGTTGCTGCTGACGACGGCCTCGACCCGGCAATCCTCGCACATGGTCAATACGCGGGTGCGCTTCTCGCCCTCCGGCCCGGCGAACATCCAGTGGCTACCGGACAGCTTCGCCACGACGCGCTCGATGGTGCTGCGCGTCCCGAACGGCTTCGCGCAGACGGTGCAGTGGAAGGGCTCCTCCTCCTTCACGACCTGCCGGCCCGCGCTCCAGGAGGCGAAGTCGATCTGCGGCTTCAGCGTGATCACGTCCTCGGGGCAGGTCTGGGCACAAAGCCCGCATTGCACGCAGAGCGTCTCGTCAAAGGCGAGCATCGGCCGCTCCGGATTGTCCGAGAGCGCGGCCGTCGGGCAGGCGCCGACGCAGGACAGGCAGAGCGTGCAGTTCTCGACCTCGAAGGAGAGGCCGCCAAAGGGGGCGCCGGCCGCGAGCGGGATCACGTCGACGGGCTCGGGCGCGGCGCGCTGCAACTCCCGGAACGACAGCTCGAGAAGCCCGCGCTTCTCGCCCGCCATCAGGAAGGAGGCCGGCCGCTCCGAGGCGCGGCCGAGCGGGACCGCCTCGAGAAGCGAGCGCAATTCGTCCGGGTCGTCGGTCGAGACGATCGAAACCGGCGCCGCGCCGTAGCCGAGCGCGCCCAGCATTGTGTTCGCGAGGTCCACGACCCGCAGCGCCGGCGCGAGGTCGTGCTTGGGCCGCCCGCGGACGAGGAGGCGCGCGCCCGCGGCGCCGTAGGCGAAGAGCGCGGCCAGCGTCTCGGGCCCGATCTGGCTCACCTCGTTGACCCGGACCGGGAGCACGTTCGCGGGCAACCCGTCTCCGAAGCGCGCGAGCGCATCGATCAAGGGCTCGCCATGGTCGCCGTCGTGGAAGAGCACGACCGCGTCGCGGCCGCCGGCATTCCGGTAGGCCTGCATCAGGGTGCGAAGCCGGCGCACGAGCGCGTCCGCCTTCGGCAGGGCGTAGGAGGCGGCGCCCGTCGGGCACACGGCCGCGCAGCTGCCGCAGCCGGCGCAGATATAGGGGTCGATCGCGACATGGTCGCCGGCGGGCGCGATGGCGCCGGTCGGGCACACGTCGAGGCAGCGGGTGCAGCCCGTGATGCGGGAGCGCGAATGGGCGCAGAGGCCCGCCTTGAAGTCGATGAAGCGCGGCTTGTCGAACTCGCCGACGAGGTGCGAGGCCTCCATCACCACGCGCTCGACCGAAGCCGGGTCGCGCGGATCGGCCCGCAGATAGCCGCTGCGCACCTCGTGCGCCGGGAAGAGCGGCAGGCCGCTCGAGAGGTCGATCACGATGTCGCAGGTGGACGTCGCGCCGTCGCGCCCGGGCCCGAAGGCGAGGACCCGGCGGGAGGAGGGGGCGGGCAGGGCATAGTCGTCGATGCGCCGCTCGCAGGCCCCGAGATGCCCCTTGGCGGCCATGACCGTGCCCTGCAGCACCGGGAACTCGGTCGCACGCGGGGGCGCGACGTCGACTGGCTTCGTCAGCAGCACCGTGATGTCGAGATGGGAGGCGAGGCGGCTTGCCGCCTCGATCGCGACCTCGTCGCGGCCATAGACGAGGGCAACGCCGCTGCTCGTCATGCTCACGGTGGAGATCGGCGACATCGGCTCGGCGGCCGCCGCGAGCAGCGCCGCGATCTTCGGCCCGGCCCCGCGCGCATCGCGCGACCAGCCGGCCGTCTCACGGATGTTCGCGTAGGCGACTTGGGCCGCCGCGCCGAATTCCTCGGCCACTTCCGTGAAGAGCGGCGCCTCCTGGGTGCAGGAGACCGTGATCGGAACGCCGGTGTTCAGGGCGGCCTTGAAGCGACCGAGCTCGCGCCGGCACAGCTGGTCCGCCGTCTGCAGCTTGCCGCCGCAGCCGGACGCGATCGCCCGTCCATCGAGCGGCATCGTCTCCTCGCAGGAGCAGGCGAATACGAGACGTTCGTTCGTCGACACCGGTGAACCTCAGGGCGCGGCGCTCTGTGCCTCGCATTCCGTCACGCAACCTTATACTGGAATTGCTCGAAGGTAATCGGACACTTGCCCGCAGTACGGGCGTCGACCCATGCAAGCCTCAGCCCTCCGCAGCCCCGCGCCGCCGCTGTACCTGCCGCCCGTCTTCTCCTGGGTGGCGCCGCCTCCGGGACGCGCGGTGCATGATTTCGCGTGCGACATCGCGCCGAGCCTCGGCGCCGGCACGCTGTCGAGCCGCTCGGGCGAGGCCGTCCTGGAGATCGCGGTCGTGCTCGAGCCGGACGAGCCGCTGCGCCAGGGCCGCCGCGCGATCCTGACCTGCATGTCGGCGCTGGCGGATGCGGTCGGGGCCTGCGCCCCGCCCGAGATGCCGGTCACGCTCGGCTGGCCGGACATCATCGCGTTCGACGGCGCCCGGATCGGGGGAGGGCGGCTCGGTTGGCCGGAGGGCTGCGCCGAGGAGGAGGTGCCCGACTGGCTCGTCTTCTCCGCCATGCTGATCGCGTCCAAGAAGCACGCCGGCGATCCGGGCCTCACGCCTGGTTCGACGGCTCTCGACGAGGAAGGTTTCGAGCCCGGCGCCGCGGACGGGATCGTGGAGGCCTTCGCCCGCTATCTCCTGCTCGGCTTCGACGCGCAGGACGAGCACGGCTTCGATGCCGCCTGCGCCCCCTATCTCCGCCGGGTTCCCCAGTCCGAGGGCAGCCGCATCGACGCGGGCGGCAATCTCGTGTCCGCGGACGGGGCACGGCTCGAACTCGCCCCCGCGCTCGACGCCGTAGCCTGGTTCGACGCGCACACGGGAGCGCCCCGCCTGTGACGATCACCAAGCTCCCGCGCACGATCCGGCTCGACCAGTCCGACACCTTCGTGTTCGAACATCCCGCCGAGCCCGGGGAGTGGGCCGTCACGGGCTCGTTCCTGTTCTTCGACACCGACCCGACAACGCTTGCCGGCAAGGCGCGCGCGGCGTTCCGGTCGGGCTTCGCGGGCGTCGGCTCGCTCGGCTTCTCGACCCTGGTCGTCGTCAGCGAGGCGAGCGAGGCCGAGGTGGAAGCGGCGGTCGGGGCACTCGCGCGGCACATCCGGGACAAGCTCGGCGCGCCGGACGACGCGGCCGCCCGTGCGGCGGCCGAGGAGGAGATCGCGTTCGCGGCCTCGCTCTGCGGCCCGCCGGTCAACACGATCCTGGCCATGCACCGGACCTTCGAGGACGGAGAGGTCCGCGAGCGGTTCCGGACGCTCACGCCGAAGGAGCCGGGCCTGCCCGGCGCGGACCGGCTTCACGCGAGCCTGCGGGTGTTCCAGTTCGTCGAGACGGATGAGCCGGAGGAGCGGGTCGACCTCGCCGGCCTGATGGCGGAGCCGCGCCCATGAGGGAGTTCTGGGTCTCGAGCGGCCACCATTTGACCCGCAGGACTGAAGGCGGCGGGCTGGCCGTCACGGACGAGTTGCTGGTCGCCTTCCTGGCGCGGCCGGAGCTGATGCCGCCCGAAGACGCCTGCGCCGCGGAGCGCGGCCTGCATGCGGGCCTGACCGCCGACCCGCGTCGTCCGGTGGCCGCCTCCGAGGTGGATGCGATCGCGGACGAGGATGCGCGCGAGAACTGGTCCGTCCTGCTCGCGCTTCGCGAGACGCTTCTCGCGGCACCGACGATCGAGGCCGCCTATCTGCGGCTTGTGAGGGCAAAGCCGATCACAACGCCGGCGATCTTCCTGAACCAGCTCGTC
>SXGQ01612076.1_pt1 | contig 10231 bp, 10 predicted proteins | sample 3178371 | NCBI WGS metagenome assembly SXGQ01 (sample SAMN11356859, study PRJNA531348) | freshwater metagenome | isolation source: freshwater sample F1-20 | place: China: Fuxian Lake, Yuxi | collected 2017-12-25 | reverse complement strand
GTTACACCGGCTTTGGCGGTGGGTGGCTCGACGTGGACAACGACGGGTGGCTCGATCTCATCCAGGTGAATGGATCAATCCAGGAGATCGATGGACAAGACCGCTTCTTTCGCTACGCGGAGCGGAAGTTGCTCTTGCGCAACACGGGTGAGGGCCGCTTCGTGAACGTGACACGTGAGGCCGGCGCGGCATTCGGCGCCTTGGAAGTGAGCCGCGGCATGGCGCTCGGCGACGTGGACAACGATGGCGACAGCGACGTCATGATTAACAACCTCAACGGACAGCCGCGGTTGTTCGTGAACCAACTCGGCAACCGGCACCACTGGGTGTGCCTGCGACTCACCGATGACCACGCGACGCGCGACCTGCTCGGCGCGCGAGTCGAGGTCGTGCGCAAGGACGGGCGGTCGGTGTTCCGACGGTCGCGGGGCGACGGCAGCTACGCTTCAGCGAACGATCCACGCGTGCTCATCGGCCTCGGGCCATCATCGGAACCTCCCGGCGTACGCGTGACCTGGCCCGACGGGCGCTCGGAGCGCTGGAACACCGTGGCCGTCGACCAATGCACGACGCTGCGGCAAGGCAGCGGACGATAGTCATGCGATTGCCGCGAGTCATGCCGACACGTCGCCCATCTCCGGCAATGTTTCCACGCATCGTCGTATCGATCGCGGTGTGGGTCGCCACCAGTGCCGCGCTCGCCTGTTCGCCCGCGAGCGATCCTGCGGCCTCACCCGCCGAGCGCCCGGCGAGCGAGGCCCGGGTGGTGAATCCGCCGACGCGGCCGGCGGGCCTGCGCCCGCTGCCGCTGCCCGACTTCTCGACGATGGGCGACTCGGTGCAGAAGCAGATGCGGGGCCAGGTGTCCGCGCTTCGCCGGATGGTCGAGCGCCCGGAGGCTTCCAGCGCGGAGCTGAGCGCGGCGTACGGCCGCCTGGGCACGCTGCTGATGGCGGCCGAACAGCTCGACGCGGCGGAACCGGCGTATCTGAACGCACAGCAGCTGCAGCCGGATGATGCACGCTGGCCCTACTACTTAGGTCAGCTCTACCGACAGAGAGGGCCCATCGCGCAGGCCGCGGCGTCCTTCGAACGCGTCCTCGCGCTACGGCCCGACGACGTGCCCGCGCTGGTCCGGCTCGGCGAGGTCTCACTGACTCAAGGGCGCATCGACGCCGCCGGAGAGCTGTTCAACCGAGTGCTGAAGCTGCAGCCGCAGCTCGTGCCGGCACTCTTCGGTGCCGGTCGAGTCGCGCTTGAGCGCAAGGACTATGCCGCCACGGTCGCACTTTTGGAACAGTGCCTGAAGCTCGACCCTCGCGGCACAGCCGCGCACTATCCACTGGGCCTGGCCTACCGCGGGCTCGGCAACACCGCGCTCGCGCAGGTGCACCTCGCACTACAAGGCGATGTGAAGATCGAGCCGGTCGATCCCTTGATGGCGGAGCTCGACTTCGTCCTCGAGAGCCCTCGCGCCTACGACATCCGAGGAGGACGCGCCCTCGAGACAGGCGACTGGACGGGAGCGGCCGAGCAGTTTCGCAAGGGCCTGGAGCTCGAACCGTCTAACCCGGCGCTCCGGCTGCGGCTGGGCAGCGCGCTCGCCCAGATGGGCGACGTGGAGGGCGCGCGCGAGCAGTTCGAGCGCGTGCGGCAGGAGTCGCCCACCTACGCTCGGGCGCACTACAGCCTCGGCATCCTCGCGGAAGAGCAAGGGCGGCGCGCCGAGTCCCTCGAGCGGCTAACCGCGGCGGTCGAGCATGCTCCCGACGATCCCTCGTCCCGGCTCATGTTGGCGGGCTTGCTCCGCCGCAGTGGTCAACCCGCCCTCGCGCTCGGGCACTACGAGCGGGCGCGCACGCTCGCTCCGGCCCGCGTGGAAATCACGCTCGGCTACGTGCTCACGCTGGCCAGGCTCGAACGCTACCTGGACGCCCGCAACATGCTCCTCGACGCGACCAAGGCCTTCCCCGACGAACCCGAGTACGCGCACGCGTTGGCGCGCCTCCTCGCCACGGCCCCAGATGCCCGCGTACGTGATGGTCGACGCGCCTTGGCAATCACCGAAGGCCTCTTGAAAGGCCGCGCAAGCACGCAGCTCGGAGAAACGCTCGCCATGGCGCTGGCCGAAATTGGGCGGTTCGAGCAGGCCGTTCAAGTGCAGAAAGACGTGATGACGGTCATCGAGCGCGGAGGACTTCCCGACCAGGGTGGCGTCATGGCTGCCAATCTCAAGCTCTACGAGAATCGAAAACCCTCGCGAACGCCCTGGCCGCCCGACTGAGTCTTCCCATGGCCGAGCCCCAGACGCCCCGGCGCCGATCGCCATGGCGCTTTCTGGACCACGCCACTGGACTTGGCGCGCGTCCTGCGCAACTGCGCGAATGCCGAAGCTGCCAGACGTGATGACGCCACTCGGGTTGAGGTAGTTCACGGAGTTGCGCAGGTTGTGCGCCTCGAGGAATACGCCGGCGACCGCTTTCGCAAGTTTTTCAATGGAATGTTCGGAAGCAGAGAGGCCCTCACCACGATGGCAACTTTCTGGATCAATTCGCTCGGCGTGTGGGTAGTCGACCTGACCGCCCTCTACCTCGCCGTTTTCGTCGACATCTCATTCGCGCTCGCCGCGATTTATCTTCCGCTGCTCAACTCCATCGGACACGTCGTTCCGGCTCTGTTGAAGAGGCACTACAACCCAGGACTGATCACCGCGGTTCTGCTGTTCAGTCCGTGTGGGGTTGGATCGCTCTACTGGATTCATCGTGCAGCACCACAGACCTGGCAAGCTCACGCGCTTGGCATCGCACTGGCCTTCGCCATTCATGCTGCGATCATTGTGTATGGCCGAATTCGGCTGTCGCGGCTCAGTAAGAATGTGCTGGGATAACGGGTCGAAGCCGAGAGCGTCGGCGAAAGTCGAAGAACTCCGCGAAATGTGACGGGCGAGAGAAGCGCGCTCAGCGGTGGCCGTGTCGCAGGTCGTCGAGGTATTACGACCCGACCCAGTGCCACCAAGGCCGTGAGCGCCAACTTGCGGTTCCGCTGGGAGCACCAGCCGGGCAGCGAGTTGTTTGTGGTCTACAGCGAGGCGCGCGACACCGACGAGGTGGGCGTCCCGCCGCCCGTCCTCAATCGCAGTGTCGTGGTCAAGCTCACCAAGCTGCTGCGCTTCTGGCCAGGCGGCGGTCGATCACCGCGAACCGGGTTTCTTTCTTACGGCGGCCGTGGCTTCTTCGGCGCGGGCGCCGGCCAGAATACCCTCCATGGAGTAGTTACCCTCGTGGCACGCGTACTCGTAGATCAGGCCGGTGGCTTTCTTCAGCCGGATCATGAAGGTGTAGGGCTTGGCCCACGTCTTGGGATCCGCCACCGTGATTTCCCAATGGACGTAGTCAGGGCTGACACGGGTGTAGCGCTCGGTCAGCTTCACGTCAGACGTCGAACCCTCGAAGCCGTTGATGAAGTTGGTGGACTCGACGACCAATGAGTCGCCTTCCCAGCGACCGCGCGGATCGCCGTGGAGCTGGCGGATGCGCGCCGGCAGGTGCGACCCTGGCGTCATGGGCACGACCCGGGCATCGTGGATCATCTCCTGCAACAGCACGGTCGTCGCGGGAGACTGGATGATCTGGATGTAGCTGTTGTAGTTGGCACCTATACGCGGTGCACCGTACGAAATGCACCGCTCCGAGAGTCGGCGGTCTTCAGGGCCGTCAGAAGGGCCGCGCCCCAGGGCGGCGCGCGCGCGGGCCGTCTCGTCGCGCCGGGCCTGTGCCTCGGCGGTCAGCGCGGGAATCTGGCCGTCCGGCGGATCGGTGATGAGCGACGTGCGGTTGTCCCAATCGCGGTCGGCCATCCAGAACTGGTTGTAGTTGCCGGTGGTCGGGTCATACGAGACCTGCGCAAAGGCGCCTTGGTCCTTGGCGTTCAGCATCAACTGGACGAAGTTGCCGAAAATCGCATCGCCGCCCTGGTCCACGAACTGGGTGGCCATCTTCTTCAGGTCATCGAGCTCGTCATGGGTCAGTGCGTCCTTGTGCTTCCACTGCGTCGGGCGGGTCATCGGGGTGACACTGTTGTTGCCCCACACGCCCTGCAAGTCGGGACGCCCGTCCGGCGTCCGAGGCACCTTCCAGCCCGCCGGCGCCTGCGCCGTGAGCGACACACCCACCAACGAGCCGGCCACCAGGGTGACCGCGACAAGAACTACATGAAGTTTTTTCATGCGGCGAATGATATCCTGCCCGCCACAAGGAGTAACGAGCAATGTTTAGCCGCCCCACGCCCCACGCCCGACGACTTACGCCCCTGCTGTTGGCCACCCTGTTGTTGGTCGGTGGCCCGGTCCTGGCCCACCATGCGTTTTCGGCTGAATTCGACGCCAAGGCCCCCGTCACCCTGAAGGGCCCGGTCACCAAGGTCGAGTGGATCAACCCCCATGCGTGGATCCACATGGAGGTGAACCGGCCGGACGGCAAGAAAGAGACCTGGATGGTCGAGGGCGGCACGCCCAACACGCTGCAGCGCGGCGGCATCTCCAGAGACTCGATCAAGATCGGCACCGAGCTTGTGGTCGCCGGCTTCCGCGCCAAGGACGGCCGCCTGCGCGCCAACGGCCGTGACATCACGTTCCCTGACGGCCGCACACTGTTCATGGGCTCGTCTGGCACCGGCGCGCCGAAAGATGGCCGCGACCCCAACGACAAGACCAAGCCCAAGGGGCCGTCACGATGACGAGGCACGTGCGCCTCGCGTCAGCGGTCCTGATCGCGCTCGCGCTCGGATCGGCGATAGCCGCGTGCGCGCCTGGCGTCCCGGCCACGCCGGCGGCGTTTCGCGCCCCGCGCACGCCGGACGGCACGCCAGACCTGAATGGCATCTGGCAGGCCAACAGCAGCGCCAACTGGAACATCGAGGCGCACCCGGCCAAGCAGGGCCCGGTGTTCGCGCTCGGCGCCGCGTTCAGCGTGCCGCCCGGCATGGGGGTGGTCGAGGGCGACGAGATTCCGTATCTGCCCGAAGCACTCAGCAAGAGAAACGCGAATGGCGCAAGCTGGATGACACTCGACCCTGAGGTCAAGTGCTTCATGCCAGGTATTCCACGCGCCACCTATATGCCCTATCCGTTTCAGATCGTGCAGTCGGCCGACAACGTGCTGTTCGCCTACGAATACGCCAGCACCAGCCGCATCGTCCGCATGAACAGCCAGGAGAAGAGTCCCGCGCCGGCCTGGATGGGATGGTCGCTCGGACGCTGGGACGGCGAGACGCTCGTGATCGACGTCACCGATCAAATGGAAGAGACGTGGTTCGATCGCGCTGGCAATCACCATAGCGATGCGCTGAAGGTAACCGAACGCTACACCGCGACCGACACGAACACCCTGCAATACGAAGCCACGATCGAAGATCCGAAAGTCTTCTCGAAGCCGTGGAAGATGAGCATGCCCCTCTACCGCCGCCAGGAACCGACCGCGCGACTCATGGAATACAAGTGCGTCGAGTTTACGGAAGAGCTGATGTACGGACATCTGCGGAAAAAATGACCACTCACCTTCGCCAAGGCGACGGCGGCGCCGGCGGGCGGCTATGCGGGCGACGCCGACGCGTCGCCCGCACCACGCATGTCTGAACGCTACTGCTTGCGCACGGCCGAGGACGTCGCCCGGATTTTGCCCTTGGTCACGAGCTTCTGCACGCGCCAGTTGATGAGCTTGCCCACCCAGATTATGTCTTCCGACGGGCAGGCAATCGCATGGAGCCAGCCGAACTCGCCGAGGTTGCGGCCTGGCTGCCCGTAGACGCCGAGCAGCTTGCCCTCGAGCGACACCTTGTAGACGCGGCTCGGGTAGAGGTCGCCGACAAACAGCATCGGGTTGGGGCCCGGGCCATTGCCGAGCGAGCCCCAGTTCGCCACTCATTCGCCTTGCCGACGCGCGAGTTGATGTCGCCGTCGCTGAAGTAGGAGTTGCCCTTCGAATCCCACGCCATGTCGGTCGGCTGATTGAACACGTTGTCGCGATGCACCAGCACCGGGCTGTGGGGTTTGTTGTTGGCTGGCAGTTCCACCGGCAGGCCGGCACGCTTCAGCAGCACACCGATCTGCGAGGCGAAGTCGGACGGCACGTCGAGCGCGCCACCAAAGCGCAGCCGGGAGATCGCCGCCCACGAGCGCACGGTGGTCGAGGCGCCGCCGTCCGGGGAGCCGGCGCCGCCGACGCTGTATCTGGGGATGGATGGGCACGGGGATTTCCGTGCGCACGGCGGAGGTCGTGGGCACGCGGGCAAACAGCCCGACGGCTCGACGAAGACGCGCGAGGTCAGACTCTGCACGGTGTGAAGCGCCGAGGGGCGGGACACGGACGGCACGCCGAGGCGCGATGCGGGCTCGGTGACCTACTCGGCGGCGATCGAGAGCGGGGCGCCGCTTGGTGCTGGGCGATGAGGCGCAGTGGATGTGGAACCTCGCGGACGAACACCTGCCAGAGGCGATTCAGATCGTGGACCGAGTTCCACGTCAAGCAGCACCTCTCCGGTGTGGCCAGGTCTCTCTATCGGGCGACCCATGACCTGGCGCATCCCTGGGCGCGCGCCCGCCACGACGAGTGGGATACCGGTAATCTCGACGCCGTCCTCACCGCCCTCCGCGGGCACGCGGTGCAAACGCGCCGACCCGCGCGTGAAACCACTCGAAGTCGAGAACCGTCGGCTCCAGCGCCAGCCGTATGTCTACTCCTCCCTGTATGTGATCCTCGATCTGTTCAGCCGCTACGTCGTTGGCTGGATGGTCGCCACGCACGGGAATGCGCAGCACGCTGGTGGCCGAATTGTTTTCGGACCTCAGCATCGCCGCCACTCACTCGCGGCCCCGCGTGAGCAATGACAATCCGTTTTCCGAAGCCCAATTCCGGATCTTCAATTACCGGCCGCAGTTTCCGGATCGATTCGGCTCCCTCAAACACGCCCGCCGATGTCCACTACGGGCGCGCCGCCGCGATGCTCGAGGTCCGGCATTACAAGCGCCTGGCCGCGTTCGACGCGCATCCCGAGCGCTTCGTGCACGGTCCGCCGCGCCCCGAAACCCTTCCACAAATGCAGAATCAGGTTGTCTCAAACGCGTTGAGACGGCCCGGTCCGACACCTTGGCCCGCGACCGCTTGCGGATCCGTTGCTGCAGCTCCTGCAGGCCGGTCACGGCGCGACGGACATCCTGCCGCACGGCGCGCTGGGCCAGTGGGTGGCGGGCGGATTCGTCAAGCGACAGCTCGAGCGGATGTTCGCGTTTCGCCACGACACGACGAAGCGGATCGTCGAATCGGGGCAGTAGGCGCCGCGGCGGGCCCTGGCGTTGATCGGCAGCTATGCGACCTGACGGCCAGTCGTGATGGTCCGCAGGTCTTCGCCGGTCGCGACAAACTGCACCGACAGGGCGCCCGCTGGCAGCCGCACCAGGCGGTCGGACCATTCGATGGCCAGGACGCCTTGATTGGCCAGATCAGCATCCATCCCCAGTTCATCCAGGTCGACCTTCTCTAATCGGTAGAGATCGATATGAACCAGCGGCAGACGGCCGCCGCGATACTCGTGGACCAGCGTGAACGTCGGACTGGTCACCTCGGCGGGATCGAGGCCGAGCCCTTCAGCCAGCCCCTTGGTGAATGCGGTCTTCCCCGCGCCCAGATCACCAGAAAGCAACAGCACGGCGCCGGGCTGCAGTTCCGCCGCGAGACGGACCGCAATCGCTCGCGTCTCGGCTTCTGAGTTAGATTGATACACCACGTGAAAAAAAGAATCTGAGTCTAATCGGTGTCTAATCTACGGCTGTCTTCAGCGGCGGCTGTTTCAATCGGCGGCCTTGGTCACCAAGCGGCGACGAGCGGTGAGTTCGAGAATGGCGTCGCCGATGTGGTCGACCAGGTCGCCGGCGGTCATCGACACCTCGCCATGATCGGCGTCGGCCAGTTCCCCAGCCGACCCATGCAGGTAGACCGCCAGCCTGCAGGCGGCTTCGGCATCCAGTAATTGCGCCAGCCAGGCGGCGAGCATGCCGGCCAGCACGTCGCCGGTGCCGCCGGTAGCCATGCCGGCACAGCCGGTCGGGTTCACAAATACCTTGGCGTCGGGCGTCACCACCAGCGTGCGGTAGCCCTTCAGCACGACGTAGAGCTTGTGGCGCTTCGCGAAGTCAGTGGTAATGCCGATGCGATCGGCCTGGAGATCCTCCACGCTGCATCCGACCAGCCGCGCCATCTCGCCCGGGTGTGGCGTGATGATGAGATCGCGGCCTTCGCGGCCGACCAGTAGCGACGGTTCGTCGGCAAACGCATTGAGCGCATCCGCATCGAGCACCAACGGTCCGTCGTACTTATCAATCAGCTCCCGGATGAACGTCGTCACGCCCTCGCCTCGCCCCAAGCCAGGCCCGGCGACGATGACGTCGGCCTCGATGCCCAGCACCGCGGCGGCCGCCGAGAAGTGAACCGTGCCGTCCGGGGTCTCGTCGAGGCCCTCGGTCATGTACTCGACACCGTGCGCGGCAACCGTAGGCTGGCACGATCGGGGCGAAGCCACCGTGACCAGGCCGGCTCCGGAGCGAAGCGCCCCTTGCGCACACAGCACGGCGGCGCCGGTCTTCCCCATGGAACCCGCCACGACCACGACGTGGCCAAAATCGCCCTTGTGCGCATCCACGGCACGCGCCGGGATCAGCGGACGCATCTGCTCGCGCGTCAGCAACTCGATGCGCGGGCCTTCCAACTGGTCGAAAATGTCAGCCGGAATGCCAATGTCGGCGACCACGACTTCGCCGGATTTTGACTCCGCCGGCGGCAGCACCAGCGGCAACTTCGGCGCACCGAGCGCCACCGTCACCGTCGCGTCGATGGCGTCGCCGTTCAGGTCGCTGGTGTCGGCCGACAGACCCGACGGCATGTCGATCGACACGATCGGCACACCGGCCTCGTTAAGATCGGCGACAACGGTTTCGTAAAAACCGGTGAGGGGTGCTGACAAGCCGGTGCCAAACATCGCATCGATGATCAGATCGTGCCCGGTGACCTCCATCCCGTGGAGCTCCCACGCCGTCTCATCCGCCACTTCGACGACTGTCTGGCCAATCCGTCCGAGAATCTCGAGGTTGATGCGCGCATCACCCTTGATCTCGGTGATTTTGCCGATCACGAACACCGACACGTCAACGCCCCGCTGGTGTAGCGTCCGCGCGACGACAAAGCCGTCGCCGCCGTTGTTGCCCTTGCCACAGACAATTGCGACGCTGCGATCGGCGAGATCTGGATACCGGGACTCGATCGCCGCGACCACCTGGCGCCCGGCGTTCTCCATCAGGACCAACGACGCCAGGCCAATGCCCTCGATGGTCCGGCGGTCGGCTTCTCGCATCTGCTCGGCGTTGAGAATTCTCATGCTTTCGTAGTGTCCGCCTTCAGGCGGACCCTCCCGCTCACGACGGACTATCCGGCTAGAGCCGGACGCTACCTCGACTCTAGCACCATCGTCTTCGTGTGAGGCACGCTCCCGAACGATCAGCGCATACGGCACCGTCAACGTCCTGATCACCGACGCCGCCCACGCCGTCATCCCGGTCTACGACCACGGATTCCTCGATGGCGAGGGCGTCTACGAAGTGTTCTGCACCCACCATGGCGTGCCGTGCCTGTCCGACTGGCACCAGCCGCGCTTGCGGGCCTCAGCCGCGCGCCTCGGCCTGGACGTGCCATTCTCAGATGCCAAGGTCCTGGTGCCGGTCGCTGGAGACGATGGCCGCGGCTGGACGTGGCAAGGCCACCCATAAGGGGGGCTGCACGATCGGTGATGGGCTGGTTGGGCCCATCACCCAGAGATTGTGAGCGGAGTATCGACGGCAGACGTAAGCGATTTCAGTCGGCCGCCTGTAAAGGGCGGGCCTAAGGAGTTAGGTATAGGCTTCCATGGGCGGGCAGATACAAACCAGGTTTCTGTCGCCGTAGGGATTGTCGATGCGGCCGACGCTTGGCCAGAACTTGTTGGCCCTCACCCACGGCAGCGGATAGGCCGCCTTCTCGCGCGAGTAGCTGTGGGGCCACGCATCGGCTGATACCGCCACGGCGGTGTGCGGCGCGTGTTTCAGCACGTTGTCCTTCGCATCCACCTTGCCGGTGATCACGTCCTCGATCTCCTGGCGAATCGCACTCAGCGCCTCGCAAAAGCGATCGAGCTCGGCTTTCGGTTCGCT
>SXGQ01384639.1_pt1 | contig 10233 bp, 11 predicted proteins | sample 3178371 | NCBI WGS metagenome assembly SXGQ01 (sample SAMN11356859, study PRJNA531348) | freshwater metagenome | isolation source: freshwater sample F1-20 | place: China: Fuxian Lake, Yuxi | collected 2017-12-25 | reverse complement strand
TCAAGGATAAGTATGCTTCTTTCAAAGAGGCTGGACTAAGTAGCGGAATGACACTGCAAAAGCTCGTAAATCGCTGTGTATATCTATATATCAACGATCCAGAGTTCAAAAAGAAGATTGACGCCGAAAATTCTTTACAAACTAGCGGTTCTGCATTTTAAAACATTGACAGATCAAAGATTTAAATCATAATACAAGGTTATATATGGTAAATGGTTATATTCCACAAAAGGACAGAAAAAAGATTATTCTGTTGTGCGATGACCTGAGAATGCATTCTGGTATTGCCACTATGGCAAGAGAGTTTGTAACCGGTCTCGCCCACAAATACAACTGGGTACAGATGGCAGGTAGTGTCACTCACCCCGAAAAAGGCAAGATCATGAATCTTGATCAGGCAACCAACCAAGTTGCCGGTATCGAGGACTCGTATGTTCGCCTTTATCCGGTTGATGGTTACGGGGATCCCAACCTACTGAACGAGGTAATCAAAATGGAAAAGCCCGACGCGCTTCTACATTTCACCGATCCTCGTTTTTGGATTTGGCTTTACCAGATTGAACGCGAACTTCGCCAGAAGATTCCGATTGGGTTTTACAGCATCTGGGACGATTTGCCATATCCAATGTATAATCGTCCATATTATGAATCTTGTGATTGGATTGGGTGCATCAGCAAGCAGACTGAGAATATCGTTAAAAACATTCTCGGCAATGTGCTTAACAATCCCACAAAGGTTTCTTATGTACCTCACGGTATTAACAGTAAAACATTTCGTCCGTTAACAACTGCACCAGAGTTGGATGAACTTCAACTTATCCGTCGTCAATACTTCAAGAAGGATTATAAGTATGTAATTTTCTATAATAATAGAAACATTCGTCGCAAGCAGACTTCTACCATCATGCTTGCTTATAGAACATTCTGTGACAATCTTCCAAAAGAAGAGGCAGCCAAGTGTGTATTGCTCTTGCATACTCATCCTGTAGACGACGCGGGAACGGATTTGCCTGCGTGCAAACAGGCATTTTGTCCAAACTATGATGTGGTGTTTAGCACAGACAAGGTAATGCCAGAGAGAATGAACCAGTTGTATAATATTGCAGATGTAACTGTCAATTTGTCGGACAATGAAGGATTCGGCATTGCCACTGCGGAAAGCGTTATGGCAGGTACACCAATAATTGTGACCGTCACCGGTGGATTGCAGGATCAATGTGGGTTCGTTGATGATGCCGGAAATCCAGTAAAGTTTGACAATGGCTGGGGTACTAATGCCGACGGTAGATACAAAAAGCACGGCAAGTGGGTTACACCAATCTTTCCTGGTGCAAGAATGATGCAGGGTAGTATTCCTACGCCATATATTCTTGCCGATTATGCAAGATGGGAAGACTGTGCGGACGCATTTATGTACTGGTACCTGTTAAGCAAGGAAAAGAGAAGAGAGTATGCACTTGAAGGTAGACAGTGGATGTGTGGAGCAGGTGGATTAAGTGCAGAAAGTATGTGTGAAAAAATGGCCGCTGGTCTTGATGATATGATGTCAAGCTGGAAGGGCCGTGAAAGATTCAATATATATCGTCACGACGAATATGTTGGACACAACATGCCAAATAACAGTCTTGGATTTCCAATTCCAAAGATTGACAAGAACGCAGTACTAACAAAATTCAACTAATAAAATATTATGGCTAAAGCATTAACAAGAGATGAAGCAAAGAATAAAATCTACGAACTTGCCAAGCAACTTCGTGAAATTGAAATGGAAAAGCGAGTAGTAATGACCGACTTCAAGGATCGAATCAATGATGTTAAGGGTGAAATGGAAGCTATCATTGCTGAACAAGAAGGGTTAAACACCGCTGGTACAAATCCATAAAACTAATAAAGGTTATACATGAGCAACGAAATTAAACCAGTATGCGTAATACAGGGACCAGTGGCATCTCGCTCTGGTTATGGCGATCACTGCTTTGCCATTGCGTCCGATATCATCAAATGGGATAAGTTTGATGTCAAAATCGTTCCCATGCGTTGGGGAGTTTGCCCCAATACAATGCTTGACGATGAAACAAGGCCGATGGTTAAAGAAATAAAGAGTAGAATTTTAACTACTAACCTGACTTCTCAGCCGGAACTTTTTATTCAAGTATCTATTCCAAATGAATTCCAACCGAAGGGAAAGTATAATATTGGTGTAACGGCTGGAATCGAGAGTACAGTACCAAAGCCAGAATGGATTGAGGGATTGAACCGAATGGATCTGAATATTGTTCCTTCAAACTTTTCCAAGGAAGTGTTTGTCAAGACTGCTTATGATCGCAGAGATGAGAGAACGGGTGCTGTAGATAAGATCCAACTCCATAAACCAATAGAAGTTGTATTTGAGGGAGTTGACACGAACGTGTACAAAAAAACTACTGAAACTTCCCCAGAAATAGATTTGGCGTTAAATTCTATTCCAGAATCATTCTGTTATTTGTTTGTAGGTCATTGGATTCAAGGAGACCTTGGTGCGGATAGAAAAGATGTTGGAATGTTAGTCAAGATATTCAGTGAAGTATTTAAAAACAAAAAGAATGCTCCTGCACTGATTCTAAAAACCAGCGGAGCTACTTTTTCCAAGATAGACAAAGCCGAGATTTTAAAAAAGATAAACGACATTCGTGCGCCATTGTCCGGTACACTTCCAAACGTTTATGTAATTCACGGTGAATTGACTCCAACGGAACTTAACCGACTGTATAACCACCCAAAAGTAAAAGCACACGTAAGCTTGACGCACGGCGAAGGATTTGGTCGTCCATTACTGGAAGCGACGCTAAGTGGAAAACCATTGCTTACAACGGGATGGAGTGGTCATGCAGACTTTTTGCCCGAAAATTTGGCAAACTTGCTACCCGGTACACTGGTTAATGTTCCTCCGAGTGCGTGCAATGATTGGCTCGTCAAAGAGGGACAGTGGTTTAACGCCAATTACAGTGTAGCCGCTCAAAAGCTGGAGGATATATATAACAACTATATTAATTATATAACAAACGCCGAAAAGCTGAGAGTACAAAATTCCCAAAAGTATAACTTGGATGAAGCCGGAAAGCTGTTAATTGAAGTGTTAAGCAGAAACTTGCCCGTATTTGAAAAGAAAGTTGCTATTACACTTCCAAAGTTCAAAAAAATCACGCCGACAGCATCGTGAAAATCAGCTACCTTGTAACTTGTAAAAATGAGACCATTGAGCTTCTTGAATTGATTGAGAAGCTCAAGACTCATCTCGATTGCAATGCTTCCAGCGACGAAGTAGTTATTTTGGACGACTTTTCGGATAACCAAGATACTATAAAAATACTAGACAAGGCAAGAACATATGGGTTTACCGTTGTCCAACACGCATTAAACAAGAACTTCGCGGAACATAAAAACTACGGCAGTAAACGGTGTGTCGGTGACTATATTGTGCAACTGGATGCGGACGAGTATCTATGGCCTAGTTTCTTGGCGAATATGAAAGAACTGCTGGAGTCAAACCCAGCAGTTGAATTGTACAGAGTTCCGAGAGTAAATATTGTGAGAGGAGCCACCGCCCAAGATGCAATGCAGTGGGGATGGAATTTGGGAACTATTCCGGAATATTTTGGAGATCTTCCGATTGTAAACTGGAGTCACGGAGACTATCAATCTAGAATATACAAGAATAGCTTGAAGATCCAATGGCATAAGCCATTACACGAAACTGTTTCCGGTGCAGAATATGTATCACAACTCCCGAAAGAAGTTGAATGGTCTATTATCCACGACAAGACAATTCAACGACAGCTTTCACAAAACAAGTTTTATAACCAAAATTGGTCAAGACAGGCCAATATGGGACACGGATAATATATGAAAATATCAATAATAGGTCATAGTCATTTGGCGTATGTAACTGCGGCGTGTATGGAACAGTTCCATAAGGTTAACGTAGACGATGATAAGGTGAAAAACGGCGAATTAATATGGGTATGTTATGATACACCAGTGGATCAAGACGGAAAGCCTAGCTCGGACGTTATTATTAACAAGCTTGACAAAGTTCTTCAATTGGCGAACACGGGAACGTTAGTATTAATTTCGTCCCAAGTTCCAGTCGGAACATGTGCTTTATTGCAAAAACAATATCCTAAACTTAACATAGCTTGTTCTCCTGAAAACTTGCGCCGTGGCAAAGCGATAAATGATTTTATGAATCCGGAAAGAATTGTAGTTGGAACAAACGGAGATCCCTACGCTAAATCCAAACTGGAAGAACTGTTTGATCCAATAAAAAAACCAATCTTTTGGACATCAGTTGAATCGGCGGAAATGATAAAACATGCACTGAATTCGTTTCTTGCACTTAGTATAGCTTTTATTAATGAAATAGACAAAGTGGCAAAGGCGGCAGGTGCGGATTCGTCCGATGTAGCGTATGGTTTACAGTCAGACAAGCGTGTTGGATTTTTATCTTATCTAAGGCCCGGTGGTCCATACACAAACGATACTCTTGGTAGAGAAATACATACATTAATTGAACTTGACAAAAAGTTTAATCTAGGATTAAGTTTAATTCCCGCAATCAAGAAATCCAACGATGAACATACTAATAACAGGTCATAGTTCTGGTATAGGAGAAATGCTCACCCATAGGTTGGAATCTCAAGGGCACACTGTATTTGGACTGTCCAGATCCGCTGGATATAAATGCGATGTTTCTAATTGGGAAGACGTAGATGGTTGGGCAAGATATTTATTGGACACGGATGTTTATTTGGACGGAATAGTTACATGCGCCGGTACTCAGGGTGAGCTTGGAAAAATATCAGCAACTGATCCAGAAAAATGGGCAGAGACCGTGCGAATTAATTTGGAAGGAACATATAATACAATTCGCGCCTTTTATCCGTTGATGGATCAAACGAAAAGAAAAAAGATCGTGTGTCTTGCTGGAGGAGGATCTGGAAACGGCAGAGCATATTTTTCAGCTTATGCAGTCGCCAAGACTGGTGTGGTAAGAATGGTTGAGAGTATGGCGTTGGAAGAACCAACGTTGGACATAAATGCAATTGCACCCGGTGCAATTAAGACAAAAATAATAGATGGGCCATTGCTTGCTGGACCAAGTGTGATTGGGCAGGAAGAATATGAAAAAGCGTTGAAACAGAACGACGGTGGAGATGACCCAGAAGCAGCGTTATCTTTGATAGAGTGGTTATTATCCAAAGACAGCGATGGTATATCTGGTAAGTTCATAAGTGCAAGATGGGATAATTGGCGCGATTTTAAAGATCTTTCCAAGGAAATTTACACTCTACGAAGAATAACGAAATGAAAATAGCAATACACGTAGAACAGATCGATGACAGAGGATGCGGAACGGTCACATACGATTATTATATGGGGATAAGGGACTGTCTTGGACACGATCCGATTATAATGAGTTCCAGACCAAAATCAACTTGTCCTATGGAAAAGTTTGAAGGGTTAAATTATCATTTATATGAAAAAGAAAATGATATTCCAAACATCGTGGAGCGTGAGAAAATTGATTTATTTTATATGATAAAGGCGGGTGGGAAAAATGAAGGAACCACGCCGTCAAATTGCAAAACTGCGATACATTGCATATTTAGTATGGCAGAACCTCACGGCAACGTATATGCTGGCGTGAGCGAATGGTTGGCTAAAAGATTCAACCAATCTTTGTGGGTTCCCCATATAATAAATTTGCCAAAAACTAATGAAAGTCTTCATGATGATCTTGGAATACCGAAAAGTGCCTTCGTATTAGGAAGATTGGGTGGATATAATCAATTTGATCTGACAATAGCACACAAGGCATTGATAAATTCGGTTGATAAAAGAAGTGATTTGTGGGCTATATTTTTGAATACCAAACCTTTTGTTTCTCATCCAAGAATAAAATTTTTACCATTTAATCCAAATCTCCCATACAAAAGTAAGTTCATAAACACTTGTGATGCTATGATACATGCGAGAAGTGACGGTGAAACATTTGGGTTATCGGTAGGAGAGTTTTCCTCATTAAACAAACCGGTATTTACATACGACGCCGATTATTGGTGGTATATGCGAGCGCATTTGGATATGTTGGGAGAAAAGGCGCTCAAATATAAAAGTGAAGAAGAACTAACTTCATACTTGTTACAGATTGACAAAGAATATGTTAAGGATATAGACTGGGATTGTTATTCTTCAAAGTTCTCTCCCACCAATGTAATGAAACAATTTAACGAAATTTTTATAAAATAATATGCCAAATATAATAGAAGCCAAGCACGGAAAGTTTTTAATATTACCAAATGATGCGCTTGGACAAGCGTTGATAAACAAAGGTGATTTTGAACCTCATTTTTATAATGTTGCCAAAAACGTAATCAAAGAAGGAGATATTTGTCTCGATTGTGGAGCAAATCTCGGCTATCATACAGTAACCATGGCTAAACTGGCTGGTAAGGTCGGAAAGGTTATAGCATTTGAGCCGCTGAGAGTAATATATCAACAATTAAATGGTAATGTTTTCATGAATGATCTCAGAAATGTGATCGCACTCAATGCGGCGGTAGGTAACGAGCAAAAAATAATACAAATGGACTATGTTGATGTTGACAACCCAAATGGAGTCAATATCGGTGCCACGAAAATTGGCGCACACGGGGACAGAGTCGAAATGCTTCCAATAGACAGCGTCATACAAAATGGAGTGTCTTTTATTAAGATAGATGTACAAGGATCGGAAGTGGTTCTTTTAAAAGGAGCAAACGAATTGATTAAAAATTCAAGGCCCGTGATGTTTGTGGAAGTAGAAGACACTTGGCTAAGATATTTCAATCAATCCGCCGAGTCTTTATTAAATACGATAATGTCTTTGGATTATATATTGGTTAGAATAAATAATGAATATCCGTGCGACCACGTAGCAATTCCAAGAGAAAAGAAGCATTTGTTGAATGATATAATGAAGGACGTAGGACATCCAACAGAAATCATAGATGGAAAGTCTATATCTTTGAATTTTGATAGAAATGATTGGCAAAAAACCATAAATTATGGAAGCTATACTGTAAACGTATGAAAAAGATCACCACCATAATAAATTACTGCACCAACGACTATATGTTTTTAAAGCCGTGTATTGACGCGGCCAAAAAAGTCTCGCATAAAGTTTTGGTACCGTATTGCACCAAATTCCACGACGGAACGGATCAAGACACGAACTTATTAGCCAAATCCGTCAACGAAAACTGTGGAGTGGATTTCATAGAGTTTGATTACAATCCTAACCAGTCTTCTCGTTGGCACTGTAATATATCAAGAAAGCTTGGAATACAATTGGCTCCAGAAGACACCGATTATTTTATGTTCTTAGATACAGACGAGATCATTGTACCGGAAGAGTTCAATGCTTGGTGGGCAGCGGAACAAAGCAAGTTGTTAGTCAGCTACAAACTAGCCAACTATTTTTATTTCAGAGATTTTAAATACCAATGCAAGGATTGGCAAGATTCAATCGCACTTGTTCAAAAGGGTCCATATACGGAAGATCCATATATACTTCACGAGCACGAAAGGTCTGGCGTGTTTGATTATGTGCCATACTATCAAAAAGCTAGAAACGTAACATACAATGGTAAGCCATTTATACATCATTATTCTTGGGTGCGAAGCAAAGAAGCTATGTTAAAGAAAGTAAGTTGCTGGAGCCACAATCAAGACCAAGATTGGACATCTCTTGTGCATAAGGAGTTTTCTGAGCCATTCAGGGGCAAAGATTCAATATTTGGGTTTGAATATAATACGGTGGAGCCGTACTTGAATATCAAAGTAGAATGAAAATAAAGATATTTGCCAGACATTGTAAGTTCTCAAGCAACTCTGCCAACAAACCCAGACCAAGCTGGTTTACGCGGGAAGGTTGTTTCAACAGTTTCTTGAATACACTTGATGCTGACTGCGAGTTGAATATATGTTTTGACGGGACTGTTGCTGGTAGCGGGCACTTCTTGGAAAATCCGAAGTATGCAGGAAAATTTAAGCTATATGAAAAGCAGGGAGGCAACGACGCCAAAAGCTTTCTGAACCTACTTGATACTGTAAAAGCGTCGGACTTCTCCGATGAAGATATCTTATATTTTGTAGAGGATGATTATCTACATAATATAGGTTGGACAAAAATATTGAGAGAAGGATTTAAATATATTGACGTAGATTACATAACATTATACGATCATAACGATAAATATTTTTACCCAATGTACGAAGAACTTATGTCAAAAGTAGGATGTACTCCGAGCACTCATTGGAAAACGATTCCAAATACCACAAACACATATGCTTGCTTGGGCAAAACATTCAAGCGAGACTTTGCCATTCACGTAAAGTATTGCGACACAGAACGTGGTCTCACACGAGACTTTGACAAGTTTGCTGAACTATCTGGGTCTGGTAGAACGTTAATCAATCCTCTACCGGGTTATTCAACTCACTGTGAGCCCCAGTATATGAGTCCAGTAGTAAATTGGGAAGAAGTATATAATAAGACCTGCAACTTTAATTAATTTATGGAAAACAATCAACGCGAAGATATCTCAAAGTTTGTGGAGGAAATATCCAAGAAATATGGATTTGTTCCTAAGTTTGCACACAATCTTGTAGCAAAGGACAAAAAGAAGGTATACTACTCCGGTGCATATTTTGACAACAATGAGCTTGTTGCCGCAATAGAAACTCTGCTTTTCGGCAAATGGTCGTCTTCTGGAGAAACTTGTGCCAGATTTGAACGCGAGTTTGGTCGCCATATCAACAACAAGTTTTCATTCTTCTGCAATAGTGGCTCAAGTGCTAATCTTCTTTTAATTGCCGCTTGTAAAGAATATTTTGGTTGGAAGGATGGCGATGAGATAGTTGTATCCGCCGTAGGATTTCCTACTACCGTGTCCGCTATTGTTCACAACGGACTAAAGCCGGTGTTTGTTGACATCGAATGGAGTACACTGAACTTTGATCTATGCAAAATTGACGAAAAGATCACATCACGTACTCGTGCGGTGTTTTTGAGTCCCGTTTTAGGTAATCCACCAGATATGGACGAAATGCTAGCTATCACCAAGAAGCACAATCTAAAACTGCTACTTGATAACTGCGACTCTTTGGGTTCCAAGTGGAGAGGCAAATATCTGAACGAGTACGCCGTAGTGTCTAGTTGTTCGTTCTATCCTGCACACGAAATCACCACACTTGAAGGTGGTATGGTGTCTTCCGACATTCAGGAGATTGTGGATATAGCAAGAAGCTTTGCCACTTGGGGTAGAGATTGCTATTGTGTCGGTGCTGCGAACTTGCTGTGCAATGGCTCTTGCAACAAGCGTTTCTCTAACTGGCTACCAGAGTTTCCAGGGCTAATCATAGACCACAAGTACGTATTCAATCGTATTGGTTGGAACCTGAAGCCACTTGACTTGCAAGGTGCTATCGGAATGGAACAGCTAAAGAAACTTGAATATATCTGCAAGACTCGCCAATCAAACAAAGACGCAATACAAGCGTCGTTGAAGAAGTATGTGGCTGGGGTAAACTTTCCCAATACGTTCTTGGAAACCGACTGGGTTCCTTTCGGTGTTCCTGTTATCTGCAAAGACAAGAAGCAGAAGGAGACTCTTGTAGCATTCCTAGAAAAGAATGGCGTGCAAACTCGAAACTATTTTGCTGGAAATCTATTAGTACATAATGGATACAAGCATCTCGACGACTATAAGAAGTACCCTGAGTCCAACAAGGTATTGGATCTAGTGTTCTTTCTTGGCTGTGCACCCACTATTTCTACAGATAACCTAGTACACATTGACGGAGTATTATCAACATGGGTAAACTAACAATATTTGGCGGCACTGGTTTTGTTGGCAGCAATTTTGCCAGACTATATCCTGAAAAAAGCATTATTATGCCACGGGACGAGAATTGGATGGAAGGTATGCACGATGTTTTATATCTTATCAGTACCACACACAACTATCACGTATTTGATGACCTTCATAAAGACATCGACACCAACTTGAATAAGTTAGTTGATGTGTTACCAAATGTACAGGGCACATTCAACTTTGTCAGCAGTTGGTTTGTGTATGGAGGAGGCTATGGCAAGTATTATCCGGCCAGAGAAATGCATCCTTGCAATCCAAAAGGATTTTACTCCATAAC
>SXGQ01214911.1_pt1 | contig 10233 bp, 9 predicted proteins | sample 3178371 | NCBI WGS metagenome assembly SXGQ01 (sample SAMN11356859, study PRJNA531348) | freshwater metagenome | isolation source: freshwater sample F1-20 | place: China: Fuxian Lake, Yuxi | collected 2017-12-25 | reverse complement strand
GAGGCGATTTTGAAAACCAGGCGAAATTTGGCTCAAAACGCAGCACCTTTGTTACTTATTGAAGCGTTGATGTGTGAGTTACGTTAATAAGGTGGTAATTAGCACCCTGAAAGATAAGGCAAAATACTCCCATGCGTCTTGACCATATTTCTTATGTAGCATCCCATGACCAAATCTCTGATGTGGTAAATCGAATTGGTTCACAAATTGGAACAGCTTTTGTTGATGGTGGCATTCACCCAAAGTTTGGTACAAGAAATTTCACAGCGCCATTGCTCAACAGTCAATACATCGAAGTTGTTTGTCCCTTAGACCATCCAGCAACAGATGCAACCCCATTTGGCCGAGCAGTTAAAGCAAAAGCTGATGAAGGAGGTGGCTGGCTGACATGGGTGTTTAGTGTTGATGATATTTCAGTGATTGAAAATAAGTTTGGCAGACCATCTGTAGAAGGTTATCGCAAAAAACCAGATGGCACCGAACTTAGGTGGAAACAGATAGGCGTGAAAGAAATATTTTTAATGAATGATTTACCTTTCTTTATTGAATGGCAAGTAAACAACCATCCTTCCCAAGACGGAGTTGCTGAATCAAGCATTAACAAATTGCACATTGCGAGTGAGGACAGATTAGAAAAGTCACTATTTAAAAATGAAATTCAGAATTCCCTAAAAAACATAGATATTGAATGGGCTAAAATAAGTTCAGAAGACAGTAACGCAGGAATTGACTCAGTTGATTTTAAAACTCGAAATGGCTTAATTTGTATAAGATAAAATCCATGAAATTCTAATTAATCAACCATTCATTATAAGCACCAAGTAACATAGTGAAATCCTTGGATAAATTTTCAGATTTTCCCGCTATGCTTATTCTTAAAGCACTTTTAGCTGCAGATCCGAATTTTGACCCAGGGCAGGTTGCAACATTTCTTTCCATAAAAAACTCAAAAGATTTCTCAGCGTCGCCAGTTTCAATCATGGCGTAAAAAGCTGAATTTGGCTTAGTTAACATTGCATTATTAGGCAAAGTATTGAACAACAAATCGTGCCTTTGTCTCATTTCTTGAATAATCGATTTTAGAAATATTGAACTTTCATCGGTGGATAAATACTCGGCAACCGCTATTTGAATAAATTTTGGCACACATGAAATAGTCAACGAGATAAAATTTGAAATAGTATTGGTGTACTCATGATTAGCCAGCGCATAGCCAACTCTCAATCCAGGTGAGCAATGTTCTTTTGAGAAAGTACGAATTCGAATCGCATCATCAATTGGAATAAAGGGATTAGTAGAGTCGTAAACTAGATTTATATATGTTTCATCAATAATAACTTCAACCCCAGCTTGAACTAGTGACTTTATTGCACCCAAAACTTGCTTTCCATCATACGCAATTCCGAGCGGATTTGATGGGTTATTAATAATGATGGCTTTAGGCAAGGAGATACTACTTAACCCTGAGAAATTTATGGGGGGGAAATTATAACTGTTATTAGGATAAAGCGAATAAGTCAAAGTTTTTAACCCAAGAAAATCACAAGCAAGTTTGTATGTTGGAAAACCAGGATCTGGGATTAATACCGTATCACCAGGAGATGTTACGGCTGCCAAAGAGGCCATAATTAGAAAGTTAGCTGGCGCAACTGAAATATCGTAAGAATCTTTGGAAAATTGCGTCCATTGTTTCGCAAACAAGACATCAATTAAAAAAGGTTCACCTTTTGAAGGGGAGTATCTGTGTGGTTCTTCAGAGGTTTTGGAAAGGATTCTATTCACACTGGAATTTTTGAAACCTGGAGTATCTCCAATTTCCATTCTAGCGAGGTAGTTACCCTCCTTTTCTTTTTTATTTGCTTCAGCCAAAACATCAAACATCGGCTGAGCATTGATCACATCTCCCCATCTTTTATTAGAACTCATTCTTTGCAACCAATCAATTATTTTTGTAGGAATACTCTTTAGAGGGGAATAAATCGTTTTTAACTTCAGTGACAAAAGCTTCAATAGCCAGTTTAGAAATAAAAAATAGACCGTCTACTTTGAAAAATTCTTTATCTTCCGAAGAATCTCGAATATTTTCCAAATAAGATGAAATTATTTGCGGAATGAAGCACTTTGCAAATTTGGGGCGGAAATCTGGAAACAAGCCAATCAAATCATGCAAAATTAACAATTGTCCATGCACAAACGGCCCGGCTCCAATTCCAAAAATTATAGTGTTGGATTTTTCTGAAATATCTTTTGCTAAATTTGGAGGCACAGCTTCTAGTAGTATTGAAAAAACCCCCGATTTTATTAATGATTTAGTTCCAGCGTGTAATCTAGAGATTTCTCCTTCACCTCTGCCAACAACTCGATACCCACCTTGTTGCGCTACTGATTGTGGGGTAAGCCCTATGTGTCCAATTACTACAACTCCACTTTCTACAATTGCTTTTACCCTAGACAAAATTCTTTCATTGTCACCTTCGAGCTTAACTGCGTCACAACCACTTTCTTTAATGAACCTGAGTGCATTTCTAACTGCTTCTTCATCAGACACTTCATACGAACCTTTAGGCAGATCACCAACGATAAATTTGTTGGGGGCACCTCTTCGAACTGCTGAAGCAAGCACAATCATTTCCTCCATGGTTACTGGGGTAGTATCTTTGTACCCCAAAGCAGCCATACCGCCTGAATCCCCAACAAGAATCATATCTACGTGGGTAGATTCGATTACCGCTGCAAATGAGTAGTCATAGCAAGTGATCCAAGTCAACTTCTCACCATTTTGGAATTTTTCGTTTAAAGTTCTAGTGTTTTCTTTCAAATTCCCCCCAAAAAAACCTATGATGTTTCTATAATACTCCAGTAAACAAAACTTTTACTATCTGCAGGTTACCAATTTGGAGGGTTTTATTTATACAGGCGCAGACCTAGTAGCCGATTTTATCGCGATAAAGCTTTACCCTAATGTTTTTTTGATAACAGGTGGAGCTTGTGCGTTTATGGTTGACGCAGTAGGAAGAAACAAAAATACATATTTTACTTGTTTTCAGCATGAACAGTCGGCTGCCATGGCTGCCGACGCCGTATGGAGAACGACTGGAAAAGTTGGAGTCACAATGGCAACCAGTGGACCAGGAGCAACGAATTTAATTACAGGAATTGCATGTTCATGGTTTGATTCGATTCCCAGTATTCATTTTACGGGCCAAGTTAATCAATCAGAAAGTCGAGAAAATCTAGGTGCAAAAGTTAGGCAGGCCGGATTTCAAGAAACGGATATTGTAGGTATGGTTAAGTCCATAACTAAATGGGCACATAAAGTAGAGTCAATTGATGATCTAGTTAAGTCTTTGAACTATGGGCTTATTGAAGCAACTTCGGGCAGAATGGGCCCAGTACTTATTGATATCCCTATGAACATTCAAACACAAGAAGTGACAGAATCTCAAAAAAAGCAAGCACTTCAAACTAATAGAAAAGAAATTGAATTACATTTAAAAAGCAATCGCGAACTAAACGACTTTTTTTCAGATTCTGAAAGACCACTTGTTATAATTGGTGCCGGACTAGCTTTAAGTTCTGGAGTGGAGGAAACTCAAAGCTGGTGTGAGTCATCAGGGGTGCCATATGTTGCCACATGGGGAGCTGCAACATATCTAGACAGGTCAAAAGATGGTTATCAAGGAACAATCGGAGTTTATGGCTCTCGACTCGCTAATTGGTGCGTACAGGCTGCTGATAAAATTGTAGTGCTAGGAAGCCGGCTAGATAACCGCCAAAGGACTGGAAACCCGAACAGCTTTGCCCCTTTTGCAAAAATACTGGTATTTGACATAGACAAAGAAGAGTTAAAAAAATACAAAAAGCATAAAAACTATGAAACAAAAAGATTTGATCTCTCAAAAAGTTCAACCTTACTTACTCAAAGTCTGGGAAAATTAGATACCAGAGAATGGTATCTCGATATTCTAAAAGTAAAGGAAACTATTGTTAGTGGATTTGAAAGCTCCGTAGTCCCTGGGGAATTAAACCCTTATTTAGCAACGCAGAAAATCCAAAACAAGTTTGAGAATAACTCAATTGTAGTTTCAGATTGCGGAGCAAACCTATGTTGGATTTTTCAACCTTATCAACCAGATTCTAGTTTTCTATTTACAGCCGGAGGTAATTCCCCAATGGGTTATAGCTTGCCAGCTGCAATCGGTGCTCAGATTAGTAATCCGGAAAAAACCGTTTATTGCTTTATAGGTGACGGTGGTCTACAAATGAGCATCCAAGAGTTACAAACAGTTACAAAATATGAATTACCGATAAAAATAATTGTTCAAAATAATTTCGGATATGGAATTATCAAGCAATTCCAAGATGCATATTTTGGTTCAAGATACTTTGCAACAGGTGAAGGGTATTCTCAGCCCGACTTTAAGAGAATAGCTGAAGCATATGACATTTCATATCGGAAAATTACGAGTGAATTTGAACTTGACAATTTTCAGTTCCGCTCCAAGGCAGAGATAATTGATTTACATTTGCCGCCAAACTCTCTGATAACTCCAAAAACAGAAATGGATAGATTCATTCATGACCAGTTTCCTTACCCTAACGACAATTCTATTTCGCTCCTCCCATACAGGTATCCTTCTAATCCCAGTAAATTAGGTGGCACTAGTGCCTCAACAGTTTAACTCAGTATTTATAATTTCTTAAGAGTCGATTAGAATTTCATGCTAAACAAAACTGAGCTAGGCGAAATAATTGATCGAACAAACTTAGCAAAAGAAATTACATCAGCACCAATTCTAATAACAGGTGGCACTGGATTTATTGGCTCCTGGCTAGTGGGTGTTTTAAACAAAATGTCAGACAACATGCTAATAGAAAATCCAATATACGTTTTAACGTCAGATCAAACTAAGGCTCAACGTGTATTTAAACACCTGCACTATAAGAAAATTATTATTTGTACTTTGGAGGAATTAAAGAATCAAGTTTTAAAAAAAACGGTTAAAGGTTTCGGCTATGTTTTTCACGGCGCAACTTCAACAAAATATTCCACAAACGATGAAAAAAATGATTTTAATCGAACTCTAGATTTTACAGCAGAAATTTTAGAAATAATTAAAATGTCTGGTTCGGTGCCAAACTTTATAAATTTAAGCAGCGGAGCAGTTTATGCGCCATCGCTTAATCATTTTAGGTACCCAGAGACAAATTCTCCAATAACTGAAACTTCTTCATTGACTTTATATGGAAAATTGAAATTGAAAATGGAACAAATGGTCATAAGTGCTGATAGCGAAGGCATGGTGATAGGCAGTAATCCCAGACTCTTTACTTTTTTTGGATACGGCCTCCCGCTAAATTCTCACTTTGCAATCGGAAATTTTGTTCAAAGCGCAGCAATGACGAACAAGATTGAGGTAAATGGATCTCTGCAAACAGTCCGTTCATATCTTTATATAACGGATTTAATAACACAGTTGTTTAGCTTGTTAACCAAGCCAACCTTAAATACATTACATATAGGTGGTGCAATGCCAATAACTATTGGAGAATTGGCTTCCCAAGTATCTGCTCACTTTAATCATTGCCCTATTATTGTTAGCAATAAGGATGCGCAGCCAAATTATTACTTACCCGAAGTTGAGAAAACTGAAAAATACTTAGGTGTAAGTGAGAAGATATCGTTAGACACAGGATTAAAAAGATGGAAGGAAGCTTTAAAGTTTGAAAATCTAAATCGTCAAACTAATTAAATTTCAACCAAGAGGGAATAGTCAACTGAGCCTCTTTTTCTAACTCTCGTTTTTCACGAAGAGTGTCCATAGGTTGCCAAAACCCCTCATGATGATTAGCAATGAGTTCAGATTCATTTGCTAACCTAACTAAAGCCCCTGACTCAAATGGTTCATCTAGAGACTTTACATAGTTTGCAACCACAGGTTCTAAAACAAAGAAACCTCCATTGATCCAACCCTCATCAGACTGATTCTTTTCACCGAAATGTGTGACAACATTTTGGTCAATTTTCATATATCCAAATCTTGCCGGAGGCCTTACGGCAGTAACCGTTGCAAGTTTTCCATGAGAATCATGAAAAGCTAGGAGTTTTGGTACTGAAATATTGGCCAACCCATCGCCGTATGTTGCGATGACTTTTTCGTTGGGAATTGTTTTCATTACTTCCGAGATACGACCTCCAGTTTGCGTATTTAAACCAGTGTTTAAAGTTGCTATATGCATAACGTTTGAATTTGAATCAATAATTTCATTACCGTGAACCCAATTTTCTATAACTTCACTCTTATATCCTGTCGAAATAATAAATTCATTAAATCCTTGCAAACTGAATATATTCATCAAATGCCAAATTATGGGTTTATCATTAATCAGCACCATTGGTTTCGGTTTGTCTTCAGTCTCTTCTGAGATCCGCGTACCCAGTCCACCTGCAATAATAATTATCTTCATCGGGTCCCTAACCTTAAAAGTGATATCATTTTAGTGTATCTAACTACAGACCTTAATTCTACAAACTGTAACTTTCTTCATTAAACCAAAGGTCCAAGTGTAAAAATCCAAGAGCCCATGATTATTGGCACTAGTACGGGTAGCCCAAGTTGCAAAATTCTTTTTTGGGCACCGCTCTTTAGGGTGAAAAATAACTTGATTATTATAAGCAGTAGTAAAATAATTATTGGGAAGGTTAAGCGTCTAGAGTAGTAACCATAGAAGCTAATCATTAGAATATGAACAGTGATTAAAAATATTTCGCTTCGAAAATCTAAATTAATATTTTTTTGCATCAACGTGAAGGTCGTTAATGCAATAAGCATGAGTACCGTTGGCAGTACTGGAATAGATTCTAAGAAGTAGCCAAGGAATTCAGAAATTTTCTCAAAGAACTTGTCTTGCTTGTAAGCATCAATCACCCATATATACATGCGGCGGTAGCCAACTGCGAAATTGTTATAAGTGCCTCTAAACTGATTGAGTAAAAATGGGTAACTTAAGTAGGCAATAATTGGAACCGAACACAGTAATAGTCTATTTCTTAATTTATTCCACTTTGCTAACACAAGCGGAACTAGTAAAATAATAAAAAAAGCATAACTAAATAGCAGTAGGCTTAGCATTAAAGTTTGGCTAAAATAGAATTTATATGTGATGTCTTTATAATTGTAAGTAATCAAATAAAAAGCATAAACCGGTAAAAGAAGATTAAACATTTGACTTCCAGGGGTCCAAAAAAAAGTTTTTGTTATTTCATTCATTGCTACTACGATGACAAAGATAAATGAAGAGCTGATGAAAATTTCAGCAGGAATATCAAGTTTTTGCTGAAGCTGGAAGAGCGATTTTAAGCCTAGATAGCACGCCATTGAGAATATTGCAGCACTCAGTGCTAAGAAAATAATATAAGTAACAAGTGAGTAAGTAACAATTTGTCCTGAATTACCTTGGACTTCTCGGTAGTAATCTGGCAAGTTCAGAAAATGCCAAAATTTAGCCAGCATTGCCACTAATAGAGTTGGGATAGGTCTGTCCTGATAAACACTCTCCCCGTTAACTAAGCGAATTGGATTTTGAGCATCTTTCATATAAACAGCTGAATCACAGTTAATAAGCACGCTCATGACTGAATTAATATCGAGAACTCTGCCACACGGGTGATCTAATGGATAACTACGGAAAAGTGAGACAATTTGAATAAACAAACCAAAAATGATTAATTTCAAGTAAAGGCGTTTGGAGAAAAGCTTTGTTAAATACTTTACCAACACACCTATTATGGTACCCTAAATGCGAATTATGTTAGAACTAGTGACGGAGAGTTAATCATGAATTTTAAAAAAGTTTGTGTAATTCTTCCATGCTTTAATGAATCTTTAACTTTACCAACAGTGGTTGGACAGATACAAAAAATCAGCTCAGATATTGAAATTTTAGTTGTAGACAATTCAAGCACTGATGATTCTTTTAATATTGCCTCTAAATTAGGAGTTAAAGTAGTTAGGGAAATAAAGAAAGGTAAAGGATTTGCGGTTAAACGGGGGTTTCTTTCCTTAAGTGATAATTGTGAAATAGTTGTGATTGTTGACGGTGACGATACTTATTCACTTGCCAATTTAATTAGTGCAATTAATTTAGTAAAAGATTATAACTACGACATGATCGTGGGTAATCGAATCAATGAAGCTGATTCGAACGAGAATAGAATTAATGTATTTCGTAGAGGACATCGCACTGGGAATTTAATATTTTCAAAGATAAGCCAACTGCTTCACCCGTCTGGTGTATTGGATTCCCTCTCAGGGTTTAGAGTAATGTCGAGAAATTTTGTTGAATCCTTTACGGGAGGAGCTTCGGAATTCGAAATAGAAGCCGAACTTAACGCCCATGCCGCATTTATCAAAGCTGTTGTCGGCAATATTGATGTCAATTACAAGGGTAGACCAATTGGTTCAGAATCAAAGCTAAGAACTTATCGTGATGGATACAAAATTCTACTAATTAATTTCAAAATTTTTAGAACTTATCGTCCAAAAATTGCTTATTCGCTACTCGCTCTTTTTTGGATAACAATGTCATTGAGTTTCGGGTATAAACCAATTACTGAGTATTTTGACACTGGACTTGTACCGAGAATTCCAAGCCTTATAGCTGCAGTGGGAGCATTCGTTGTTTCAATACAACTTTGGAATACCGGAATGATATTGGAAAGGGTGAATGTAGCCCACGTAAGCCAAGTTAGGCACAATTATAAGTTGGGATATAAAAGCAAGAATTAAGTTTTTTGGTTTACATTTTGACGCTTGAAAGAATTAAACGACAAATTCAAGTTATCAATTAAACTCCAGCAGATAAAGAATAATACGGGTAATTGATATCTGAAATTAACACCAACATTTCCATTTAACGCCCCAGTGAGTAGTCCTGCAAGCAAAACAAACAAAAACAATTGACTGGATTCTTTATGAATGTTTCTTAAAGAGAGATATACACAAAGGGCGCAAACCAGAAAGAAAATTCGATCCAATACGACTAATTGCATAATTTCATAAAATGTAACTTTAACTAAATAAAATGGGTACAAAAATAATTTTTCAAGAAACGGCCTATCGCCTTCTACTGCTAAGAATGAACTGCTTTGATGAGTAAGTATAGTTGGTATTACGATTGAAAATGATAACAACACAAGGTAAATTGATCGAACTTTGAACTTTTGAAACCATAAAACAGATGCAACTGCGATCCAGAATATTACACTAATTCTTGTTATTCCTGATAATAAAATCAATATTCCAAAAGCTAAGTACCAATAAGAGTTTGAAACTCTCTTAACTAGCAAGAATCCAGCCAATGAAAAAATAGCGACCAGCACTGCATCTGTGGTGTTGCTCAGCATCCACCGCATAACTGTTGACGAGCTGGACACAAAAAACAGCACAATTACAGCGATAACTCGCTTATCATGCCTAATCCCAATTTTCGCAACTAAAAGCATGAATATTAACAATGATAAGGCAGGAATTACGAGCATTCCAGGAACTCCAAGGAATTTTACAAAGGGCACCGAAAGTAAAGGGTAAAGCACTCTAGTTGAATATTCTTGATACAGTGGATGACTGGTATAGAACAAATCAACCGGAGAAGTTGTATTGAATTTAAAAGCATGCATGTTGTACCAATTCGAAACTCTTGTTGCAGCTTCAATCTCAGACAACCCAGCCCAATCAAGTGCCCTTACTGAATATAGAGCACCATCTGGATGGTACAAACCATAATCAAATCCAAAAACCAAACCATTAAACTTCAACTTAATCAGTATCGCCAAAATCCAAATAATTACCACTGTAAAATAGGTAAAGGAATTATTCTTAGTTTTTAACTTCATAACTAATTACTCATCATTCTTTTTATAAAAGCTGAATTCTTCATAACAACTTTAGGCATTCTTGACTTAATTTGCCTTATTTTAGTAATTATTGATTTTTCAAAAGGTGTGGTTGAAAAAGCTAAGTAACCATTTTCTTCCAAACTAGTATTAATCGCAAGCAAAACTGCATCTGCTATTTCAGCTACAGATGAACCCACTAACTCGTCACAATTCACTTGGATACTCCCGGTAGGGTGCGTAGAATGTTTACAGGCAATAATGTATTTATTAGTAGAATTCCGATTAAATAGTAATGAAGAATTGATCAAATTAGAACATGTCTTAGCGGAAAATTT
>SXGQ01811064.1_pt1 | contig 10234 bp, 8 predicted proteins | sample 3178371 | NCBI WGS metagenome assembly SXGQ01 (sample SAMN11356859, study PRJNA531348) | freshwater metagenome | isolation source: freshwater sample F1-20 | place: China: Fuxian Lake, Yuxi | collected 2017-12-25 | reverse complement strand
GGGTGTCTCCATCAAGAACATCATGTACAGCGAGGGGTTCGACGACTACAGCACAGCACGCTGCACGCTGAAGGACGGGGTCGCGACATTGAAATTCGCCACTTCAGAAGTGGGTCAAGGGTTCGTCACTCTCGCACCTCAGATTGCACGCAGTGTGCTCGGTGTCGACACAGTGAACGTCGAGCCGATGGACACCTCCATCGGCTCAGCCGGATCCACTTCCGCATCTCGTCAAACCTGGATGAGTGGCGGAGCTGTCGACGGAGCGTGTCGTTTGGTCCGCGAGCGCCTTTTTGAACATGTCGGCAAAACGCACGACATCGATCCCCTTCGTCTGGTCATCGACGATGATGAGATCGTCGACACCATGGGCACGCTCAGAATGAAGGTCGCTGAGGCCGCACCTGGCGTTCGCTTCGAAGAGACGTTCGAACATCACCATCGCCCGACTGAAGATCTCGACGAAAACGGCCAGGGCAACTGTCACGTCGCATTCGCCTTCGTCGCACATCGCGCAGTCGTCGATGTCGACGTCGAATTGGGTCTTGTCAAAGTCGTGCAAGTTGCCACTGCTCAAGATGTCGGCCGAGCGCTCAATCCGCTGTCCGTCCAAGGACAGCTTGAAGGAGGCATCGCGCAAGGCCTCGGACTAGCTGTCATGGAAGAAGTCATCGTCCAGGATGGACGCGTACGAAATCCCAGCTTCACCGACTACTTGTTACCGACCGCTCTCGACGCCCCTGATGTCGTGTACAGCCTCATCGAAGAGCCCGACCCGCAGGCCCCATTTGGCGCAAAGGGTGTCGGGGAACCGCCGTGCATTTCTGTGACGCCGGCCATCGCCTCAGCGATTCGCCAAGCAACAGGTCGCGACATTCGGCGCGTGCCGGTGCGTCCTCAAGACATCTGTCTGTGACGTCGGACCCTACGGCCCGAGCACTCGGCGCACGTAGTCATTTGTGAATGTTCGCTGAGGGTCGAAAAGGTCACGCTGACGAAGAAACTCGTCCATCTTTGGGTACAGCGTCGAAAGGTGCGCGTTGTCCAAGTCGTGCATCTTTCCCCAATGCGGTCGCCCACCGTACGCGACCATGATCGACTGAACATCGGCAAAGTACCGAGAATGATCCATTGGTCGGTACATGTGCACAGCGATGTAGCAACTGTCGCGACCCTCTGATGTCGAAAGTGCCACGTCATCGGCCTTCGTGAAACGGACTTCGACCGGGAAACTCACCATGTGTCCGTTCCGGTCGATCATTTCGCGTAGCTCTTTCAGTGCACTCGCACCAGCTTGTCGTGGGATGGCAAATTCCATTTCCTTGAATCGAACGAGTCTCGTACTGGCGAACACCTTGTGGCTCTGGTCCCTGTATGAACGAGAACCAGAAGATGGTAGCGCCGTTGCAAGTCGCGGAATAAGCGTTGGCTTGACACTCCCCAATCGACACACCGCACCGAAAGCGACATTCTCGAGGATTGTCTTTTCGGCGAAATGCCGCCACTTCGGAAGCGGCTGCGCCGGCTCATACGTCCGCGTGTTTCGTTTCGTGAGACACCACTTTGTGTGGGGAATCCAATAGAACTCAAAATGATCCGTGGTCGACACAAGGTCATCAAGAGAGTCCAACAACTCATCGGCCCTCATTGCTCCCTCATGCGCCTGCAGCCGAAATGCTGGAACAACCTCGAGGGTGTAGTCAACGACCACACCAAGTGCGCCTAGGTTCACCGCCGCCACACGGACAGTGTCGATGTCGTCGATGTGGCGCACTCGGCCCACTCCGTCGACGATGGTGAGGGCACGGACTTGTGCGGCCAAGCCATAGAAATTGGCTCCAGTTCCGTGTGTCGACGTCGAGATTGAGCCTGCAACCGTCTGTGCGGTGATGTCGCCGAGGTTCGGAAGTGCGACTCCGAGCGCTGCCAACTCTTCGTTCAAATCGCTCAGCAATGTTCCAGCGCCGACGACAACTAGCGAACGTTCGTAATCGACATGACGAATTCCGGACATACCCGACACGTCGAGCAACACCCCGGGGGTTTGCACAGTGGGAGTGAAACTGTGACCACTTCCGGCGACTCTCACGACCTGCCCAGACCCGACCGCATGGGAGACGATGGACGCGACTTCGTCCACCGAGCGAGGACTATGACGCTCAGATGGTGTGAACACCACGTTCCTCGCCCAGTTCTTCCACTGTGTCGCCATGTAGCCAATCGACTTCCCCCGGCAACGGAGCCGGACCGAGAAGATAATAAGGTTCCACACGGCAGGAAGGACCGACACATGCCCAACATCCCCCACGTCGACTATCTCGTTCTCGAACCCACACCTCACCTCGTCGCCAGCCAATGCACCTCGTGCAAAGCCCGATTCTTTGATCGCCGTAATGCCTGTGCCAGTTGTTCGAACACGCAATTCGACAAGGTCGACATCGGAACCGAGGGAACCGTTCGCTCATTCACGATCGTCACCTTCGCCGCTCCCGGGGTACCTGTTCCGTTCGTTGCGGCCGTCGTCGACTGTGGCGGCACATCTGTGCGCGGCAACGTCATCAATTGCGACCCGACTCCTGACGCCGTCTCTCTCGGCATGAAGGTTCGGATAACCACCTACTCGCTCGGACCAGACGACAACGGGGTTGAAGCCATCGGCTTTGGCTTCGAACCCGCCTGACCCCTCATCTAGAAACAGCACAACGGAAGGACTCACACATGGCTTCGGACGACATATACATCCTCGGAATCAACATGACGAAGTTCGGGAAGCACCCCGACAAGGACACCGTCGACCTTGCGTCTGCTGCGGCGCTCGCGGCGCTCGCAGATGGCGGCGTGACCATGAAGGACATGGGCGTCCTTGCTGCCGGATGTCTCATGGGGGGCGGATTCATCGCACAACAGATCCAAAAGCAGATCGGCCAGACAGGCATACCGGCCTACAACGTGTCAAACGCGTGCGCGACAGGTGCTACCGCACTGCGGACAGCGATCATGGCGATCAAAGCCGGCGAGTGCGACATGGGTCTTGCAGTCGGTGTCGAGAAACTCGCCGGAGCAGGGCTTCTCGGTGGCGGCGGAAAGCCAAAGGTCGACGGTCACACGTGGACCCCGAGCGGTCGGTTCGGTGCCGTCGCACCGACAGACGGACGCATCGGCACAGACACCATGCCCGGCACGTTCGCTCAAGTCGGTATGGAGTACGGCCACAAGTACGGTGGAGCAACATTCGAGCTGTTCGCCCGAATCTCAGAGAAGAACCACGCACACAGCACCCTGAACCCGCTAGCTGCGTACACCAAGCGAATGACTCTCGAAGAGATCATGGGTGACCTGATGATCGCGTATCCGAACACCCGCGCAATGTGTTCTGCCAACTGCGACGGTGGTGCGGCTGCCGTCGTGGTGTCCGGTTCCAAACTGCGGACACTGTCGAAAGAACAGCAACGCCGCGCGGTCAAGGTGTCCGCATCTGTCCTCACGACGGATCCGTACCAGGAGGCATGCCAAGTTCTCCCCGACGTGAACACTCTCACCAAGATCGCTGCCCGGAAGGCGTACGAGCAGGCTGGTGTCAGTCCGTCAGATCTCGACCTCGTTGAACTGCATGACTGTTTTGCAACTGCTGAGCTCGTGCACTACGACAACTTGTTGCTGTGCGAAGAAGGTGGCGCTGTCGATTTCTTCAATTCCGGAGCGACATGGCGCGACGGGTCCACGCCGGTCAATGTCTCTGGCGGCCTCGAGTCAAAGGGCCACCCCATCGCAGCCACTGGTATTGCAAATATCTGGGAGATCTGCCATCACCTCCGCGATGAAGCCGGAGATCGTCAGATTAAAGGTGCAAAAGTCGGTCTTGCACACGTCATCGGTCTCGGCAACGCCTGCGGCGTTCATATCTTGGAGAAGTCGGCCCTCTAAGTCGTATCTCATCTCCCAGGAGACTCAGACGGTGATGAACTAATTTAGTCCTGTGGGCGTGACACAAGACTGGTCTGAAACTGAATTTCGTAACCAGTTAAGAGCGTGGCTGAAAAGCCAGTCACCATTCGGAACCCTGCCTCTAAACGACCACGAGAGGACGGAATTCCTTACCGAATGGCAAGAGCAGTTGTTCAATGCAGGATATGTAGGAGCGTCCTTCCCACGTGAATATGGCGGACAGGGACTCCCTCAAGCATGTGAAGCAATCATCCTCGAGGAATTGGGTTTAGCTGGGGCACCGAGCGCATTTCATTATGCATATGTCGCGCGGGTGATTCATGAATTTGGAACACGTGAGCAATGTGAGCGATACCTCAATCCAGCTTTGATAGGACGTGAGAAGTGGTGCCAAGGCTTCAGTGAACCTGACGCAGGAAGCGACCTTGCGGCAGTTCGGACAGTTGCAGAGTGGGATGGCGATAGTTATGTCATCAATGGACAGAAGGTTTGGTCAAGCAGAGCTCATTCCGCGGATTGGTGTCTACTCCTTACCCGCACTGATCGTCCAGAGACGCGACATCGTGGACTGACTGTGTTCATCGTTGACATGACCAGTCCTGGCCTGACCGTGCGCCCCTTTCGCCAGATGAATGGTGCGCTTGAATTTGCGGAGATTTTTCTCGACGACGTTCACGTACCAGCAGAAAACATGATCGGGTCTCTGAATAATGGTTGGCAAATTGCAATGTCAACCGTCGCCTATGAAAGAGGCCCTGCAGACGTCGGACTCCTCGCCGATCTACGCCGTCAGATACTAAGTCTGGTCATGCACTTGCGCACTGCAGGCTTATCTCCCGAGAGCACTCAAGCAACCAAACTTGCCCGATTGGTAGTGACCGCAGATGTTTTACAGGCCCACGTCATGCGTGGAATCCATGATTCTCAACTCGCAGATACTTCTCAGGCTTCAGTCGACAAAATCCTGGTCACCGACCTCATCCAGGCAATTGGACGACTTCAAATTGAAATGCATGGCGCATCTGCAGTACTTGGCGAGAATCCGGACATCATGTTTGATTATCTCTATGGTCGCGCTTCAAGTGTGTACGGCGGAACGGCGCAGATTCAGAGAAATGTAGTTGCACAAAGGATTTTAGGACTTCCAAGATGACATCGATTGACGGAACAATCTGATGCACGGCGCACTTGACGAAGATTCGCGATTCATGCAAGTTTCTCTTGAAGGATTGGCAAAATCACTTCAAATTGACACCTCGACGATAGATACCCTGCGGACACAATCAGCCACCTTGCTCAGCTCCGCAGAACTTTCCCGCCTCGGCGACACTCCAGATTTCGGTGGCGCACAAAGCTTGCTACAGATGTCGGTGATAACCGAGACCATCGGAGCGAGTTGCACCGCAGCAGACTTTCTCAATACGAGCTTGCTTGGCCCACATCTGTTGGCATGCGCTGAATCATCAGCGCGCAATCATGCTTCAGTTGTTTCCGGCCAACGTCTTGCAGTTGGGTTTAGCAAGGATCTAAAGAATGTTGCCCAAGGCATGTCACAAACGATAGTTGCAGTCGACATTGGTCTCGGTCCACACACGATTCTCCACCTCGACCATGATCGCGGAACATTGCTCGCATCGTCGCTACCCGCTAATGCACCCTCGTCCGGCGAAGATATCGCTCGACGAATTTCCAGACTTTCATCCGCAGATGGTGTACCAATCGGGAGCATCTCCCCGGTTGCTGTCGAACGATGGGTTCGTTATGCCCACATTGCCATTTCCTCCGAGCTGCTCGGTCTCATGCAAGGTGCTCTTGACATGGCCGTGGCATACGCCAAAAGCCGTGCCCAGTTTGGAAAGCCAATAGGGCAATTTCAAGCGATTCAGCACATACTCGCTGAAAGTCACGCACGAGTCGAGGCTGTTCGAAGTATCGTGCGAACTGCGGCCGACGAGGAAGACCACAATGGCGAGCGGAAGCATCTCGCTAAGGCCGCAAAAATCACAGCTTCTGAGGCATCGATTGATGTCATCGAATCGTGTATCCAGGTTCACGGAGGTCTCGGGCACACTTGGGAGTGTCCACTTCATCTATATCTTCGACGCGCACTGCTCGACCGGCAACTTCTCGGCGATGAGTCCAACCTGCTTGCAGAGGTCTCTCATGATCTCTTCGACGAAACCAGGCAAGGATGAACGACCTCGCTCAAGGAAATAGCCCGGACACCATCGTGGACGCACTTGCACGAGCTGCTCAGCGATACTCATCAGTGACAGCTGTTGTTGATGCCGAACATTCACTCACCTTCGAGCAGCTCTGGATATCAGCCAAGGAGGTGGCACGCTCACTGATTGCCATTGGTGTCCAGCCCGGCAGCCGAGTAGCAATCTGGGCTCCGAATAGCATCCGATGGATCCAATGCTCATTTGGCGTCTACTGCGCCGGTGCCATTCTCGTGCCGATGAATACTCGATACACCGGCACCGAAGCGAAGTACATCCTGCAGACCGCAGACGTGGACGTTCTGATTACTGTCACCGATTTCCTGTCGACGAACTATTTTGACGCCTTAGAGAACGTGGATGGGCTTCGTGGCTTATCGCACCGTATCTGCATCAGCGGCGAACCGACCCACGGATCGAGGTCATGGACAGAGTTTTTGACAGAAAGCCACAAGGTTTCAGACCTCGAGCTATCCCAAACAATGGCCTCAATAGATCGGGGCTCAGTATCCGACATCATCTTCACTTCGGGGACTACAGGAGCCCCCAAGGGTGCTGAGCTGCGCCATCATCCAAGTGTTCAGACGTACACCGATTGGAGCAGATTGGTCGGGCTTCAGCACGGTGATCGATATTTCAGCATTTATCCGTATTTCCATACGGCCGGACTGAAATCTGTGCTCCTCGCATGCGTTCTGATCGGTGCAACCGTTTATCCGTTTCCGACCTTCGATGTAGAACGAGTTCTTGAATTGGTGGAACGTGAACGAATCACCATGTTGCCGGGCCCTCCGACCATGTTTCAAGCAATTCTCGACCATCCGACACGCTCCAATTTCGACTTGTCAAGTGTGCGAACATCAGTGACGGGCGCTGCGGTGGTTCCCGTCGAATTGATACGCCGCATGCGCGAAGAATTGTGCATACCATCCGTGGTCACGGCCTACGGCCTAACTGAAACCACGGGGACCGTGTCAGTATGCTCGGCGAATGACCCGCCTGAGGTAATCGCCAACACCGTGGGCAAACCCATTCCTGGCTTAAGCGTGCGCATTGCTGACGAAGATGGCACGCCACTTCCTTCGGGGCAGAGCGGGGAAATTCTTGTGAAGGGCTTCAATGTGATGAAGGGTTACTTCAAGAATCCTGTCGCTACTGCGGATGCAATCGTAAATGGATGGCTTCACACTGGCGATGTGGGCCATCTCGACGACGAAGGCAACTTGCACATCACCGACAGAAAAAAGGACATGTTCATTGTGGGTGGTTTCAATGCCTACCCGGCCGAAATCGAAGCCGAATTGTTGCGCCATCCTTCGGTCTCTCAAGTCGCAGTAGTGGGCTTGCCGGACTTGCGACTCGGCGAAGTCGGTGCCGCCTTCGTCATTCTGAGACCGAATGAAGCCATTGCTGAGTCAGAACTATTGGACTGGGCGCACGCACGTCTTGCGAAGTTCAAGCTCTCCCTTGTACACGTTGTCGACTCTTTGCCTATTGGACCGAGCGGCAAGATCCAAAAGTTCAAATTGAGAGAACAATATGGCTGACAAGATCACCAATGAAGCTATTCAGCAGCTTCGTGCACGAATCGGAGTTCCGCGTCCACATGGCGTACCTCCTCACTACCTATCGCCGAACGAGGATGCATTTCGGCATGTCGCCGAGGCATACGGTGACGACAACCCCTTGTGGTGCGATCCTACGTACGGCTCCCAGACACGATGGGCAAGCGTCATTGCGCCTCCGCACTTGGTAGGTGGTGACACGTTGATCGGAGTAGATGAAGTTTCTGAAATCGATCCTTACTTTGCCGACTTAATGAGGGGGGATCCACTTCGTGGTGTCCATGCGTTTTACTCGGGTTCGTCCCGCGAATGGTGGAATCCCTTGTACCCGAATCAGGCAATCTCGCGTCGCAATGCACTTGTCGGAGTTGATGACAAGGTGAGTGAGTTTGCAGGACGATCAATTCATGAATGGAGTGCTGAAGTCTTTGCGATTAACGGGGGTCCGGTGCTCTCGGGTCAATACCGACTGATGATTCGAGCTGAACGCGAGCGAGCAATTGCACAGGCCAAAAATAATGACATTGAGATTCGTCCCTACACGGATGAGGAGATTGAGGAGATCGCTCAGGCCGTGGCGGCCGAACCTGGTCGCCGTCAAGGAGCGGTGCCGCGCTTTTGGGAAGATGTCCACGAGGACGATGATGTCGGCCCATTGACCAAAGGTCCTCTGAGAGTCACCGACATGGTGGTTTGGCACACAGGCATGGGCATGGGGCTTTACGGTGTGAAAGCTTTGCGATTGGCATACGACCAACGCAAACGTATTCCGAAATTCTTTCGGCCAGATTCTCTCAACATTCCTGACGTTCAACAGCGGGTCCATTGGGACCCCGAATGGGCACGAGCAGCCGGAAATCCGACCTCATACGATTATGGACGCATGCGTGAGACTTGGCTGATTCACTTATGCACGGACTGGATGGGTGATGCCGCTTGGCTCTGGAAACTTGATTGCCAGTTCCGTAAGTTCAATTATGTGGGAGATACACACTGGATCAAAGGTTCTGTAGAGAAGAAGTTCGAGACGACGTTTGGTGCTAAGGCAGTTCTCATTGCTATCACGGCGAGAAACCAGCGAAACGAAACAACTACAACCGGCAACGCCACGATTCTTCTTCCATCACGAACTACTGGAGACCCACTACTCCCCCCAGTTCCTGGCTCTGCCACGACATGCCAGGAGGTTCTCGCAGCGCTTGCAGAACGTCACCAGCAGGAATCGAATTGAGAGCTATAGCTATTCACCCGTGAAATTTGGTGAGCGCTTGTCTCGGCGAGCCGCGACGTTTTCCTTGAAATCGGAAGATCGGCTGGAAACCTCCATAGCCCAACCTTCAGCCGACAAATGCTCCTCAAGGCTTGAAGTCGAAGAACGATGGACCAACAGTTTGGTCTGCCCGATAGCAATTGTTGCCGAAGTCGCCAGCTGATCCACAAGTTTCCGCGAGACATTGTCGAGGTCCTCACTTTGGGAAGCCTCGTGCACCATGCCCCAGTCGGATGCGCACTGTCCAGAGATCTTTTCTGACAAGAGCAAAAGCCGGCGCGCACGAGCATCCCCTACGCGCTCCGTCAGCAGCCAACTCGTACCACTGTCCGGGGTGAACCCAAGTCCAGTGAACGGCGCCCAAAGTGTCGCCTCGTTGTCGACAACAGCAAAATCTGCCGCCAGAAGAATTCCGAGACCAAGTCCGATCACCCAACCACGAGCTGTCACCACAATGGGCTTCTGAACATTGCGCATTGAACGAATCAGCCGATTGACGTGAGAATCCATTCGACGCTGAATAGAACCAACTGTTGGCTTTTTCATTCCGGAGGCCCGTTCGCTGAGATCGAAACCCGAACAAAAGTGCGATCCCGTCGCCGTGATGTGCACGACTCTGACCTCGGCCCGCCCACCGGCATCTTCTATCAGTTGTGCAAGTTCAGTGACCATCGAATCTGTAAAACTATTCTTGCGTTCTGGCCGATTTATCGTGACCGTCAAAACGCCATCAACGAACCCCACCACAATCGAGTTGTCCGATTTCAGATACACTGTTATTTCCTTCCCTGCAAAAGGGTTCGCGCAATTTTCAAGACCGCATCTCGTTTGACCTTACCGACGTCTGTACGTGGCAGAGATTCCAGCCAGACAAACGAAACTGGGATACGGTACGGCGTCAGATGCTGACGACAATGTTCTTCTAGAACCGCGCTATCCACGCTCTCTCCGACGAGAACCGCAACTGGCACCTCGCCAAGACGACCATCCTCGAGACCCACGACACACGACTCTCGCACCGAGGGATGAAGGTCAAGCACCTCCTCGACAGTTCTCGGTGCAACTTTGTGACCGCCCCTATTGATCATGTCCGTCATACGTCCATCGAGCCATACGAAGCCATCCTCATCGACGTGAGCTATGTCGCCCGTGGCAATAAAACCCCTCGAATCACGTCTTTCATCTATCCCATGTGCCGTCGTAGGGGGTCGCACCCACAACTGACCGCCTTC
>SXGQ01790963.1_pt1 | contig 10234 bp, 11 predicted proteins | sample 3178371 | NCBI WGS metagenome assembly SXGQ01 (sample SAMN11356859, study PRJNA531348) | freshwater metagenome | isolation source: freshwater sample F1-20 | place: China: Fuxian Lake, Yuxi | collected 2017-12-25 | reverse complement strand
TACCTTCTTCTTCCTCATCACCTAAATCAGCATTTAAACCTTCTTCGCCTGAAATTTCAGATCTAAGATTAGATAGAAGTTTTTCCAACTCACTCATTTTTGCTAGTAAGTCTTCGTCTGACATGCTTGGAGGAGGAACATCTTCTGGCATTTCTTCTTCCATACCTTCTTCGCCCATTTCTGGTGCGGCCTCTTCCTCTTCGTCCCCCTGAGTCATTGCTTCAGGTGGAACACTAACATCATCATCATCCCTGCCCTGTGGTGCAGGTGGAGTCGGGGTCGGCATTTGTGGAGCAGGGCTAGTCATGGCTGCTCCCATACCTGCGGACGATCCTCCCGTAGCCATTTGAATTATCTTGCCTAATTCCTTTAGCTTTTCAACTTCAAGGAATCTTTCCAAACTTTCATTGATAGCCAAACCTTCATAACCAGCAGCTTGGAACACCTCTTGTATCACATCATTAACATCTATCGCCTCAACTCCGTTTTTGGACTTGAGCATTTCTGCTAAATTTGAGAGCACTTCTCTCTGTACACTACCTTTGGGGGAAATCTTGGATAGTGTTTCAAAAATTACAACTTGTGTATTAAGCAAACTTCTAAAGCTGGCTGGCTCCTTTAAGTTTTGGACATTAACACCATACCGTTCGTTTAGATGCTTGATAAGCTCAACTCTTGCTGGTTTCTTTTGTTCAAATACGAATGAGGCAAACTCTTGGATGTCATTTATGCTGACATCTTTCATGCCATTTAAGTTTAATGAATTCTTAAATGTTTCCGTGAGTTGCTTCTTGCTAGCTAAAGCTAGGTAAGGAACTTCACCTATGGCAGCGGACAATGCTTCGTTGACAGTTTCTTCGTCTGAGTAAATCAGACCTGCGAGAGCCTGCACTTTTTGATTTGAAGCCCAGACTGAATCAAAGTTAGCCTTATGCTCTAGCAATTCCTTCTTAATAAGTTCTTGCTTGCAGATCATTTCATAAATTGAACCGTCTGCGGATTCGTTTATGCTGAAAGACCCAACTTCGCTAAGGGTTTCATAATCCATCTTAGGAACATTGAAGGCTTCTGATACGGTCTGTGATAATCTAACTGCATTTCTTATGTCTGATATTTTTGCAATCTTGGTTCTGTTGTTTCTTAGATAATCTACTAACTCAGGAGCTACTTCTAGGAACTGTTGGAATTCTTGGCTTTCTATTATGCTGTTTGAATCGTTGAACTTCGCAGACTTCTCGACTAGTTTTTGTTGAACATTCTTGAACTTTAATCTTGATTCCCAAAGATAAAGAATGTCATCAAAGGTGGATCTGGCTTTCTTGTGGTTATCTTCGTAAATATTCTTTACGAAAGAAGAAATCTTCCCGTCAACCATTGAATCAAACTTGTTGTTGTCGGAGAAGACCTCTGCATCTTCCACTACGATGCTATCTAAAGCAATTTGGTCACCGAGGGTATAGTTACCGACGATGACCTTGTTGGATTGCGTTACATAGCAAACGCTTCTGTCTTCTGTGTCAATTTTAAATATGGACACATTCTCTCTTAGGGATCTTCCTAAATAGTCGCCAAGTTTTATTAGGTCTGAAACAGTTCTGTTACGATTATCAAATAAGCCATCAAACATAAGATTTACTCCTAAATAATTGCAATCTGTCAATTTATATATAGTCTACTATTTATCCAAGTTTTTTAATTTGGCATTATATTTTTTAATAATTCTATCTAAAACGAAGACTTTATCGAGATTTTCTTCATTTAGCTTGGTATTTTTAATTAAATTTAAAGTATTTAAGGACTCCATGGGTGGTGCAGTTGGTGGCATGTTTTCAGCACTTTCTATACCGTTAGGAGGTAAAGATCCCTGCGGGGGTGCGCCCGGGGGAGGTGGTGCCCCTCCCGGCATCGGAGCAGCAGCTTGTTGTTGCATCATTTGGTCTTCCATTTGCTCTTTCATTTTTTCCTGCAAATCCTTTACTTCTATGTCAGTTAAATTGAAGTATTCTTTGTACAGGTACTCATCTGGGAACAATGCAAGACCCTTAATGGCTTGAACAACACGGATTCTTTGCTCGTCTACATCTAGCCGTCTCTTGGTAAACATATCTGATGGGTCAGGTAGTTTAATCTTGACGGAGTTTATTTCGGCTTGCGGATATCCTAGAATTGCCAAGTGTCTCTTTGCGATAGTCTCCAATCCAACTTCTATCTCGTGTTGAACACGAACGATAACTCTTGCAAACTTAACATCCAATTGAGATAGGTTGGCTTTTCTTTCAGGAGACTTATCGAACTCCACAATGTAATCTTTGGGAATCTTTAGACAGGCAAGGAGTTTGTCTCTGAAGTACTTAACATCATCAACTTCTCCAAGATTTTGCGCTCCGGGTAAAGTTTCAATTCGGGTGTCCCTATCCCCACGGTGAGGCACGAAGAAGTCTTCGTCAAAAGACATTGGATTGTACTTCTCATCAATTGTGCCGTTTGCGCTGTTAAAATACTTTTCCTTCTTAAACTTCTGCTTAAGCTTTTCCATGAATGCTTCAGCTTTGCCTGTGGGCAAGCTACCAACATTTACATAGAATATCCTGCGCTCGGGCGCACGCGAGAGGCGATAAATCAACATGGCATCTTCCATCAACTTCAATGAACGGAAGATTCTAATTGCAAACGCAGCAATTGATTTGCCATACGGGTAGTACTTAGGATCCGATGTGTGCAGTCTAAAATGGACTATTTGATTCTTATCAAGCCCTATGTAAGAACTCTTCTCCATAGATGTCGATTGGAAACCAAAGGAATTCCAAGACCCAGTATTCTTTTGTGGAATTTCCTGCAAGAAGTCTGTTAAGTACCCGTATTCATTCTCTACTCTAATTAAATAATTCGGATTCAACATTTTGATTCGTTGAATTCCAGCCTTTGGATTATTTAAATCGACTACTAATTCAACGAAGCAATCACCGTACTTTACTGTGTTTCTCGTGATATCCCAATAATGTCTATCAAGCTTGATAGACTTAAACATACGCTCAACTTCTTTAATCGTAGCTTGTGATCCAGCCTGAACTTCCCAGCGTCTATTCTTATGATCTCTTTGTGTAGCATCGTCAGCATAAATATCAAATGCTGCGCCGACTTCAGGATACTCATCCATGGATTCGAATTGGGAGTATCTGTTTTTTCGGTTATTTTCTAGTTCGGGAATAAATGGCGATCTGATTAGCGATGGATTACCACCCGGAGCTTGGTTAACAACATTTGGATTTATAATTGTATCGCCACCCATGGGGTGGATAGGGATAGGTTGAGAAGGGGAATCTGATTGCTGTGCTACATAAGGAGCAGCCTTTGTAGCAAAAAATCTTCCCCACCATTTACCAAATACGCCCAGTGGGTTAAACCAAGGTGTTGCTGCCGCAGATGAATTTGGATTTCCAAATGCGGTTTCGCCCATTTCATTTAATTGCTTTTGCCTAGAATCCATTTAACTTCCTCTATGGGTAAACCTTTAAAATATTTTGCAGAAGCGTCCCGCCTATCTGAGATAGACAATGGCTCTGGAGAGTTGGGTTTCAATTTAGTTAGTAAGTTTGGAGATGTAGCCAATAGTTTGTTCAACCCATGAACAGCTAGCTTCAAAGCGGAAATAAGATCGTCATGCTGGCCTTTGGCAGCTTCGACCCGTCCGCTCTCCTTTATTTCAAATGACAGGAGTTCTTTTACCATTCTTTCGGAATTAACAGTAACTTTCCTGTTTCTAACTGCTTCTTCCATGTCTGATAATAAAACTTCATTATTGTTCGAAGTAATGTTTATTCCCATCTCATTCCGGTCATCAAACCAGATGTTTTCGTATTCTTGACGCTCAAATAGCTCTGATACAAGGTTTGCGCCAATGCCATTGCGCTCAGGGATTACTTTACACATATTATAATAAATCCCCTCGCGTGCGACTATTTCAGCAAATTCATTGATTGGAGTCTTGTTAGAGTAAAACTCAGCAACCTGTTCTCCATTATATGCATTTAAAATAACAAATGAAGAGTAGTCTAACTCTCGTCCGAGAGCAGTGTCCACACCCATAACATAATCATGATATGGAACAGGTTCCTTCCACACGCGCATGCGACCTTGATATTTTGTATCATAATTATGATTAATATTCTCGTGTAAGAACTGCAAAGATTCACCGTCGATATAGGTCGCACCTGTACCTAGGAATTCCTTCTCATACTCCTGTCTCCAACGCTTAAGGCCAATGTTTCTCTTGGTAACTTCCTCAAATCTATTAACATCAAACTTCTTATCCTTCTCACGGATGTACTCGTATAACCACTCATATTTTTCATTATACTTATATTGAGGATGCTCCCACCAGTCAATCTCTATGAGGTTAAATTCGTTTCTTCCTGCTCTAGCTTCTTGATAAGTGTTAAAATACCAATTACCCATACCATTAACGGTAGATAACACAAATACACGACCACCTGTGGAAATAATTGGATAAACCGCAGCCCAAATCTCATCAATGTGTTCAATGAATGCTGCCTCGTCAATCATCAAGAAGTAAGAAGCTAGTGATCGACCCGAGGTCTTTTTGGCTGGTCTAGCTTTAATTTTATTGCCATTAGATAATTCTAATGTGTGCTTGTTGTCTCCACCACGAACAATCTTGGGTTGCATCCAAGGTGGAAGCTCGTCATACATAATCTTAATTCTAGACAAGATTTCAATCGACTCAGTATCACCGATAGAAAGAATAGTAATAGTTTTATTCTTCTGGAATACTGCCATGTGCATAATGTACGCACACCCGATGGTAGTACAACCTGCCTGTCTAAACTTACGAAGGAAATTAAATCGGTTAGTTTCTAAATCATCGATGATTCGCTCTTGGAATGGAAACAAATCAAATGGAACTAATCCCAACAACTGATGCTCGACCTTGATGTAATTCTTGATAAAATACTTAACATCGTTCTTACACTTAAGGAACTCCTCCTTAAGCTCTTCCTTGTTCATTTCTTTCCAAGACTTCTTTTTTACATCAGGCAGCATTTATTTTTATTATCCCTCAACTATCATTATAGTTATGAGCAGTATAAGATATTTTGCTTTAATACCTACTAAAAGCACAGAGTTAAAACAAATAACTAAGGATCTACTATCTTATTTAGCTAAGACAGGTGTAGATGTAATATTATTACCAAATAAAAAGTCTATTTTTGGTGCTTATGAGCAGGGTTTAAATTTAATTAAGGAAAAAGGTGCTCAACCAAACGATATAGTTATTTTATGTCACGATGACATAGAAATAATGAACAGCCCTGAACACTTCAGAGAAAACTTGCATGTTCTATCCCAGAACTACAAGTTAGGGTTTGCTGGACCCGCAGGAACAACTTACTTAGGTGATAACGCAATATGGTGGGATCATCAAGTTTGGAAAGAAGGACATCATAGTGGGTTCGTATTGCATGGAACTAAATTCAACCAGCATTCAACTTACTACGGGGAATACCGTAGAGTAGTCGTTCTGGATGGACTGTTCCTAGCAGCCAGATACCAAACCCTAAACAACATAAAAATCCAAAGACCAGAGTCCTTCTTGGGTCTTTGGGACTTCTACGATTTGTATTACACGATGCAAGCCCACAAACTAGGGCTGCACAATACGACAATGCCTTTCTTCATTCGCCATGAGTCCATGGGTGAACTAGCAGGACGAGAATCTTGGCACATGAACAGGGAGGCATTTAAGGCAATGTACCAACTACCAGAAAGAATTTAATATGACACTACTAATGTTTATACTGTTCTGTTTCAGCTTTGCTGCCATTATGGCATTCTCCAAGATAACTCAACCAATAAGAGATCACTTGGAACAAAGAGGCCCTTGGGCATATAAGTTTATCTCATGCCCAATGTGCATGTCGTTTTGGCTAGGCTTGATGGGAAGTTTTATCCTACCAGCAGCAATAGTGCCAACCATCTACCCAATTTACAATGCATTCCTAGCTGCGGGTGGATCACTCATACTCCACACAATTGTTTGGAGATTGGCTTTGAAGGATAAGGATTTCTGATAAAAACGGCCCTAGTTAGAATTTAACCTAACTAGGGCCACCTACTGCATCCCCGGCTACAACGAGCTACAGGGCGAAGCATGTATTGAACTGAAGTCCAAATAGCCATATTTATTACCCTCCTCCCTACTATTATATACCGTCCCCAACCAAAGGAATTAAAAAAATGTACACACCCAAGCCAATCAATTTCAGTATCGTCCGTCAGAAGAAAGATAATTATAACTGGTACTCGGTTACCATGGAACATAATGGCAACTTCTACATCATAAAGGAATACTCCAAGTCCAAGGCCCGGGCTATGGACTACATCCGAAAGATTAGAACCGGATCCTACAAAAACATCCAAACCATCCATGGCTGAAGTACTCATAGCAATCGTAACCGTGATCATGGCAGCAGGGTTCTTCCTGTTCGTATGGTCCGTTGCCGAATACTGCTCTCATAAAGACAAATGACCGAAGAGAACGCTACATCATCCTTCACATTCTATCAGGTACAAGCTGCTAGAATAGACAAGCCTAGTGAAGTAGTGTTCTCTAAAATTTTCAAACTACCCATAGAAACAAACGAATGGGTGTCAGATCTAGCCACATACGGAATAGCATACCGTGATGGAAACCTAGATCCAAATCAACACAAAGTATACAAGTTCAGATGGGACCCAAACAAAAATACTTGGATCGGGTCTAAACTAACTAAAAATTGAGGCTGAACTAATCAGAACTCCGTGTGAGTTCTACATGGGACCCAAATGATTCCTTCCTCCTTGGTCAAAACCGTTTTTTGGGCCGTTCATGGGACCCGTAGTTTTTTTAGATTTTTTGGAATTAAGTTTTGATATATGGGACCCGTTTTATTTTTTTTAGAGTTGGTTTTTTTAAAATGTTAGGAGTCCCTACCGTACCGGATATGGAGGCTGGGCGGCTTCGCACATGGGACCCTAAGCGTCAAATCCTCCGGTGGGCCGCGAACATAAGTATTTGCAATAAAAGCACTTACAGCGATAAAAATAAATATTTTTCTATTGCAATCTAGGCCAACTTAGCCGATACTGTCTATATGGAAACGAACGAGAAGCCCAACACGATCCCCTGCCCCTTTTGCAATGGCCTAGGCGATGTGCGCTACGGAACTTGGGACGGAGATGTGGAATGGGAGTTGTGCGATGTGTGCAAAGGTGCTAAAGTGATCCCCGTCAAGAAGCCGAAGGGTAAGAAATGAAGAACCGCGACCAATCCGCTATCTGGTTGTTTATCCTGTTCCTGATCATCGGCCTAACCTTTGTGATCTGATCATGAAAACCAAAATCGTATGCGCCGTGTGTGGAGAAGAAACCGCAGGCAATCCCACCTATAGCTTCTATGGGAGCGTACATAAGTGGGGGCCTACGGATCACACCTTCGAGCCTAAGATCGTGGAGGAAGAACAATGAAAGTTTATGTGCTGCTAAGAGTCGAAACCGTAGGCGATCATTGGATCAACGAAAAGGTAGAGGTTTTGGAGGCAATCTTTGCAACAAGGGAAGCGGCTGAAAAGGTAGTGATGGAATCATTCAAAAAATCTAAGACCCTTATCATGGAGTATGAAGTAAAAAAATGAAAGTTCGAGTCTATCGCAACCTGCACCGTAAGATGTATAGCATCCAGACCTATATCAAAGGTAAGGGCTGGCGTGTTACGGGACACTCCGATTGTGTTACACTTGCTAATGCTAGCTTCGTGGTAAACGATGCAGGCCGTGAGCGTGTAAGGCGTGAAAAGCGTAAGAATGTCCACGCCTATGTTATTGGCACGCTCACGACGCTGCCCGATCCCTATAGCTTCCAAGATTGCGCTAATCGTGTAAGCTATGACCCGTATGAGATGGATAGTTTTGAAATGGATAATGGTAGGGATTGGGAGCCGGTATACAAAGCTCGCTATGCACAGCTAACGCTAAAAGGCGCGTGGGCCGTGTGATATGAGTCGTGTTACGAAATCGTAACGCCCCCACGGCCCGAGCGTAAACCCTTGCAGGATAAGCACTTACAACCGAAAAAAAACCTAGATTTAGCTTGCAATCCACCCCTAGATAGCCGATACTCCCTATATGAGAAAACTAGACGGAACCGAGCGATTCATCATCACCGCGAGCCTCTTCTGCGTTGCGTTCGCACTTGGGGTAGCTATTTGGACCACTGTCAAGGAAAAAAACATGCAAAAGCAAAAAACTTGTGAATGTAGGTGTTTTGATGCGGGTTACGAGTCCGCATTGATGGATATCCAAGTCCTTTCTGGGCCTACAGTTAGGAGAAGCCGCGAAGATTATTGATTTTTCCCCTTGCAATCCAACCTCCAGCCCGTATAATACGCACATGATCAGTAACGAACTCATCGAACTCCTCAAGCTCCAATCCGATTCGCTCGCCATCGCTAAGATGATGTCCGAGCGGTGGAAAGAAGCCGACCAAGAGGAGCGTACCCACCTGCTCAATATGTATATTGATTCCCGCCGCAAGTTGCCCCGTCTTGATAACGGCAAGCACCTCGGCCACCGTGAAGCCCACGAACAAACTCGCTGAAAGGAACTTGCAAATGAAGCTCACCAAGGAACAAGAAATCGAACGCATCTTCTTGGCTTTTGTTGAATCGCTGACCTCGGCTACCTTGCACATGGTGAAAACCAATACTGATCTCCCCATGGATCAACGCAAGGCTTTTGCCACGGGGATGTTGTGCGCTGTCGATGGCATCAAGGATACCCTCATGCCCAACATCAAGGAGGCTGTCAAGGAAAATCCGAGATATTTTGAAAACCTGAACTGACCTAAGTATCGTAAAGCGGGGGGGTTACGATGTTACAAAATCGTAACGCCCCCCGGGCGGTTAGCGTAAGTCTTTGCAGCACAAGCACTTACAACCGAAAAAAAACCTAGATTTGTGTTGCAATCCGAACCGAAATAGCCGATACTCCTTATATGAAGAACAAGTACGAAATGGAAAACGACGAATACCGTTTTGGCGACATCGTGCGCCCGATCCAAGTCGCGCAGGGCAAGGAAGCGTGGGACTACTTCTGGCGGGATGTTAGGTGCCAGCAGGATTGGGTTTCGGGTGCCGAGGAGAACTTCTACTTCTCCAGCAAGGAAGCCGCAAAGCGTGGCATCAGCCGCCTCGTGAAGCTCCTGCCCGAGGCTTGGGAAGAAACCGAGTTTATTGTTGCCAAGATCGAAGTCCGCTGATAGGATGCACACCATGAAGACCCGCACCGAATACCATGTAATCTGGCACACTCCGAATGTCACCGAAGAGCAGATGCGAAATGATCTGCCCAAGATCAAGAAGGAATGCAAGATTGCGGAAAAGTACGAACCCTTCTTCCCAATCTTCGGTGGCACGGTTACACTAGGGAATCGCACCTACCAAGTCTCCCCGTACAAGGTCGAGGAAGTCCAATGAAGTTTCAAATCACCGAAGAGCAGCAGCCCTACAAGCAAACCACCCGAACCATCTTCTATATTGAACGGTTCGACCAGTACGATAGGAAGGTGGATTCCTTCTCCTACCTGTGCCGTGATGCGGTAGCAGACTACACCGAGCGCGTCAAGAAGGAATACCCCGAAGCCAAGGTAATTTTCAAAATCGCCTAAACCAATACGGGGCAGGGAGTTACGAGTGTTACGAACTCGTAACGGCCCCCCGCCGCGAGCGTAAGTCTTTGCAGGATAAGCACTTACAGCGATAGAAAATCTTAATAAACTGTTTTTTCCTGTTGCAATCCATTCGATAGGTAGTATAATACCCACATGAGCAATAAAATCGACTTCCAAGACGGAAACGGCCCCGTGCCTGCACACCAGCACGCGAATGGTGGAGGCTGGGTGGCCGACACGGCAAGGGTTGCAGAGACTGCGATTGTTGGGCCTGATGCTTGGGTGTTCGGCAACGCTCGGGTGTACGGCGACGCTCAGGTGTTCGGCAACGCTCGGGTGTACGGCGACGCTCAGGTGTTCGGCGACGCTCGGGTGTCCGACGACGCTAAGGTGTCCGACAACGCTCAGGTGTGCGGCAACGCTGTGGTGTCCGACGACGCTCGGGTGTACGGCGACGCTCGGGTGTCCGACGACGCTAAGGTGTCCGACAACGCTCGGGTGTTCGGCAACG
>SXGQ01654146.1_pt1 | contig 10234 bp, 8 predicted proteins | sample 3178371 | NCBI WGS metagenome assembly SXGQ01 (sample SAMN11356859, study PRJNA531348) | freshwater metagenome | isolation source: freshwater sample F1-20 | place: China: Fuxian Lake, Yuxi | collected 2017-12-25 | reverse complement strand
AATGGTTGCGAAATGAAGTTAGTTGTCTTGGGAGCTGTAAAGCGAGTATCAAATCCGCCAAATGCGTTGCGGAATGTCGTGGTTGGCTCTCCAGAAACGTTGCTTGTTAGAGAAGATCCTGAAAGGATTGCAACATAATCGTCGTTAAGAACTGATGCAACTTCATCATCAACAGCAAAATCAGAATACAGAAGGTGTTGATATTGCTCGAACTTCTCAGGATCTTTGTTGAGGATCTTTCCGAAATAATCATCATTGTTTGGATTCATCGATGCAGTGTATATCTTGATTCCAGGAACCTTATCATCAAAAGAGAAAACAGAACCTAAAGCAGAAGAAATGATAAGTTTAAACTTTCCTGACTTAACTAAAGCTGCATCATCAACCGTAGTTGCACCACTAAATGTTGAACCAACTTGTTGATTTCCATCAAGAACTAACATTCTTGCTCCGGAAGCCATCATTACAACCCCTCGAACAAGTGAAACATTACTTGCTTGCGTTCGTGAGTTATTATCGGTAAACATTGGCATGCCATACGCTTCATTCGTTTGAAGAGTATGATCAGCGACAAGGAATTGAACTGCTCCATCGTGGCGACTGTTTGCGTCATGAGGGGACACTGTTCCTTCAAGCTTAAAACCAGCATTTTTAACGCGGCCGGTTGACGTTGTGTTGGAAATATCAATTGCAGTTCTATTTGCGCCAGCGCCTAAAACCCTCATATAAGTCAACGCTGTTCTATTCTTTAAGAACTCATTAACAGCATAAGGACCAAACTTCTTTGGATCAAGATTACCAAAGATGCTTATAAATTCATTAAAGCTTGCGACCGTAACAGGCACAAATGCAGGGCCTTTATTTGCCATGCCAATGACTCCTGCTGGTACGCCAACCGGACCTGTTGCCGGTGGTGCTTTTAATTCAATTTCACGCTCAAAAAAATTAGGAGACCTAAAAACCTGCTCAGACATTATCCTTGCTCCTTCATTAGCAACACAAAAACTTTCATATAAGTATTTGAAAAAAACCAAAAATTTCAAATATCATTCTAGGTCACCTGAAGAATAGACGATTCCACCAAGCAAAGATTCATCGTCGATAGGGCTTGGGGCGGAATGAACTTGCGAAGCAGGTTTTATAATAGTTTCTCCTGAAGATCCATTAACCTTATAAATTCTAGTGTATTGAACTGTTCTACCATCATCTGATTTTGAATAAAGACGTTGAGCATGTTGCGATGACCTATTAGAAGTCGCTGGATCTTCTGCTGTCATAGGATCTGAAGTAGGGTGATAAAGCGTTGTTCCTGATCTTCTTTGATCATTTCTAGAGTTTTTTTCATCATTTAATGGTAATGTTGGGTCATCAGATCCTAAAAATGGATCTTGTTTTAAAGAAATTGAAGAATTTAAACCCTTGTTCGGCTCTAAAGTCGTATCAAAAGTTATGATAGGAGAAGAAACATACCTTTTTACGGGTATTCCGTTTCCAGCATACTGCGGAGCAAAAATATAAGCTTTAACAGTGATATTAAATTTATATTTGATTATTCTCTCTTGCTGCCCAATTTCTTCGAAATTCGTCTCAGGATTGTATGAATTATTATCAACCGTCGCTATAAACCAATATCCCTTTGAAGTGTTTAATTTCCAAGCATTTCCTTGAGGCAAAAACGAAGATATGATTTGCTCTAATAGCTGATTCATGTGTTGCGTATATTGAGTCCACATGGTCACTTCATAGTTTAAATTACAAAATTGAGGTGATGGAACAACGATCGTTTCATAAATGTTGTTTTTCTTAATGTCAGCAAGCCATGCGCCGTCTTGAACGGTAGAATCATAAGAATCTTTGCCAATTAAACGATCAGTTAACAATTGACCGTCAACATGATCCAATTCAGGTTTTGTTGCAACATTTTTCTGATTCTTTAACAAGAAACGATTTATTAAATTTTGATAACCTCTGTCTGACTTATCAAGACGGCGGCGAATAATAATTTCTCCAGTTTGTTGATTAATACCTCTTCCAGCGATGTCAGAACTTAAATCTTGAGATACAGTGTTTCTTGCAATTGTCAATAAAGGAAGAATCAACGAGTTATTTTTATCTCTCAACGTTTTTTTGTTCTTTAAAAGAGCCCATTTCTCTCCAGTGGCAAAGATGACAGGAACCTTTTTAAAATCAGAATTATCTCCACCTACCTGTAACTTAATTTCATTTTCAAATAATTTGAATAAAGCAACGTCAACATCCTCAATGCCAACTGGCGGTATCGTTAAATCTGGTGTGCCTTGATGCGTTTTTGCATTGATGCCAATTACCCCGAACTGAGGCTGGCTATTTGAATTAAATCTTGTTGGCATAATATAACCTCATCATTCATCATAAAAAGCATTACCAACGCCCGTAGAGTCCCCCAGGTCAGAAACCTCTTTGGGTCCTGAAATTGGTGGATCAAGAACGCCGTTTTTAACAAGATCTCTTACGTCTGCAGTTGGACCTTCTTTATTTTCAGTAACGCCTCGTTGTTGAACAAACGTGTCTTGAATTGAATCTGAATCCGTATACTTGATGTCAGTCGGTCCAGCAGTGAGCGCCTTAAATTGACTCTCACGAACCCTAGTTCCTATTAAGGAGACTCCATCAATGTTTTCTGCTTGCCCATAAATCGTACGCATGTATTTGTATTCTGTTATCTCATAAAAGATAGAACCAAATGAAAAGTAATCTCCAATTGCAGGATTGATTCCTTTTTCTATCATGTCTCTATGTTGAACATAAACTTCTAAAGTAAACGTTGCATCAACACCGAATTTATCAATTTTTGTTTCTGTCTGGAATTCACTGTTGACTAAAGCTTCTATAATCAACGGATTATCAAAAACCTTCTTCAACGCTTCATCATATATTTCATGAGATTTTGTTTTTGTCTCAGAAACTGGATAATAGTAAATCTTCTGACCCACCACATCCTTGACTATCTCTTTTGTGATATCAGAAATAAAATTAATCTCACGCTGAGTAATAAAAAGCCTTGCCATATTATCCTATTACGATTCCCTTACCGAGTGGCATTGGGATATATTTTAATTGTTTATTTAGGTTCTCTGCAGCGAGGGCATCATTCTCCAATAGCTTTTGATTAGTCAAATTTGCTAAAAAATCCTTCATTTGAGTGGTTAATTTGTCTTTATCATCGCGAGCTTGTGACACTAATTCAGAACCATTTAGCGTTAACTCTGCGTTTGGAATAGGAATGGAAGAAAATTTTGACCTTATTAATCCCAACAATTCTTTGCATAATGCCAAAGTATATTGTCTAATCCACTGACGGCCTGGCTGGTTAACAGTAGAGAACGGTATGTTTCCAAATGGCATGTTGCTAGGACCGGATATTCCATAGATTGAATCATCTGTATATGATGTAGGATTCAATGGGCTTTGAGGTTTCATCACCTTGATATACAGGCGGCCTGTCTGTAGGTCAGAAACAGGCACAGGATAAATTCTAATATTTCCTCCTAATACTTCATAGCTATAATTTGAACGACGAACCCTAAAGGCTTGCTCTAACATTCCTCTTCTAAGAATATCTTCAAAGACTGGGAGGACATAGAACACAGTAGAGTTAACGTACGATTCATAATTAAAATTGCTCGCCAAGAAGTTGGTAACGTTGGAAGCATTGAGCAAAAAGTGTTGTGCAGCTAACGGTTCAAAGTGAAAAATTTCTACGATCTTTAACTTTCCTTTTGATCCAGAAGCCATGGATTCATAAATCCCTAATCCGCTAGTATTGTCCTTTATATCTGAATAGATGTTATAGTCTTGTTGCCCAGAAACTAACTCAACATATCCTAATGTTGCGTCGTATGATCCTCCAACATATGCTTCCGTTGCATACGGTTCTGCCATTCTTAATAGATACTCAACCGTGCGTTTTGCATATCTATTGGTCAAATCAGTAGACCCAGTCGGCATTCCTAAGACGTTTGTAAGATCAGAAGTAATCTTCATTTCATGAATGAGACGGCTATATTCACAACATGCTTCTTCAAAGCATGTCCATATTTCTTTCTTCGTTAATTCTACGCTAAGAACGTCATCACCCAATTTCCTCTTAACAAAAAGGATCATGGAATCAGCTTCTGATTGAAATGTTGAATCTGAATCGAAGAACCCGAATGGTGTCGGATTGATTGTCGATAAAAATGTTGTCATATGTATGCGCCCTTTGACACGCTGGACTCTTAAATAAAAATATGGTTGAACAGCAAGACAAAGCTGACGTTTTTTTAGTCGCAATGGTCTCTTGAGCTTGTAATCTAAAAAAGTGACGTTATGACAAAATTATGACAAATACTTCATCGCCAGACCGCTAGCACAATTCGTACATGAATACTTATTTTTGCGCGGTTAAACAGCACATGGTGTGTAGGTTTTTGCGCAAGACACGACCAACTTTTTAAGGTGGTAACAATGGCTATTACTCGTATTCAACAATCACAAATCAGTGGTTCACTTTCTCTTTCTGATGACGTCTCAGGTGCAGATCTCGTCAAGGCGGGCCGATCACTCTCAGACGACCTCAACTCCCTTCGTACACAAGTCAAAAAAATCATGGGTACATCGGCATGGACCGATGGTCTCGACGGTTCCCAAGACCTCGCAGACATCTATGCAGCAATGCATGCTTCTGGCATGAACGCAGCATTCCAAGGTGATGTTTCCATGGCAGGAAATGCAGACTTCAACGGCACATTAGATGTCGCTGGAGCTTCTGACCTTCATGGTGCTGTCCATGCATACGGTGCTTTGGAAGTCGACGGAAACGCAAACGTCGATGGAACACTCGACGTTGCAATGGCAGCTTCTTTCGCAAGCACCCTTCACGTTGATGGTGCAGCTGACGTTGACGGAAACTTCGACGTTGCAGGAACGTCTGATCTTCACGGCAATGTTCGCGCATACGGCGCACTACGCGCTGACGGAAACTCAGATCTCAATGGCCAACTTGATGTTGCACAGGAAGCTTACCTTGCAGCAGCAGGTAAGGCAACAGAGGTTCGCGGTTCTCTCTCAGTGGCAGAAAACGCATCCCTCTCAGCTGACCTCTCAGTCTCAGGAGAGTCCACCCTCACAGGTGCAGTCTCCATGGCGTCTACTCTCGGTGTAACAGGAGCAGCATCCCTCTCCTCCACACTCGGAGTCTCAGGAAAGGCAACTCTCTCTGATGACCTCGACGTGGCCGGTGACTCTGCTCTCGCAGGTGAGCTCACGGTTGCAGGAATCGCTGACTTCAACGGCAACGTGACTGCAAATAAGATCAGCCTTGACGGCGACGTTGCACAACGTCTCTACATCGTTGATGCAGATGGTTCAATCAAAGACGAATCCAAGTTAGTCTTCGACGGTTCCGAACTCGCAGTTGATGGCGACATCGACGCTTCTGGCTCCGTGATGGCAGCTTCCTTCAAGATCGACGGTGACGTGGCACAACGTCTCTACATCGTCGACGCTGACGGATCAATCAAGGACGAGTCCAAGCTCACCTTCGACGGATCTGAACTCGCAGTTGATGGTGACATCGACGCTTCCGGTTCTATCTTCGCAAACAAGATGGCAATTGATGGCGACGTTGCGCAACGTCTCTACATCGTGGATGCAGACGGTTCTATCAAAGATGAATCCAAACTCATCTTCGATGGATCTGAACTCGCAGTTGATGGCGACATCAGCGCAACAGGCGCAGCAGACATCAGCGGAAACGCATCTGTCGGCGGCACCTTCCATGCAGTCGGAAACGCAACTCTCGATGCGGCGCTCTCAGTAGCAGGAGTTGCAACATTCTCTGATGATGCTTCTATCGCGGGCGGACTCTCCGTCACGGGCGATGCATCACTCGCAGCAGACCTCGGTGTGATGGGCGACGTAGCAATCATGTCAGACCTCGACGTAGCAGGAAACTCCTACTTCGCGCAGGAACTCAACGTGTCTGGATCTGTGGCAATGGATTCCACCCTTGCAGTGCAAGGCAACGCATCCTTTTCAGCAGAGCTCGCAGTCACCGGAGCAGCATCCCTCTCCTCAACCCTCTCTGTCTCTGGAGATGCAGCACTAAGCAGCGACCTCGAGCTCGCAGGCGATGCTGACTTCAACGGAGCACTTGATGTTGCATTGACATCTGATCTCCACGGTGCAGTCATAATGTACAGCACACTTGAACTCTCAGGTGCAGCTGATTTCAACGGAGCACTTGACGTATCCGGTGCATCTGATCTACACGGCGCAGTCCACGCATACAGCACCCTCGAAGTTGATGGAAATGCATCCCTCGATGCAGATCTCTCAGTCGCAGGAAACAGCTCACTCACAGGAACGCTCTCTGTATCCGGTGCATCCACATTCGCAGACATCTCTGCGGCTGACGGTGACTTCTCCGGTGCAGTGGATGTGGTCGGTGCAATCAGCGGCGCAAGCATCTCAACAAGCGGAACGGCATCCTTCGGTGGAAACCTCTCCGCAGCTGATGCATCACTTTCCTCCGTCGTTACAAGCGGAACAGCATCCTTCGGAAACAACGTCTCCATCACAGGCGACCTCAGCGCTTCCGGTGATGCAACAATCACAGGCGATATTTCAGCGAACGACGGAAGCTTCTCTGGGACCTTGGGCGTTACAGGAAACATCTCTGGTGCAGCTGATCTCAGCCTCGCTGGTTCAGCAACAATCACAGGAGACATTTCCGCAGACGATGCAACATTTGCGGGCCTCCATGTGACCGGCGATGCTCAAATTGATGGTGACCTCCGTGTCAAGGGTTCGATGACATACATCGACACCGTCAACATGCGCGTGCAAGATTCCTTCATCTACCTCGCAACTGGTTCCGCAGGAACAGACAGCTCCGGTATCGTCCTTCATGGCGGTGCAGGTGCATCCATGGACCTCGTGATCGGACAAGATGGTGGAGCAGGAGAAGTCATCTTCGGTAAGGCTGATCGCAGCCCAGACGGAGACGGCGCGATGAACTCAATCGCTCTTGTTCCAGCATGGATGTCAGCTGTCAAGCTCTCTGATGTCGAAGGTGGATCAGGCGGTTACTTGTCTTATGACGCAACAGGCGCAGGCCAAGTTACTCTTTCCGCTGGCGCCGCTCTCAAGCTCAGCGCTCACGGATCTGAATTCCAATTGGCTTCTTCCGGCGATCAAGCACAATTTGAAGCACAGTTCGGAGCCGTGTCTATCATCGATGCACTTGTCACCGCAGCAAGCGGTGGTAGCTTCAAGCAAGATTCCATCATGCCAGGAGCAGTGAACGCAGGAGCAGACATTGACTTCTCAGCAGTCGGTGAACTTCGCGCTGCCGCGATCGCTTCATCTGCAGCGAAGAAGGTTGCAATGGACGTTTATCTCAATGGTGTTCGCCTTGCATTTGAAGGTGATTACAGCATCCAAGATGAATCAAACATTCGCCTCATCGGTATGGCAACAACTGGTGACGACGTTCTCATGATCGTCATCCACAACGCAGCATGAATTTAGCGTAAGCTAAGTTCATAAAGGCTAAGACTGACTAGCCAGGGGTCCAGAGGAAACTCTGGGCCCTTTTTATTTACCTGGTTGTACTTATTGAATATTTTATTATCAAACTTTCTTGAAAGATTATAAATAATGAGCAACAAAGATCAAAAGGACTTCATCAATGCGCTGACAACAAGGGCAAGACTGTTGACAGAGCTTATCGGTGACAAGACGACATCACTCAATTCGATGATCGAAAACATAAAAAGACTTGACGGTTATGTTCTTGGATCAAAAGAATCAATTGCTAAGGTAGAAGAACACATCAAGAAACAAAAGAAAGAGCTTGTGGAACTCTTAACACAAAAGAAAATTCCTCAAGAAGTTGCAAACCTAATAGACGGAGTTCTTCGCAGCACTTCAGCTTTTGCAAAGAATGTTGCCATGGATGCAGAAAGGCTCTTCTACTCCAAACAAGGAGAAATGATCTTTTTGAAGCAAGACATTGAAAAACTTTCTTCAGTAAAAGCAAATCATGAGTCTGCGTTAGCTAACGTCCAAAAGCAACAAGAAGAAAAAGAAGAAACGAAACAAGATGCACCAGCTAAGACTGATGAACCTGTTCAGGAAAAAAAGCAACCTGTAAGACCAGACAAGAACCCAAACACAAAGATTGGTAGGGCTGCCATGGACATCATGGAACGCAAGAAGAAGGCTGCCAGTTCATCACAAACAATCCAAGAAAACTCTACTAAAAAAAGAGGCAGAAAACCAAAGGCCTGATATCAGGCTTTATTATAGGTTGCCAATATCTTTGAACCAGCTCTTGGGGCACGATTAAATGTTATCGTTCTATCAGCTAGATAAAAATCTGCCCCACCAGAGTCTCTCTCTTGTAGGACACCGTTAACGAACACAAGAACTCTATCGTTTATGGGAGTAAATTCTAGCATGAACGTAACATTCATGCCATCAATCAACCCCGACGGGGCCTCGTTCCAAACGATGTTAATGCTATTTGGAACTAATCTTGCTACTAGAGTGTCCAAACTAGCAACTTTGTCAATGGTCGCTGTGATGGTGTTCATTTCATCCTCAGTTGTAATCAAAACAGGGCGAGGTCGAGGCCTGTAATATGAATAAGCCTTTCGAGATCTAGATATATCTCTAACAATAGCCACGTTAATTATGTATTAACGTAATGTAATTATTGCTTATTGTTTTGCACTTAAAGTAACACTAAGTACACTTAAAGTATCTTATAGGCCTCAAAGTGCATTCCATCAGGCCGTTGAGGAAACCATCCTCCCCAATAAAATCCATGTTCATAAGCAATGTCAACCAATTCTCTGGTAGATCCAGTTGCACCTCTCAATGCGGGTTGAATCCCCAATTGATTCCATTGAACGTTGATATCAAATGCAGTTGCCCATGCGTGATTTGAAAGAACTGTTCTGGATCCTCTTATGAATCTAGGGGCCCAAGATCCACCCCATGTTACAATCAAATATGTCAATCCTGCATCATCCCATGCTTTAAATAGATTTAAGAACTGTTGTGAAATTGCCACATGAATTGATACAATTCCAGATTTAGGAAATCCAGACGTTCCTCTTAACTGTGGAACATTAACATTGGTTATGCTCTTATTTAACCAATCACCAGTTATCGTGATTCCTTCAGGATTTCCCATTGTAGGTGATGCAATATAAGAAAACCTACCAAACAATTTTTCTCTATCTGGATGACTTAACGGACCAACAACAGGCCTTGGAGGCCAGTTTGGACCATTTATGTCTAGAGTAGGATCATCCATCAACGGATATCCAACTTGGAGAGCAATAGACACCGTCTTTGGTCCAACCGCACCATCGGGAATCAACCCTTTTCTACTTTGAAAAGCCTTTGTCTCTAACTCAGTAACGACATCGAATGTTCCATTTACTACGACAGAACTATTCTGTGACAATCCTCTTAAAAAGGTTTGCCATCGATCGACGTCAGGACCAGTTGAACCTCTACGAAGAATTTGTAACATGCATCCTCAGAAAGTTGACATCATTTCAACTGCGGTACGAACTCTTTCACGAAGTTCATCAGGAAGTGCAGACAAAAGAACATACGTCTCAGGGCGGTATGATCCCTCTACAGGTCCGCCTACTGTTTCAGCAGAACTTTTATTAACTGCAACATTGAATGCTAACGGAGGGGCTCCAACTCGAACATGAACTATTGGTTGATATAAATCTACTCTTTGCATCGTCATCCTTTTAAAATTCCTTGAGGTTTACCCAAGGCTTCATTCATCGTGGTAAATCTACCTTTAAGCAATGACAATGTTTCTTCTAGTTGAGAACATTCTTCTCCTCGGGAACGAGATTCTAACAAACGATTCTCTAATTCGACGATTTGTAACAATAAAGTCTCTGAAGTTGCTGACATATAAATAAAATATTGCTCTTAATAGAGCGTGTAAAAAAACGGATAGACAATAACATCTATCCGTTTGAGGTGGCGTATGTATTTTTTGCTATTATGTACGAAAGTAATGAACTTTCGCTAAAATATATATCACCAAAATTGACAAAAATCAATTAATTTAAATTTTAACTGCAATTTTTATCATTGCATCAATGTCAGCAATCGATTTTTCTAACTTTGTCTCTAAAGGTATCATGGCAATAGGAACAACTCCTGATCCGTT
>SXGQ01418182.1_pt1 | contig 10234 bp, 13 predicted proteins | sample 3178371 | NCBI WGS metagenome assembly SXGQ01 (sample SAMN11356859, study PRJNA531348) | freshwater metagenome | isolation source: freshwater sample F1-20 | place: China: Fuxian Lake, Yuxi | collected 2017-12-25 | reverse complement strand
ATGGTAAGGATTAGATCCCTGGTCAGTACAGGGTGGGGGCACCATATATGGGGGCGTAGCTCACTTGGTAGAGCGCTTGGCTGGCAGTCAAGAGGTAGTCAGTTCGATCCTGATCGCCTCCACCAAACATATGACTTGGCCTATAGACAAAGAACCCAAAAAGTTTGCCACAGATCTCACAGTGCCCCAACGCACCCGTGGAGATCTATACTGGGTAAGGATCACAACACGGGATTGGAGCATCATCACGCAGTGGAGGGGCACACCTCAACAGATTGATCAGGATTGCTGGAGCTGGTACAACAGGGAGGCACTGGCAGTAGAAATACAACTTATTGTGTGATTATTTACAGCATTAAATATTGATATGAAATACGGATTTTACGCCGACGATGACATCCCCCAATTTGATGCGGTGCCCGGCCACAACACTAATTCATATGGCTACCGGTGCCCAGAATTTCAACCATTACCCAACGGTGGCAAGAATGTGGTGGTGCTTGGCTGCTCACATACCTTTGGAGAAGGATTGGAAGAAGAAGAGACATGGGTAAATCAAGCGGCCAAAAAATCAAGTAAGATATTGAGATGGTGGAATTTGGCCAGGCCCGGAGGCAATGCTGATCAGATAATAAGGATCTTATATGGCACCGAAAAAGTTTTGTTTCCTAAAATTATAGTTGCTTGTTGGCCAGTATGGAGCAGGAGAGAAAGATTGGATCGCTATCCACAAAATTTAACTAGCGATGATAATTTATTGAAAACAGAAAACAACAACACAGATCGAAATAATTTTCTAAAAAATGTTTTCTTTTTAGAAAAATTTGCAGAAAAAAATCAAGCAAAAACATTTCATTGTTTTGCTCAAGATGCATATGAATTAGATAACAATCTACAAGTTTTAAAAGATTACACCATCAAGAATTGTTGGCCCGAGTGGGATAGACATCATCTGCCGGAAGCAAAACGAAATATTATAAAAACGCCTAGCCTAGCTCGAGATGGTGTGCATTATGGCCGGGAACATCATAAAGTGTTTGCCAGGTTGTTCCTAGAAAGATTTAAATCAAAATTGAGATAGTCCCTGAAAGATATTTTCCTCAAGACATCTTGAGAATTTATAAAACTTTCCAAATCTGAGGAATTATCGACACCAAGCGATCCGCAATTGTTTAAAATAGCGGACACGTACTCACTGCTTGTCGATGACAAGTGTTCTCTGGCTTTTGTGGTTAGCTCGTTGACATATCTAATGTCCAATTGTCTGGGCTCTATGCACAACCCATAAGCATGTGCTATTTCAACTTCCTTGGCGTAGTTGATAATGTTCTGCAAATCTGCAACATTAAGGCAGCTAACGGTTGTCCAAAAATTCAGCCGCAACATTGTGTACCTTTTCCGCAACTCAACATATTGTGTCACGCTCTTTGTGTAATCTCGCCACAAGATAGGCCAGCGGACATAATCATGCACATCCTGGGTGCCATCAAGGCTTAACGTGATTATCACACGCATCTCTTTTTCCAGCAACTGCTCGATCTCTGGAATGATTCTTGAGCCGTTGGTGTTGATCCGCACTATCTTTGTGGAGCCAGGCAAGTTCATCAGTAATTTTTTGTAGTTTGGGCTTGCGGTGGGCTCGCCGCCGTTGACGTCAACTTCCACGATCCTTTCCTGGGGAAGTGAAAAAAACTTGTGGTAGTTGTTTATTTTTTCATATTGCTTGCCAGACAGGCTGCCAATCTTCGTGCTAAGACCCGCGTTGCAACTTTGGCAAGCACTGTTGCACACGTTGTCCAGCACTCCGCCTACAATCAGATAGTCTTTTCGAATTGGTTTTAGGATCCTGTCTCGCTCGATCATGTCCAATCGTATGCTGCGGTTGGAGGCCTCTTCGGTCAATCTGCATCTAACACATTCTTTGGGCCAGATGCCTTGACCCATTTGTATTTTTATCTGCTCCAACCACTCACTCTGCTGCATGGCTGTATGACTGTCAAACTCGGGCGCCTTGGTCATGTGCCCGCATTTTCCGATCTTGCCGTTGTGATTCAATCTCACAAAATGTTCCAGCCTGGGGCAGTGCATTTAAATTTTGAACTCCTGTACAATTTTTTTTAATGCAACGGATCTGTTCATGTATTTGTCAATAATTTTTTGATCAACATTGATATACCTTTGGTGTTTGATGGACAGTATTTGCTGCTTTTCTTCCTGTGTCATAGCTTTCCATGGTTTGTCGTTCCCTTTCCAGGGACCATCTCTGTTTGGTATCAAATGTAAAAGTTTGTCTACCGATTTCAGTTGCACTATGCCATTAAAATATTTGTGTAAGTGGAAAAGCCACAAGTACTGAGGAACAAAATGCCTGTTTATCAATTCAAAGTTCTCAATTTTTTTAAGGGTATCTCTGTTGAACGGCCGGCCTGTGAGATAAAAAAAAGTGTGCACTCCCGATGCGAAACGATCCTCCGGAGACCTTAGGAATATAGTTATTTTTTTCAAATTAGAAATTTCTTTATTTTTTAATATTTTCAATTTGTTTTTGTATGCATATTCTATAAGGCTGCTGCGACCATTTTTGAATATGGGGTAAACATATTGTTTGTCATTGAGTTGTGTCACCTCGCAGGGCGAAGTCAATATGTCAGTGAGTTTTTTAAGCATCAGATTGGAATTCTTTTTTTGGTATGGCCAACGGATATCTCAGAAATGCTGATGTTTTCGTTGTGGGAGAAGATATCTATTATGCTCTGGGACCACTGCTCCACATGGGCCTTGTTGCTGTTGTCAAATTGTACCTGCGTGGCCACTCCACCCGGCCTTATGACAGAGATTAACGGCCAGTTATTCTTAAATTTCAGTTGTCTGGATGCCTCCTCTAATGCAATCTTTTGATTCCTATAAGCGCTCATTGTGATATCTTCCTGCCCGTCTGGTGTACCGTTTGTTGGTTGCTCGATCATTTGTGTGCTGATGTTCCAGATATATTTGCCTTCCTGCCCTTGCCAACGACTCCACACAGCATAAAGTAGCTCGGTTTGTGCGTATTGGGTCTGTGCGTTATTGATGAACATGTCACAGTGTTCTATCACTTTGGCAGTGTGCTCGGTTCTGCGAATGTTATCCCCCGTGCGCCGGCTGATCCCAACGATCTCGTGTCCCCTTGATTTGAGAATTTTTGCAAAGGCCTGCCCTATTCCTGCTGTGTGTCCGGTTATAGCAATTTTCATAAGAGATTGATAAGTTATTTAAATACTGCTATGAAATCATACCATGTTCTAGAGTGTAGTAATCAAAAACAAATAGCGTACCAACTTCACCAATTCTTGACAAAAAAGAATGGTCCGTTGGAAAAAAATAATTTAAAATTTTGGAATTTTTTAACCAAAAAAGATCTGTTTGATTGCTTGAGAGATTGCAACAAACTGTCACATTGGTTTGAAACTTTAGGGTTAAAAGTGAGAGAAGTCAGCTTCACAATCTACAATGAAGAAATAAAAACCCATCCGCATGTGGACGCCCCGCCAGTTATAGCAAAAATTAACTTTCCTGTGCTTAATACTCAAGACACATATAATGTATGGTTTGACGAAAATAAAAAAGAAATTGACCGAGTAGAATGTATTAAACCAATAGTGCTAAGATCTAATATTCTACACACCGTGGAAATAGGCAAAGCAGCCCGCTTTCCCAGAATACAAATGAGTTTTTGTTTTTATAAAGAACCATTAAATTTTTTACAAAATTAAATTATTTTAAAATACTGAAAAATATTTTCTATATCATAATTTTTTACATCTTTATAAGATATATTTAAAATATTAAATTGCTTTTTAAATTTTTTATAATAAGAAAATTTCTTTTTGCCATATAATGAAAAAAATAATTTTTTCATATTTTTGATAGTAGGTTCTAGATCATTTATTACACATTGAATTTGCCCAAACGATAATTTATTTTTATATTTAGATAAAATCTCTTTTGTTAGTTTTTTAATTTCTTTTTCTGTTTTTTTAGTCTTGAATGCTTCTATTTTAGAATAAATTTCTCCAATATATTCGGCTAGGTCAGTGGTTTTATATAACCAAAAATTATTGTAAAGATGTCGACGGCAACAGCGATGCTGTTCCTTTGTTTTGGGGGGCTCTATTGTTATAAAATAAGAGTCAGTAAAAACTTTTCTTAATGCACCGGCATCAATATGGGAAGGAACAATGTTATATTTTTTAATTTTATCTATTTTTTGCTTAAAGTCCTTCATAACTTTTTTACATAATTTTTCTTTATTTTGAAAAAAACTGTATTGGAAATTATTATTAAATCCCAAAAATATTTTATTGAATAAGTCATTTTTAATAATAGTTCTGCCTTTTTCTATTTTAACTAAAAGTTTATCACATAACGCATGCTTAGAGATTCTATGAGATAAATTTTCTCCCCCAAAACCATGCTGATAACAGACAAAGATAAGTTTATCCATTTTAATTTTTCTTAAATTTTTCATAGTTTTCTTTAGTGAATTTTTTACATAACAATTCTAAAGAAAGATATTTTTTATTTTTTTCGTAATCTCTCTCTGACAAAATAGGAGCAATTATTTTATCTAATAAAAACCACTGTATATCAGCACACGGCACAATCGATTCTCTCTCCGGACTTACATTATAAATTGCAGAAGGATGAGCATCAATCATTGTTTGTAATGATCGATCTGTTAATTGTAGCGACCAATCAATTTCTTTATAAATTGATTTTGTATTCTTATTTGTTGATAAAAAAACATGATCAATATCTGAATGTGTAAGGAATCTATAGTGGATATTTTTTTTTTGACAAAGATTTTGCAATGTCAACATGTTTTGCAAATCGTCCATTGCCGTGCCTGTCTTGCTTTTTATTTTTTCATTATAATATTTTTTCCATTCAACGGTATTATCATTGCTGCTGCACCAATACCCCGCGCCTGTTGTGGTTTTACTGTTTGCCGGATTAACTATAAAATTTCTTATGCTTTTGCTATTAAGTACAATATTGATAAATTCTTGATTTTCTAAATAAAGATCAAATTTGTTAAAATTCCAGTGTACCAGCACCGTATCCGGCTGAATGTACTGCAATTGATTTATAATTGAACGACAGATATAAAGATTTCCAGCCGACGGTGCCGAAACATCTATGTGTTTGCAATTAAAATACAATGGTAAAAGTTTAGTCCACGTGGGCCAATATCTCCATTTTGAATAGCTAGGTCCACTCCCTGCTGTTAGTATTGTTTTTTTCATATAATTCTGTTTATTCAAGTGCAAATTTTTTTTGCAGTGTTGGGGTGGACACTGACATGGTTTTATTTTTTCTTTTTAATTCTCCAATTTTATTTTTGACTTTTTTAAATTCATCTAGATATTTGTTATGCTCTGGGTGTTTGTTATCAGTAATGTTTATTTCTTGAAAATTTTTATAGGTGTTCCAATCTTCTATCTTATTTAAATAAACCCTATCAACATTGTATTTCTCGGCCAATTCTATTATTCCAACCATCTCGTGATAGTTGTCTTTTTGCACAACAAAATGAAGATACAATTTAAAATCGTGTTGTTTATTCTTTTCTTTTAAGAAGTCGAGATTCTCTAAAATTTTATCATAGGACCCCCCAAGGCGTAATCTCTCATATGTATCCTTGGTTGCACCATCGATGCTCACGCCAATTTTTTTTGTTCGATCCCATATTTTTTTTGTTCTATTGTACATTTGTTTTAGCAACAGTCCGTTGGTTTGGAAACTAAAATTTAAATTTTTTATATCCGCAGATTCTCTCATGAAATATCGGTAAATTAAACTTGCGAATGGATCACCGTCGGATCCTATGTGCACCAGCACTGTGTGATTGAGTTTTTTTAAAAAAGTTATTATCTTGTCAACAATTCTTGTTCTTGTTCTAAATTGTGTACCCGAGGTAACAAATATCTGTTTATTACGACAACTAGGGCACCGGAGATTACAAGAATCATCCACTGCAAGTCTTATATTTTTTATTTCTGTAATATGTGGTTTTTTGCTCCAGACCTTCCCAGAGCTTGAGTAAAGTAGATAAGCACATTGTTTATTATTACAATATCGATAAGATCCGTCAATTATAGATTCTCTCAATATTTTTGCGTCATCATTGTATAATATATCTTCGATCTCTTGTAATTGTACATTACCAATCGATTGTGGCAACCAAGAAGTGCACTCGCAGAGATAACAAGAGCCAACCTTGTCAACTAATAGAGTATCAAATGGTTTAGGACAGCGGGTTTCGATAGACAAATTTTTCTGTGTATCTATTCCGTACCAATCGAACAGACGCTGATTGATCACTTTTTGAGATCCGGATTGGTCAGATGATCCAGTGTTACCACTTCGTTTGCTGGAACCACGTAGACATCAGTGGCAGTGTCTGGGTGTTCTTTGTATTGCTTTCTTTGGTCGCTGCGCCTACGCAGCTCTTCCTGTTTCTGTTGCTTCCGCAGGTTCCGCTCGCCACTCTGTGACTTGTATGTGTAGTGTATGCCCATGGCCCATCTCCTGCTCGGTCATCATTTATATTGTAATTATCTTTTGAAATCTCATTATACCGCAACAATTGGGTCTAAGTCGACTGGGGTCAAAATCTTTGTGCGCTAACTGGCGCTGTCGCTTGTTTGGGAAAAATTACGCTGACGCAGGGCGTCTAAAACATCAGCTTTTGGTAAAACTTTCTAAGACAAATGTCTTGGCATCATAGCATTCAACGTAGTCAGAATTGTTGGCATGCCTCACAGTGCCCTGACCCCAGATCACGTCCTGATCATGCAGCGACACAGCACGCTTGATTGTTACGTCTATGTACTGTCCATTGCCCACTCCCAGCGTGACGAACGTGATGTACTGGCCTCGGTCTCCTCGGAATATCCTGCCATTGGCCACCAATCCTGCGAACTCCACACGATCCATGTACAGTTCTTTTACATAAAGCCCGTCGAGAAAATTCTTGCCTGACCACCAGCCGTATTTCCTATATTGGAACTGCGGGGTGTCCCATTGATCTGAGCATGAGGGAGTGATCACATCCAGTCCCGCTCTCTTGGATTCCAACTTGTAGACCCAGCGACGATATGATCCCTGGCAGTGCTTCATGCAGGACCCCCAAAACTTTTTGTTGTTGTGAGCCTTTTGATAGGCCAAGGCCCAGATCAATCTGCCAAGGTTCACTGCATGTGCCCTGCACAATCCAAATCCCGAAAGGCTCTGCAGCATGGCCACTATCTCGGACTTGCGTGGGTGGTTGCCCAATCTCGTGGTGAACTCCAAAATCTTCTCTTCATTCTTCTTGGCGAACGCCCGCCTGTACATGTCGGCCTCGTATTTGTCTATGTCCAAAACTTCCGCTATCCTGTCTATGGCGTCGTCCTCGTACACTATGGTGTCCTCCATGCGCTCCTGGCTCCAGTCATGGAACATGGTGGCCTTCTTCCTGCCCGATATGGCCACTGGCCTTATGAGAGCTGTGGCGAACACGCAGTCCTTCCTGCTGGTGGGTCGTATAGCCCTGAACAATCTCCTCATCGCTGGTGACTCCGCCTGCGTGACTCCCAATACATCACCTCTGCACAACAATTCTGCGGTGGCTTGATCATGCTCGGGATAGTCGGTCAATTTGGTGTGCGGATCTATCTCCAGCAGCTGGCTGAGTCCTCGGTTGGCCAATATGTCCACCTTGAGGTGTTCCAGGTCCTCCACCTCGTTCTTGTCCAGCAGGATCTGATTCTCCGCAGTGAACAGGCTCTTGGGCAATGCCCTGTTGAACATCAATATGCCACCGCAGTGTTTGGATATGCATCTCTTCTTGCCCAATAGTTTCTTCTCTATCCTTGAGGCCTCTTTGGTATCAATGCCCAGAGATTCATATTTAAAATTGCGTGGCAGGTTGCCTCGTATGCCCAGACGCTTGGCAGCTTCTCTCCTGGCGCTCTTGTCTCTGTATAGAACGTAATTGGATATCCTGGCGGATCTGCCGGGCCAGCGATTGAATATGCGTTGCATGACCTCTTCCTGCTTGTGGTGTGGGAAGTCTATGTCCACGTCCGGTAGGTCATCTCTGTTGGGATTGAGGAAACGTGCTATGGGTATGTTCCACTCTATGGGATCCACGTCGGTTATGCCCAGGAGATAACACACCAGCGATGATCCTGCGGAACCCCTGGTCATGTGAGTTATGTCTCGGGTGAGAGACATGATGTCGCATATTTGTATGAAATAGTCTACGAAACGTAGTTGCAGTATGATTTTGGTCTCTTCTGCCAGACGTTGCACGTATTGTTCTGTGTCTGGGCACTGCCTGATGAATCTCTCGTATAGCCTGGTTATGTCGTTTAGTTCTTGGTCCTTCATTGCCTGTGTTCTCGCTTGCCTATTATTGCCTTGAGCAATATTAGTTATCTGGGCAAAACTTGGGAGGAAATTTTTTGGTGTTCTCTTAGTTTACTTTTGGGCACATCAATGTCTCTGCGATCGCATGCTGCTTTGATAACGCAATTGTCACATAAAGGATTTCTTGATTTGCAAACTAATTTTGCGTGAGTTATCAGCCACATGTGAGCCCCATATTTGTATCTGTCCGGAGTGGTAGAATTTACTGTGATCGATGCCTTGCCCTCATCCAGGTTATCCACCCAACCCAATCTCCACAGCATTCTAAACACATGGGTGTCCACAGCTATGTGTGGCTGCCCCCAAACAAAACGCATCACGATATCTGAGCTTTTACGTCCCACACCTGGCAGTGTCATAAGTTCTGCCTGCGTCTGAGGCACCTTACCATCAAATTTTTCAATCAACATCTTGCTCGTGGCCAAGATGTTCTTGCTTTTGGCATTGAACAATCCTGCTGGTCTGATGGCTTCTATGATCTGTTCTTGTGTGAGTTTTATCATGTCCTCTGGTGTGCTGGCCAGTGCGAACAGCTGCCTGCAGGCCACTGCGGTGCGGGCGTCCTGTGACTGTGCGCTGAGCATAACTCCTATGAGGCTGGTGTAGGCTCGGGAGTGTATCTTGGCCTTGGGTTTTTGATTGGAGTATTTTGTGTATAGGTTACTTAACTTTTCGTATATGTATTCTATGTCATTACTGTTCTTCATCAGAATGCAGATCATTTAATAGTTGTCTCAACTTGCTTCCTTCCACTGTGGCTCTAACTTTTCCCACCTCGTCGCCCTTGGTTGGGTCTGGTTCTATCCTTGCATCTGTGGCAGTGCCGTCTGGCGAGATCTTGCTTCTCTGTTTTAGATTGTCATAGATGGTGGATGTTTGTTTCTTGAACTGTTGATACTCTGGATCATCTGCGAGATCTCTTATTCGCAATGTATCCACGTCAAATTCCAAATCCACTTTCTGTCCTACACCACTGCTGCTCCTGGTCTTCATGAATTGCAGTTGATATCTGCCACGCTCCTTCATTGCCCTGCTGGTGAATATACCAAACACGTTGTCCGCTGTCTGCACCTTGCTCAATCCACCCGCTATGTGGCTGTGGTCAAATTCAATCTCTTCCACAGATGCCCTGTTCAGCTGAGATGCCGTGGCCATCAGCATCTTGGATTCCACTGCCAAATTCCTAAGCTCTTCAGACACATACTTGTCCTTGATGAACAGATCTGCCGGCGATACTCGTTTGCTCTTGGGCATCATGAGATCCAGATAATCAATCAGTATGCAATCTATCTTCTTCTTGTTTTTGAGCTCCAATTCCTTTATGTATGTCTTGATGTCCAACACTGTGCTGCCGGATGGCAGATATTTGATCTGCAAGCCACCCGCTTTCTTGGCTATCATTTTAAGCTTCATCTCAACGTTGTCGATCTCTGGGAATATCTTTCTCGTGGGTATGTTTGTGATCATGGCATCCAATCTCATGGCCACCAACATCTCGCTCAATTCAAAAGTGATGTAGCAGCAATTCAAACCTGCGCTGGCCCAGTTCACTGCCAAGTTTTGCAAGAACAACGACTTGCCTGCTCCAGATCCTCCCGCAAATATGTTTAGCTCTCCACGATTGAATCCTCCAAACAGTTTCTTGTCTATGTTGGCCCAGCCCGTGCTGACCTGTCCATTGGAATTTTTCAATCTCTCCAATCTGCCCCTGGGATCATCGAAATAATCTGTGACTATGTCTCTGGTCAGTCAAATGTTGACCGCTGCCTTGATCATGTAT
>SXGQ01241251.1_pt1 | contig 10234 bp, 3 predicted proteins | sample 3178371 | NCBI WGS metagenome assembly SXGQ01 (sample SAMN11356859, study PRJNA531348) | freshwater metagenome | isolation source: freshwater sample F1-20 | place: China: Fuxian Lake, Yuxi | collected 2017-12-25 | reverse complement strand
GATGATAATACTATTAGTGCTGATTATATTAATAATAATGATAATTTTATATTTACAAAAATAGCAGTTACAGAAGCTGATTCATAAAGAGGAATAAATGGCATTTAATACGACAATTAACACTTTATCAGGAACATCAAGTTTCTATGATTGGTTTTTAAAAGAAAATAATGAAATTATCTCTAAACTAAATCAATGTACTGTTTCTGGTGTAACTAATGGTGATGGAGTTTTAGTATCGTTAAATGCTTCAAGTGGTCTTGCAACGCTATCTCTTGGTGCTACTTCTGGAACAATCCAAACTGGATTAACTTTTGGTGGAAGTATAAATTTTCTTGGTGAGACTGTTATACCAAATATTTCTTATAAAATAACTGGAATTACTTTAGGTTCTGGATATACATTTGGTTCAGTAGTTAGAATATCAACCTCTGGATATACTGCTGCAAAAGCAAATGATCCAGATAATGCTGAAATGGTTGGAGTTATCTCTAATCTAACCACATCAAATGCTACGGTAACATTGGCAGGAAGAATTTCAGGTAACTTCACAACAGTTGCTGGTGGTACACTTTCTCCTGGATGTGTTTATTTCTTAAGTCCATCAACTGGTGGATATATCACCACATCAGAACCAACAACTATTGGTCAAGTTTCAAAACCAGTTATTCTTGGATTAGGAGAAACTGCTGGTGTTGTTTTACAATATCGTGGTAATTACTTAAATGCTTCCAGCGGTGCTGGTGGTTCTGGATCCAATAGAGTTTATATTACTCTTCCAACATCTCCTACAGATCCTAGACTTTATGGATTTTCTGCTGGTAATTTTATATCATATAATCCATTAGAAATATCATCAAATCCAGATTTTAATACTTATCTTCAAGTAACAGGAAGAACTGCAATAGATGGTTATTATTTAAGTGGTTCAGTTTTATTTGAAGAAACACAAAATTATAATAATCCATTAGAAGAACATTTTATAGTTGGAATGATTGAAAATATTATTCCTTCTGGTGGAAATTTAATTTATCAAGTTTTAGTCCAAGGTGAAACAGATGTTATACCTCATTCAATATCATCCAGTGCAGATGCTAGGGGGTTCTGGGGTATAACTGGTGCTTCTTATTCTGTTTCTGGATCTGGAGTTAAACAAATAAAACAAGTTCCAACATCTCTTACAGATGATCCATATTATCCACTTACATCTGTTGGTTTTGTTGATGCTGCTACTCCAACTTCTTGGTTTGTAAATATTAAACCAACAACAATAACAAATACATCATCAACTACTCAAGCAACGCTAGTAAATAATACTCAAAATTATTCTTTAAATGGTGATTTTAGTATTTGGCAAAGAACAACTGGAAGAGATTCACAATATACTACTTCTGGTAATGTATACTTTGCTGATAACTGGATTCGAAGACAGGATGGCATAACTAATGGTGTACAATTTATTGAGAGAAAAACATTTCCAGTAACTAGTACTTCAGTTGAAGGTAATCCAGAATATTATGTTGATCTAAAATGCATTGCAGATCCAGCATTCCCAACTCCAAGTTCAAGTATGGTTTATTCCGCTGGACATGTGATTGATAATATTGAAACATTTAATAATTCAAAAATAACTGTTTCATTCTATGCAAAATGCACTTTATCGACTTACGCCGCAAACGTATATTTTGCCAGATATGCAAATGGATCTTTGATTTCTAAAAATACAATTGGACAAATTACACTCTCAACATCATGGACGAAACATACCTTGAATTATACAGTTCCAACTCTTGGTGCTGGAAGTTATGATGATGATTATATTGAAATAGGAATAGATCTAAAACCTCTTGTTCTTTCTGCTAGGGGCGCAAGTATTGCAACAGGAACAAATCTAGTTACAAGTATTGCGTCCATGTGCGTGTATCAGGGTGCAATATCATCACCAACACATTACTTTCCAACGTTTGAAGAAAAGTTAAAGAAAGCACAAAAATATTACTTTACAACATATAATTCTTCTCAAACTCCAGGAAGTAAGACAATGGATACTTATACAGATCCGGTTTTGAATACTCACACATTCCAGTATTTACCAGCATCTCCGTTTAATATATTCAAGTTGCCTGTAAAGATGCGTGAAACACCAACGGTTTCTATTTATTCTCCATCTGGAACGGTAAGTCAACCCGAAGTATACAATTACACAGCAACCAAAGATCTAAAAAATACTTCTGGAACTAAGGGTTATAATAATCAAACTAGAATGTTTGCATCATTGTCGGGAACTCCAACAGTTTCAACTTCTCAGGATGATACAACAATTCGTATAAATGTAAATGGTGGTGCAGTTCCATTTGATGTTTTATCTTGTCATATAGTAGCAGATTCAAGTTATCCAATCTAATGGAGTAATAAATGCCAAGTTGTAGTACAAGTTCAAATATAACTTCTTTAATTAATACAATATCCACTACGCAAGGTGGATCAAGATTAATTGTATCTGTTACTGGAACAGGACTTACCGCTGGACAGGTTATTCGTTATGACGTTGCCACTTCTGGATTTACTGCATCAAAAGCAGACACAGCACCAAATGCAGAAGTTTTTGGTGTAGTTGAAAATTATAACACTACAAGTTCTGCTTATGATGTTGTCATCTATGGATCAATTAATATAAATTCAAGTAAACTTGCTGATATGGGAAGTGGTGGCGGATCTGGTGGAAATGATGTTTACTTTTTGAGTGGACAAACTGCTGGTATTCTTCAAAATCTTGCTCCATCAAATGAAGATCATATAGTAAAACCTGTATATCAAATTGCTCCACATGGATCGTATAGTGGTGTTGTTGTAAATTACCTTGGTTATAAGATAACAGGTGATGTTGTAGCACAATCACTTGATGGTAGATCGATAGGAGAAATTCAAATTATAGTAGGAAATTCATCATTTGATGATGGTTATGTAGATGCATCTGTTTCACATGATTTACCAATAGATGAATATCCTGAATTTTATTCAAGATTTAATACAACTTATGGTTATATTGAAAAAATAATAGTATCTACATCTATACCAGGATCAGTAACAACTGATAAATCTGTAACACAAACTAATTCTTCTTATGCTGGAACCGTTTCAAGTGTAGATTATGTAAATAATATTATTTACGTTTCAAAAAATCCATCAACAGAGTTGTCATCTGTACAGAAAAAAGTCATTGTAAATGGAGTACAAATGACTCCAACTAGTCGTTCAATTTATTCTGTAAATACTCCAAAAATTAGATTATCTGAACCTATAATAGTTCAAACTAAAAATAGTTCTCAGGTAGTATCTCAACAAATTAAAGTTGGAATAAAAATAAAACCAACTGAATCAAGAGTATCTATTCCAACTAGTGTTACAACTAATACATTAAATACAACAACATTATTATTAGGAGCATCTGGTGATAATGTTGGAACAGTTTTGAGTAATGTTTTATCAAGATTAACAAATATAGAAAATATCCTAAATATCTAAAATGCCATCAATATACGGAAGTAGTAGATTAATAAATCCAAAAGTAATTGGAATAACTGGTAGCACAGGTTCAACTGGTGCTACTGGTTCAACTGGTAATATTGGAAATATAGGTCCAACTGGATCAACTGGTAATACTGGTGCTAGTATTATTGGTATGACCCTGAGTGGTGATACTATATTAACTCAGTTTTCTGATGGAACTGTTAGATCTGGTCCAAAAATTATAGGAACAGATGGAAATTATATTTTATTTGCTGATGGATCTAATATTTCTGGAGTTGGTCTTAATATTTTTTCTGGACTTTCTTTAGAAAATATAAATGACACCATTATTTCAACTTTAAATATAAGAGGATTTACAACATCTTCTCAAAATAACAATACAAAAACTATTGAAATAGTAAGTGGAATCGATAATAAAGTTTTAGGAATAAGTTATAATTTAAGAAATCTTTCCTATCTTGGCATTTCTTCTGGATCAGAACCTCAGTTAGTTGTTTATGAAAATGGTTTTAGAGGTCTTACTGGTACAGCATATGATAAAAATACTGATACTGTTGATTTTCAAGTAACAAATTATGGAGAAAGAGTACATTTTGTTTCTCCAATAAGAAAAGATGTTTCTACTTCAAATGCAATATATTTTTATTGGCCTATAGATTGGAAGCAGGGAAATATATTTAAACTTGGTTCTTATGCAGATCAAATTCCTAATGGTAAAGTTGTAACTGCACAGATACTTTTAATAGAAAATCCAATAGATATAACAAATGCTTATGGAATAACTATATTAGTTCCACCAGGAATTACATCTTCAAATACAGTTTTCACTGGATATGCAACAACTACAAATGTTTCTTTAGGAATAACTTTAGGATATGATACAACACCAACTTCAGAAGAAGTAAAATTTAGTTCTGTATCATGGCCTTTAGGATATGCTCCTTGCCTTACATCAAATACTGATGTAATAAATTCAATTTTTATTGATGGAATTTGGTATTCAAATTTTGGAATTTATAATAAACAATACACTCCTACTGGAACTATTGATATAGATGAAATTGAATTTGTAGAATCATATTTTGATTGTGCTGGATCTGAAAGACCAGACAATCCTGGAAATTTACAAGTCCCATGTTGTAATACAACTACAGGACAATGTGATTATAAATCTATAGAAGAATGTCAAAATAGAATTGATATACCATGTAGTGAATGTAGTGCAAAACCAATATATGGTAAATGTTGTGAAATATGCACTGGCAATTCTTCTATAACTTTAGAAAATGGTTGCACTGCTTCTCCATTCTATACATGGAATCAAGATATAAGTTCAAGTTGTGTAGATCCAGATGGACCAAATTCTCCAACTGGAATCTGTTGTTATAAAAATGGCAGTGTTATTGATAAATATCCGTCATTGATTGATCAATGTAGTTGTGCCAGGTTGTCCAATGATTATATCTGGACTCCTATTGATTTAAAAAATCGAAGCATCAATGCAATAAACTGTGTAAATGCTTTTGGTGGAACTGGTTCTTGTTGTGATGGTCTTGGAATTTGTACTCAAACTAAAATAGAAACTTGTACAAAATATTTTCAAGGACGAGGAACAGTTTGTGCATACTCAATGAGTTCAGTAATATCTGGAGATCCCCCATCTCCACCTATTACACAAAGATGTGTAGAAGTTACTGGCGGATGTTGTTTAAATGGAAATTGTACAAATGTAAATAATCTTTCTACATGTACTGGTTTATTTTATGGTTCAGGATTTACTTGTGGTAGTTTTCCATGTAATGTACTACCTAATAATTGTGTTGCTTGTTCTGCAACAGATACTGCTCCATTTATTGCAAATATTTACGATTCAAGTGGAAATGTTATTGGACAAAAGCAACTAAAAGTTGGTGATTTCTTTGCTGGAGGAATTGTTGCTGGTGTATTCAATCCAAATGGAGCATGTTGTGCTGGATTTGCAAGTGGTCATGGTGGTTTATTATCACCATTTGGTTCACCAGTATCTTCTTTTAATGATGAAATACTGATATATGGAACGTCTGGTGGAGTTCCAGTGAGTCCACAAACACCATTAGATGTTTTTAGGCAATTAAATGTTAGAGGAGTAACAGAAAATGCTCAACCATATTCATCTGTATACTCTCCAAATGGTTATGGATTTACTTTACCAGATAATCATAATAATAATTGCGATTCTTGGTTGTTAATTGTAAGTTTATACCCAGTAAGAATTGCTGTCGATGAAATATTTTCACCCGCTACTAATTTATCTCACTTTTTTGCTACAAGACCAATCATAGGAACAGGTCTTGTAACTGATAATTCACAAACACCATATACATCACTTCTTACTATTGGTGGAAGTGATACTGATATTCATGGTCCAAATGAATATAAGTCTAGAAACATTGTAAAATTTGTATGGAGTCCAGGAAATACTTCATTCTGTCCTATTTTTTACGATTCAATTTTAAATGATCCCGTTGGTGGTTCTGAATCTTCATCTGAATGCAACACACTTGGTTCTCCAAATTATATTCCTCCAGGAAATATTCTTGATGATGGTGGATATGGAACTTTACCAACTGTTGTAAATGGAATTAAAGGTAGTACATATTGGGGAAATTCTACTACATTACAATATTGTTTTGATCAATCTTACTTATGTGAGCAATGCGAAAATACTCCACTAGCAAGAATAAATGTTGGAGCAAAAAGTATTTTTACAAGAAATTCTGGTTATTGGGATATAAATTGGGGACTAAAGAATACTTGTAGACTTGTTTCAGCAGAACTTGCTGGTTACTATTGTAAATCTCCAACAAATACAATTAGACCTAATAGTATTTGGACAAAATATAAAGATTTTTATTCTGGATTTACTGCATCATTTTATGCAAGTGGAACAAATGCTAAAACTACAATATCAGAAGCATTGAGTGTTTTCAACGGATCCACTGCTTCTGCATTTAAGATAGTTGATCCTAATAATTATTTTGGTCCTTATATTGATGGAAATTATACACATACACTATATGTAAATCCTGGTTATTGCGGACCAGAATATATGAGAGATCTAGGATTTCCCAATTTAAGTAGATGGTATATTCCAAGTATAGATGAATTAGCATTTATTGCGCGTAAGTGTATTGATCCTTCTATAAAATTACAAGATAAAATTGTAGCACTTGGCGGAGTTAGAATAGGATCACAAGTTGGTTCAAATAATTTGGTTGGAGCAACTGGATGGGTTTGGTCTTCTACAGGAACATTTAATGAAACAAATCCATCAGAATATGTTCAACCAACTGGTGGGGTTCCTCTTAGATCTGGAATTAATTCATATGAGCAGTCATTAACAAGAAGTCAATTTACAAAAGCATGGGCAATGCGGTTCCCAGATTCTTTTGTTGATGATCCAGGTTTAGCTGCCTATAAAACATTTAAAATGTCTGATACAAATGCATTTTTAGAACTAAGACCAGTTCGTTTAATTAGATGTGATAACAGATATTATTCAAATCAAGGCGATATAAATGGAAATTCTCAAATTAATAGTAATCAATATACTCAAACAATAAAAAATAATGTTTGGGCGGTTCCTAGATTGACTGCATCAGCAATTGCTAATGGAAGAACTCAACTTTCAGGAGGAACTTATGGTTTATATAATACACAAAATTGGTCAAATTCACAAAATAAAGATGCTAAATTTACCATACTAGATTCACCACCATGATATACGGATCATCAAGATATAGCAAAATCATAAATTCATCGGATCAAGCACAAGGTCCAACTGGTCCAACTGGTTCTATTGGTCCTACTGGTTCTATTGGTCCTACTGGTTCTATTGGTCCTACTGGATCAACTGGTTTTGGTATAACTGGAGGAACTGGTTTTGGAACTACAATAGTTTTCAAGGGAGAAACATTTAGTTTTACTTTTGATAATATTATTGGTACTGGTGGTTCCGTAAATACTAATTCTTATTTTATAGTTAATAACTTAGGTTTTGAAACTCCAAATCTTTCTGGAAATTTAAGATTTTCAAATATTACAAATTATCTTCCATTTAATCCAGTAAGTTTTAAAACTCTAGCAATATCAAGTACAAATAATATAATTCCTGTTGGGATAAGTGCCGATAGTTTTACTGTGTATATTTTTGGTGCAACTTTTAGTGGAGTAAATATTCCATTAGGAGATACCGGAGAATTATTATATATTGATATTAATGCTGGAACAATTGAATCTGAAATAACAAAATCAGCAGCAGCACAAGGAACTGAGTGGAGTCCATCTAAAAGACAGTTGAATATTTCTCAAAAAGCATTTAGAGAAACAATTTATTTAAATAAAAATTGGAACGCTATTGGTTCTCCTGTTTTTGGTTTTACAACATTACCACAAAATTTTAACTTTTATGCTGGATATACTGGAAATACGTTCGGAACTGCATTATTACAAAATAATATAACTCCAAGATTTATATTTTTTACAGATTCGTTTGGGTTAGAAACTAATGATAAAATTTCTTATGGTCAATCTATAATTTTAGGATTTACTTCTGGTTCTACTTTTGAAAAAATATCATTTGTAGAATTAAATGGAATCAGTTATACAAATACATATCAACCACAAAATATAACAAGAAATAAAATTGGATCTTGTTGTTTTTGTAGTGCCAATAGTTTAACTAAAGGTTGTTTAGATTATGTTTCTAAAGATTTTTGTGACAGTATTTCTGGTGTATTTGGACTTACAGCGTGTGTAAATCGTACATCTGGTTCCAATTGTTTCTTTGAAGGAGCATGTTGTGTATATAATGAAGAAACAAATTCAACTCAATGTATCAATACAACTCAAGCAAAGTGTTTAGAATATAACGGATATTTTTCAGAGGGTGATTCGTGTAATAATGTATTTAATGATGGTAATCTGTTTACATGTCCAACAAATCTTTGTAATATAGGTTCTCAGCAAAAAGGAAAATGTTGTGTATCTGGTAAATGTTTTAATTTAACTAAACTTACATGTGATTCTATTGGTGGTATATTTTCTAATGGAATATGTGTTTCTGAAAATGGAGATCCACAATGTTGTATATTAGAAAATGCTAAATTTGGTGCATGTTGTGTAAATGGGCAATGTAATGGTGAAAAAACTCCACAAGATTGCTCATCGCTCAATGGTGTATTCCAAGGTATTGGAACTAAATGTACTGAAGTAAATTGTTGTGGATTTAGTTATGGTGATGAATACTTTAAAGGACCATCACTTGCAGCAGCAAATGCATGTAAAGCATTTGGTCCACAACAAACATATTCATGTTTACAAATTGGTGATAAAATAGGTGGAGGATATTTTGCAGGATTTATCGGTATGCCTAATCCTTGTGATGATTTTGCAGAACCAACACTTGCATATGGAGAACCATTAGAATGCTTAATCAATCCAAGAGGATTTTATTCTTCATCTCCATATTGGAAATGCAAGACTTGCAAAGGAAATCCTTATGGAACTGATAATTCTGGTTGTGTTTCATATTTTGCAAGAACTTATCCAAAATTATTACCAAAAAATTCACTTGACTCAAGATGTTTGGTAAAGGGTGGAGTTCCCTCTGTTCAACAACTTGCCGAATATACTGAGGGTCAAGTTGAGTATAATTGGCCATCAGAAATAATGTTCTCTGGTGGTATTGGTTATACTCCAAATAGAGGTAATTTAGCATATAGTTTAGAAAATTATATTGTTCCTACTGAAATACCTCAAGAGGAATTTATACCAAATCAGGGCATGTCAACGTATCCATACTTAGCATCAAAATTATATGGTTCAACTGGAATTCATATCATGTGGGCATTAATTGTTGCTCCAGAAGATGCCGTAGTTTCTGGATCAAAACTATTCTCATGGGGTATGATGCAAGGATCACATATTCCTGGTCCTAATGGTTTACCTTTGAGAGTAATTCTAGCAACTGATATTGCAACATATCCAGTTGATGGTTTACTTACAACAAGAATACATGATGAATCTTCAAAACAAAATATTGATTTATGGTTTAGACCAGAAACAGATGATCAATCTACAGGAATTCAAGATGATTCAGCATATGTGAGATTTTCATTTGGAAATGGAACATTATGGGGTGAAGATGTAAAAGAAACTGATATAACTGAAGATAAAGAATTATTCAGATCTGCTTATATTGATCTTTGGGATAGAAATAATCCAATTGACTCTGCTATTAGAAAAGTATCAGATATAAATGCAGTTGGTTTAAATGGTTATAATGATTGGTATATTCCATCAATTACTGAATTAAATTATATTTTTGCTAATAAATTTAAACTGAATGCTGCAATGGCAATTAATGGTGATGAATATATTTCTGGTAAAGAATATTGGAGTTCTACCAGCATGTGCAGAGTTGTGAATTGGGATACCACTAATTTAGCAGACAAAGATTCTTATGTTTTAGAAAATATTGATTCTCAGTTAGAACCTTATCTTTCTTCAAATAGATTAACAAGTAATAATAGTTTAGGCTTAGGTGAGGATGAAGCATTTTCATTTAGTCTTGCTGTGTGTAATGGACAAAAAATGTTAACTCAAGTTTTTGACGATTCTAGTTCAAATAAAATTGGTATGATGAAATCAAGAAGTAGATCCG
>SXGQ01351762.1_pt1 | contig 10236 bp, 3 predicted proteins | sample 3178371 | NCBI WGS metagenome assembly SXGQ01 (sample SAMN11356859, study PRJNA531348) | freshwater metagenome | isolation source: freshwater sample F1-20 | place: China: Fuxian Lake, Yuxi | collected 2017-12-25 | reverse complement strand
TTGATGTAGGTACTGGAACTATTAGGACTACTGATTTAAGTAATATTGGAGATTTAAAAATTCGTTCTACTAATAATGATACCATTTTCTATAGTGGAACTAATGAAAGATTAAGAATTACTTCAACTGGTTTAGTTGGTATAGGTTCTACTATTCCTATTACTACTCTTGATTTAGGTACAGGAACAATTAAAACTACAAATTTAAGTAATAATGCAAATTTAACAATTCAAACTTCAACTGCCAATGACGTAATTTTTGGAACTTCTGGAGCTGAACGAATGAGATTATTATCAGGTGGTAATTTAGGTATTGGTACTACTTATCCTCAATATAAATTAGATGTTAATGGTTATATTAATTGTACAAGTATTTATGTTAATGGTAATGTTTTACAAACATCTTTAAATACTTCAACTAATTATACTGCTGGTGGTATATATACAAATACAATTAATAATAATGGTGCAAGTGATTTAAGTATTCAAACTAGTAATGTACAAGCAATATTATTTAAAACAGGTTCAATAACACCTACAGAAAGATTTAGAATTACTTCAAATGGTTTTGTTGGTATAGGTACTATAACACCAGCACAAGCATTGCATGTAGTTGGACAAATTGTTTGTACAAATGATATAACTGCATTTTATTCTGATAAACGATTAAAAGATATTCAATCTAATATTAATAATCCTATTGATATTATTAATTCACTTAATGGTATTTACTATAATATTAATGAATTTGCTGAACAATTTGGTTTTAAAAATAAAAATAGACAAGTTGGTTTGATTGCACAAGAAGTTCAAAAAGTTCTTCCAGAAATAGTAAAAATTGCACCATTTGATATGGCATCAGATAATTCAGGTAATATATTTTCAAAATCAGGAAGTAATTATTTGACGTTGTCATATGATAAATTAATTCCAGTATTAGTAGAAGCAATAAAAGAACAAAATAAAGAAATTATACAACTTAGAAAAGATATAAATGAAATTAAAAAACAAATTAATATAAATTCTAATAATTAAATTAGAGTACTTTTAAATCTAATGAATGGTAAAGGTTATTTTATATCAATAATAATTGCTTTTATATTAATTTCTATATTGATTATTATATTTTTATCATTTAGTAATAAAAAATTTGAAAAATTTGCTATAGATGAATTAATTATGAAAGATGATTCATCAACTATAACAACTGAACTTAGCAATACATTTATTTATTTTAAATTTAATAATGGTGATAATCAAACTGGTTCTGCAACAAATTTAATTAATAATTATGGTACCATTTATAAAATTAATGCTATTAGTACAAATTGTAAAATAAATATTGATGATTATGTTAAAGGTAATGGATGTCTTGAATTTGATGAATCTGGTTATTTAGACCTTCCTTTTAGTCCTTCATTTAATTCTGGTACATTTACTATTGCTTTTTTTATTAAAATAAGTAAAAAAACTAATTATAATAAAGTAATTTTATCACAAAAAATTAACAATCCTTCTTTAGGATTATTTATATTTGTTGATGGAAATAATAATTTAAAAATTAATATTGGCACTAATAATGGCACTAATTGGACTACTATTTTTACTTATCCAAATTTTATAGATGAAAATAAAATTGATTGGTGTCATTTATTATTGAGTTACAATCAAAATTCAAATCCAAAATGGAATTTATACATTGATGGTAATAAATATATGATTAAATCAACTGATAATCCCAATTTAACTTATATTAGTACTTATACAAGTATAAATACTGTTGATAAAAATTTAATTATTTTAAGACAACCAACAATTACACCAAATATGCATAGATTATTAGTAGGTGCTACAAATAATGATAATTATTTTACTCAATATACACAATCAGAATTAAAAGAGGTTTTTGCATCTTATAAAATTAATTTAAGTGATTCAGGTGTTAAAAATAGTTGGTTTTCAAATGATAAACAATACTTATATATCAAATTTACAAGTGGAATATCTACATTAAATTGTCCAATAAATTGTACGGTTGATATTATTGTTGTTGGTGGTGGCGGAGGTGGTGGTAGAAATGGTGGTTGGGAAGGTGGTGGCGGTGGTGGTGGTGGTGGTGTTGGTATTGGAACTATTAAATTAAAATCTGATAAAATTTATAATATTTCAATTGGTAATGGTGGTAATGGTGCCATTAATACAAATCTTAATGGTTTAAATGGAGAAAATACAACAATTATTGGTGAAAATATAAATGAAACTGCTTATGGTGGGGGCGGTGGTGGATGGCAATCTGGTAATAATGGTGCTTCAGGTGGTGGTGGTTCGGGATATGCTGTAGATTTTAATGGTGGTATTTCAATAACTAATGGTGGTATTTCATCATCATCTACAGGTGATTCATCTATAAAATATTTTGGAAATAATGGAGGTTATGGATATAATGCAGCAGGAGGAGGTGGAGGAGGTGGTGCCGGAGGAATTGGTAATCCAATTTATCCTTCTGGTAAAAATTGGTATGGTGGTAATGGTGGAGCTGGTAAAATTTGGTCATATGATGGTAATAATTATGGTGGAGGTGGAGGAGGTGCAGGTGGTACTTATGGTGGCGGGGGTGGTGGGTCTGGTGATGGTGGTGGAGGTTCAGGAGCAGGTGTTTGTAATGCTGCAAACGGAACAAATGGAAATCCAAATAGTGGCGGTGGAGGTGGTGGAGGTAATTCTTGTAAAATAGCAGGGTCTGGTGGTTCAGGAGTAGTTATAATTAGATTTGCAACGTCTCATTTTACATTAAAAAGTGATAATATTTATAAATTTAATACTGATAATACAGGTGTGTATCCTCAAGATTTTCTTCCAAGTGGAAGTAAAATAGATGATTTAAGAATATATAATTTTACATTAACTGAAGACCAGATTAAAACATTATATTATGGTACAACACTAGCATCATCATCGTCAAGTGTTTTTACATCTATAAATGAAAATGGTATAAATACTTGTGGTGATAATTCGGGATTATCAAATTTCACAGGTATTACTTATCCTCAATCTCAATCATCAATTAGTTCTATTGGTTCAATAAATACAATTAAAAATAATAATTTTAGTCAATATAGTCAATCATTTAAAGTTAATTTTGAAGGAATAAATTATGATTATGAATTATTATTTTCGCAAGTATTGATAAGTATAAAAAAACCAAATCCATTTTCACCTATTAAGTTATTTAATAATAATACAACAACAGATGACGATAAAGTTAATTATTGTGCATTTTTAAGTTCTTATGCATTACAAAAACAATTATCTGATGGTAGTAAATATATTTATAATTATAATACTAATGGTTCATATGCATTAGGATTATCTGTTCCTGATTGTGGAAATATAACATTTAGTACTATTAGACCGAAAGGAGATTATATTTATATTAAAACACCGGTGTCATTTGTATTGAATCGTTATACAATTAAAGCAACTAATGGTTTTGTTAATAGAGCACCAAAATCTTGGACATTATATATATATACTAACACAGGCAATAAAATAGAATATTCAAGTCCAACATCAATAACCAAAGAAAATTATTGTAGTAAAAATAATAGGGCAAATGTAATTGATATTAATTATACTAGCGAAGAACAAAAAAAACCATCAAATGAATATTTATTCGTATTTCATAGTATTATAGGTGATTCACCTAATGATAGATTTGGAATATTATCATTTGAACAATTGATATTAGCATCGGGTACATATTCATAATCAATATAAATTCTAATAATTTAATTAGAATAGGTCTTTATTTTAAATGAATATAAATGGATTTTTTATATCAATAATTATTTCATTTATAATTATTTCTATAATAATTTTAATATTAATTATTTTATTAAATAATAATATTGAATCTTTTATTACTCAATCTGAATCAAATGATTTAAATAATTCATTAATTATTTTCAAATTTAATATAGAAGACTTCAATAATAATTTAATTATAAATAGAGGAAGTTTATATACAATTAATGCAATAAATAATAATTGTTCAATAAATACAAACGATTATATTGATGGAACTGGTAGTTTAAAATTTAATGGCAACAGTTATATACTACTCCCAATGACACCATTATTTAATAATGATATATTTAGTATTAGTTTTTTTATTAAAATAAAAAATTTTAATAATACAAAAAAAACAATAGCAAGTCATTCGTTTAAAAATCCTACATTGGGATGGTTAATACAAATAGATAATAATGATTTAAAAGTTATTATAGGAACCAATAAATTTGATGAATGGACGACAATAATAACTATTCCAAATTTTATAAATCCATCAAAAAATGATTGGTTACAAGTTGTTCTTACATATGATAAAAATGAAATTCAAAAATGGAATTTATATATAAATGGTGATAAATATCAATTTAAAGATACTGATAATCCTAATTTAACTTTTTTTGGTATTAATAATCAAATAGCAACATTAATAAATGATAATGTAATACCTACAATACCTAATGATTCTATGAATAAATTAATTATAGGTGCAAATAATGATAATAGTTATACTAGTATTTATACATATGATGAATTGAAACAATATTATAATTTATATAAAATTAATATAACTGGTAGTGGTAAATATATAAATTGGTTTTCGGTAGATAAAGAGTTTTTATATATAAAATTTATAAATGGTAATTGTACACTAATATCACCTGTTGATTGTGTTATTGATGTATTTATAGTAGGTGGTGGTGGTGGTGGTGGTATTAATTGTGGTAATGAAGGTGGAGGAGGTGGAGGTGGTGGTGCTGTTGGTATAGGAATTATCAATTTAAGTATGGGTAAGAGTTATGAAATAAAAGTAGGCGAGGGTGGTATTGGTGCATCTATTGATTGTACTTATGGAAATAATGGAGATTTTTCATCTATCATAGGTGATGATATTAATGAAATTGCTAATGGTGGTGGTGGTGGTGGGTCTGAAGTTGGACGTGAAGGAGGGTCGGGTGGTGGTTCTTCAGGTTATAATAATAATAATAATTATGGTGGAACTGCTATATTAGGAATAACAAATTCTAAAAATATGAATACTAATATTAAATATTATGGTAATAATGGAGGATTTGCACATTCATCAGCAGGTGGGTCTGGTGGTGGTGGTGCTGGTGGCCCTGGTTTTTCAACATTTGGAAGTGGCAATTATAGAGGTACTGCAGGTGGTGTTGGTATTATTAGAAAAATAGATGGAATTAATTATGGTTTTGGTGCTGGTGGAGGTGGTGCAGGTTGGAGTGGATATGCTGGAGGTAAAGGAGGTAATGGAGGTGGTGGAATTGGTGCACATGGTGCAAATTTAGGTAATAGTCCAGCAGGTAATGGTATTACTAATACAGGTAGTGGCGGAGGAGGTGGAAATAGATATTATAAAGCAGGAGATGGTGGTTCAGGAATTGTTATAATTAGATTTAAAACATCATGTTTTAATTTAAATAATCAGAATATTTATAAATTTAATAATTCTGATATAATTCCTGTTGATTTTCTTCCTGAAAATACTTTAATTGATGATTTTAGAATTTATAATAAAGTTTTGACTATTGAACAAATAAGAACCTTATATTATGGTACATTAGTTGCAAATGCCAGTTATGCATCTACAACAATGATAACAAGTGACGGTAATATTGACTGTGTTAATAATTCTGCATTAAGTGATTTTAATGGTATAACTTATCCATCATCTCAAGCTAAATTGATGTTTGTTTCATCAATTACTACTATTATCAATAATAATAATTTTAATCAATTTAAACAAACATTTAATGTGATGAATGAAAATAATGAAACTCAAGATTATGAATTATTATTTTCAGAAATTATTGAAACAACTATAATACCTAATCCATATTCGCCTGTAAAATTATTTGACAAAAATACTAATACCTTAAATGATAATATTAATTATTGTTCATTTTTAAGCAAATATCCTAAAATTAAAAGTTTACCAAATAATGAAAGATATATATATAATTATGATACAGATGGAAGTTATGCATTAGATTTTACTGTTCCAGATTGTGGTAATATTAAATTTGGTTCTGGTAATAGACCTCGCGGTGATTATATTTATATTAAAACACCAACTGAATTTATATTAAATAGATATACATTTATAGCTACAAAAGGTTTTATAAATAGAGCACCTAAGACATGGACATTATATATATATAATTCTAAAAATCCAACTTTGGGGAATATAGCTTATTCAAATTTAAAACCGATTATAAATAATAATTATTGTGATAATAATAACAGAGCTTTTATAATAGATATTAATTATACAAGTGATGAAAAAAAAATAGCATCTAATGAATATTTATTTGTATTTCATAGTATAATTGGTAATTCTGATAATGAAAAATATGGTATATTATCATTAGAACAAATAATATTAGCCTCTTCAATTTACTAAAAATTTATTTTTATATCATTAGTAATTAAAAACTAAGGTTAAAATGGATGTAATGGCATTTGATCCTGTTTTAATAATATCATTAGTATTGATGCAAGTAGGAGCAAAATATTTGGATTTACAATTAACTGAATTTCAAAAAAAGATAATTAAAAATAATTTTGTACAAGCCATCATCTTATTTGGTATTGTTTATATTCCAGTAAGAGATTTTATTAAAACTACTTTAATTGTTTGTCTTATTTATTTAATAATTTATGTTCTTTTTAATGAAAATCATAAATTTAATATTTATTCTAAAAAATGGCTTTTTAATGAAGGTATTATAAAGGAATATGAAGATATTAAAAATAAATATTATGAAAAAATTAAAACGATTATTTAAAATTAAAAAAATGATTATTATATTTAAAATTAACTTATATAATTAATAGATATGTCAATTTATGCTGAATTATCATATAATGATCAAAAAGTTGAAATTCAAGAAGTTAAAGGAATTCAATTTTCTATTTTAAGTCCTGATGAAATTAGAAGACGTTCTGTTGTAAATATTACAAAGACAGATACTTATACCGGAAATGAACCAGTACCAGGTGGTTTATTTGACCCTCGTATGGGTGTATTAGAACATAATAAAATTTGTAGTACTTGTGAACAGAAAAATGTTTTCTGTCCTGGGCATTTTGGACATATTGAATTAGCAAAACCTGTATTTCATGCAATGTTTTTTGATATAACTAAAAAAATTTTAAAATGTATCTGTTATAGATGTTCAAGAATTTTGATTTCTCCTCATACTGGAAATGAAGATTTAAAGAATGATATGACTAAAATTCTTGCTATTAAAAATCGTCAAAAACGTTGGGAAGCTTATTTTAAATTATGTAATACCACAACTAAAATTAAAAGTTGTGGTGATGATAAACATATTGGTTGTGGTTCTAAACAACCTGACCGTTATAATAAAGAATCAGCAATGAAAATTATAGCTGAATGGAAAGATAAATCTAAAGAAACATCAACACAACTTGAATTTACTGCTGAAGATGTTTTAAGAATTTTTAAGAGAATTAGTGAGGAAGATATGGAAGTAATGGGTTTTAATCCACAATGGAATCGTCCTGAATGGATGATTTGTTCAGTCCTTCCTGTTCCACCTCCTGCGGTTCGTCCAAGTATTATTGAAGAAAATGGTCAACGTCGTGAAGACGACTTAACACATAAATTATGTGATATTGTTAAAACTAATAATAATATTATTGATAAGATTAATAAAGGTGCCAATGAAGATACTATTAAATTAATTACAATGGTTCTTCAATATCATATCTTCACTTTTATTGATAATCAAATTCCTGGCTTAGCACCTTGTCAACAACGAAATGGACGAAAACTAAAATCAATATGTGACCGTATGCGTAAAAAAGATGGTCGTATTCGTGGTAATTTAAATGGTAAACGTGTTGACCAATCAGCACGTTCAGTTATTACACCAGACCCTTATATTAGTATTGATGAATTAGGGGTACCTATTCGTGTAGCTTTAAATATTACTTTTCAGGAAGTAGTAAATGAATATAATATTGATGAAATGAAAAAATTAATTTTAAATGGTCCTAATAAATGGCCTGGGGCTAAATATGTAAAAAAGGCAAAAGATTTAAATACTATTAATCTTGCATATCCTGAGAAAAATGGAACTCTTGATAAAATTGTAAACGAACTTAAATATGGTGATATTGTTCATCGTCATCTTAATAATGGTGATTATGTTCTATTTAATCGTCAACCATCTTTACATAAAATGAGTATGATGTGTCATAAAGTAATTATTATGCCTTATCAAACATTCCGTTTGAATGTCTTGGACACTCCCCCATATAATGCAGATTTTGATGGCGATGAAATGAATCTTCATTGTCCTCAAAATATACAAACAATGGGTGAGTTAAAAGATTTGGCTGCAGTTCCATATTTAATTTTAACACAAAAAGATGGCAAACCTAGTATTGAAGTTGTTCAAGATACACTCGTAGGTTCATTTCGTTTAACTAAGGATTATACAATAGTCAGTGATAAACAAATGGCAAATTTGCAGATGTGTAATAGTTATTTCAAAGGAAAATTACATAAACCTAGCAAAGATTATACATATACTGGTCGTGAAGTATTTTCTGAAATTTTACCACCTTCACTTTACATAGAAGAGAAAAATAAGGCTGGTGAAAAAGTAATAATTAATAATAGTATTTTAAAGTCTGGTAATTTAGATAAAGCAGTATTTCATAATATTACTAATGGTCTTATACCAGTTATTTATCACGATTACGGTCCTATTGAAATTAAGAAATTTTTAGATAATACACAAAGACTTGTTTGTAGATGGTTATTAACAGCTGGTTTTAGTATTGGTATTAGTGATTTAGTTAGTGATAAGAATACTGATAATGAATTACATAATAAAATTAAAGAAATGAAAGAAGATGCTTATAAGAAATTGGAAGCAATGCGAAAAGGTGAATTAGAAAATAATAGTATTTTCAAAAATGAAGAGTTTATTGAAAGAGAAATTATTGGAATTTTAAATCAAACCACAAATGAAGTAGCTAGAATTAGTCTTACTAAAATTGATGAAAGAACTAATCGTATGTTTAATATGGTTAATTCTGGTTCTAAAGGTAAGCCTACAAATATTGCTCAAATTATGGGTTGTGTTGGTCAACAAAATGTTGATGGTAAGAGAATTTCTTACGGTTTTACCGATAGAACCCTTCCCCATTTTACTAAATATGATGACGGTCCTGAAGCTCGTGGATTTGTTGAAAATAGTTTTATTAGTGGTCTTTCACCTCAAGAGGTTTTCTTTCATGCAATGGGAGGTCGTGAAGGTCTTATTGATACAGCTGTTAAAACTAGTGACAGTGGTTATATTCAACGACGATTAGTAAAAGCGATGGAAGATGAAAAAATTTATTATGACAATACAGTTAGAAATTCAAGCGGAACTATTATTCAATATATTTACGGTGAAGATGGTATGGATGGAACTAAGATTGAAAATCAATTTATACCGACTATTGAAATGTCTTTTATGAAATTAGAAGAGGAGTTTAATTTAACTGAAGTTGATAAATTGAATATTTATTTAACACCAGATGCTTTAAAAGAAGTTAATGGTAAAACTTATGAAAGATTAAAACAACATTTCCAAGATTTAATTGATGATAAAATGTTTCTTATTAAGAAAGTTAATAAGAAAGGTAGTAAAATCACTTATCCAATTCCATTTAATCGTTTAATTAATACTGCTATTAAAAGACGTGAAACTATTGGAATTACACGAACTTTAAGTGATTTAACACCTGATTATATTTTAAATAAAATTGATAAAATTATGGATGATTTATATGTGAAAGATAAGGAACAAGGAATGATTTTCTTTCACATATTATTAAGATGTTTCTTATCGCCAAAACGTTTAATAATTAAATATAATTTCACTAAAGCAATGTTTGATTGGTTAGTTAGTCAAATTTATGAATATTTTAATGAAGCTCTTGCACAACCAAGTGAAATGGTTGGTGTTGTTTCAGCACAAACCATTGGTGAAATGGGTACACAATTGACACTTGATTCTTTCCACGTTTCAGGAACTGCAGCTGCAGTTAAAGCAACTAGTGGTATTCCTAGATTGAAAGAAATTTTAAGTGCAACAAAGAAAACAAAGACACCAACTTTAATTAT
>SXGQ01072304.1_pt1 | contig 10236 bp, 4 predicted proteins | sample 3178371 | NCBI WGS metagenome assembly SXGQ01 (sample SAMN11356859, study PRJNA531348) | freshwater metagenome | isolation source: freshwater sample F1-20 | place: China: Fuxian Lake, Yuxi | collected 2017-12-25 | reverse complement strand
GCGTATATAACAGACTCCTCGTTTTAGACCTCCATTTTTCTCTTTTGGACTTCTGGGGGTTTCATATATTTTTATCGTCTTCGTCTTCTCAATAGGTATTAGATATACCCATTTAGTAGTATTCGTATCCTCTGGTTCATCTGGGCGTAGGGTATTCGTATGCTTTACTGGTTTCATCGTCTCATCACCGAATACCTCGTCGCAACTTATATAAAAAATACCATCAAGCAAGTTCCAGATAATATAATCATTATGAGCGACCTTCGCTACATTAATCATCAGTCCCTCTTTTGCGTGATGACCGTCGCTCTTCAAGTCCCTCGTCTTTATCTCATATTTCGTTCCATTCGCCCCCTTATAGTCGTGTGCCTCAAACTCCTCCTTCACCAGTTCAAGCGTATCATTAAAATACGAGCGAAGGTAGGGCAACACCGCCACTTCCTCACTCTTACCTACCCTCATATCCTCCTCGCAAGTATTCATCATCGCCGTTAGTATTTAAATTATGAATGCTATTATAATCACCTAATTAAAATCCTTTTAAATCCTAATCGTCGTAAATAATCAAAATTGATTATTCCGCCGTCGCCGATTCCCCCATTTTTTTTGATTTTTGATGACCGTGGATTTATCAAAAATCATCTACCAAACTACCGATTTTGAATAATTTTGATAGAATCAAAATGAAATGTAATAAAATTATAATCAGCAATATATATACGACGACCGAATGAAGAAGAAGGTAGATGTGGATATAGTGAATCTATCACAGAAAAAGACGGAGGACTTGGTGGAAGACCCCCTTGATGATAAAGAACTCCGTGCCGTTCTTGGACGCCAAGCAAAAATCGTTCCATATCACGATTTATCAAAATATCGCACGATTGATGAACTGATGCCGAATCAAAAAGACGCCGTCGTATTGCTTTATGAAAATAAACCGATGGACGGACACTGGGTAGGACTAACAAAAAATAACGGCGAAATCAGTTTCTTTGACCCCTACGGCGAGGTGGTAGATAAACAACTCCAATATAGTCGTTATTCTAATCAAAGGGTTCAAGGGGAGGGCGATACATCACTATCTCGCCTTTTATCTACGAGCAAACTACCAGTTTTCTTCAACGACTTTAAATATCAGCGAGACGGTGGTGGGGTAAATACTTGCGGAAGGCACGTCAGCAATTTCATACGATATAATCTCGGCGAAGGATTGGATTTAGAAGACTATAATGAAATGATGATGAAAACACACAAAGAGACTGGGTTGCCTTATGATGACCTCATAGCGAAGATGGTGCCGATACATATACCCCACCCAGAAGACGCACAACGGAAGGCGGAGGGGGCGTCTAAACCGAACGACCTCGCCCTTTATGAGAAGGCGAAGAGCATCGTCTATCCACGATACTCAAAACCGTCAGCATACCGTTCTGGTGCTTTACAGAAGGAATACAAACGACTCGGCGGAACATACAGCGACGACGGAGGCAGACCCCTTAAAAGATGGTTCAAGGAAGGGTGGAAGGACGTAGGGCAGAAGAAGGGCGACTACCCTCTTTATCGCCCAACCAAGCGTATCAGCAAAGATACACCAGCGACGGCGAGTGAAATAGGGCAGAAGCGACTGGCGGAGCAAGACCGTCTAAAACAGCAATACAAGGGCGAGAAGAACCTTCCTTCCTTCTCCCCTCGTGGAGGAGGAGCGTCTGGCGACTACAAAGGTGGGGCGAAAACGGCGGAGGAAAAGAAGGCGTATGCTCGTGAATATTATCGCCGAAATAGAGAGGAGATTGTGGCGAAGGCGAGGGCGAAGCGATACGGATACACCTACCGTCCCCCAGAACCCCTATACGAGTCCCCCTTCGCAGATGAGGAGAATCTGGTAGAGGACGTAGTCGCTAAAAAGGTTCTGGCGAGTCTGGCGAAGAAGAAGGCAGACGAGGCGGAGGCGGAACGTGCCGAGATGGCGAGGCGACAGAAGGAGCAAGTGGAGCGTGAGTATGCTATGTTGAAGGCGAGGAAGGCGGAAGAGGAGGCGGAAGAGCGACGGCGTGAGGAGGTGAGGTTGAGGAGTGCGGAATACTTACAGAAAAATAGGGATAAAATAAACGCAGCACAAAGGGCGAGGGCAGCAGCGGAACGTGCCTTAAAACCCCCTAAAAAACCCTTGACGGCGAAGGAACAAAAACAGAAGGAGGCGAGGGAACGATATGCTGCGAAGAAGAAGGCGGAGGCAAACGCTGACGCTGACCTTGCGGTAGGGGCGGACGACTATTTGGCGAATCTGCGGAGAAATCTTGGGTTTGGGCGTCTCCGTGGGGGGCGACGGACGCTCTCCCACGGAGTAGGAGCGTCTGCGAACTTGACCCCAGTAGAGCAAGTAGGCAATTACTTTATAAAACGAGATGACTTATATGAATACGCAGGACAGCGTGGGGGTAAAGTTCGTTCAGCACTCTACTTAATCAAAAAGGGCAACGCTGATTGCTTGACGACTGCTGGAAATCGCAACTCCCCTCAAATTAATATCGTAAGCAGTATCGGCAAAAAACTCGGCAAACCAGTCGTAGCATTTACTTCTACTGGTGAGTTAGGTCCAGAAGTAGAACTGGCGAAATCAAAGGGAGCAGTTATAAAACAAGTCCGCCCAGGCTACGAGACTGTTATTACTCGTAGAGCGAAGGACTACGCAGAGGCGAAGGGGTGCGACTATATCCCCTTCGGTATGGATACGCCAGACGTCCATTTTCTAACCGCAGAACAAGTAGATAATATTCCTAATGACGCACGACGCATCGTCATTCCAGTTGGGTCGGCGAGTAGTATCATCGGCGTTATAAAAGGATTGATGGAGAGGGGCGATAAGCGGAAGGTTTTGGGCGTAGTCGTCGGTGCGAATCCAACAAAAAAACTGGATAAATATGTCCCTAATTGGCGGAGCGTTGCCTCCCTCGTATTCCCTAAACTAAAATACCACGAACCAGCAACGGAGACGAAGTTCCAAGGCATAGATTTAGACCCCTTCTACGAGGCGAAGACTATCCCCTATCTAAAACTTGGAGACTTGTTATGGGTTGTAGGCGTGAGGGAGGGGCAGACTGGCGATGGCGAAGGACACGAAGGAACTGATGCGGTAAAACTCCCAGCACCTCAATTTAAGAGCGAACTCGTGGAAGCAAAAAAGAGTGGCGTTAAGGGGGGTGGTTGGGGTCTATATGCGAAGGTGGATATACCGAAGGGCGAGAGGATTGCCCCCTTCTACGGCGAGGAGATGAAGTGGGCGGACTTCACGAAGAAATACGGACCTTATAAGGAGCGTAGCGACTTACACCAATACGCTTACATCTCACGCAGAACTGGAAAAATCATACTATCCTTCAAGCAACCTTATCTATCTAAAAATGTGGTAAATTACATAAACGAAATACCCCCTAATTTTAATGTTGAACTAAAACAAAAGGCATTATTCGCAATCAAAGATATACAGAAGGGCGAGGAGTTGTCTCTGGAATACCCAGTTGATTATGATAGGTATTGGTTAAAAGGTGGCGATGGTTTTGCGGAATAAGTCGCCAGACGCTCCTACTCCGTGGGAGAGGTAGATTGGTAGATGATTTTTGATAAATGACGATTTATCAAAAAACGAAAAAAAACGGTGAATCGGTGATTTTGGACTCCGTAGAATCCTTGTTTTTTTCGGTGGGGGGTCGTAGGGGGGGTGCTGGTCGCCCCCCTTATGAAAAAAAATGACGACTTTCCTCCGTCGTCGTGTGGTGGGGGGGGTGGGGTTATTGGGAGTCGCCCTCCTCCTTCTCCCTCAATTTATACCATAACAATACTCCTTTTGCGTGTTGCTTGTTCCCCATCTCGTCATACCAAGAATGGTCGTCTTTGTAGTTCTTTTTGTATAACGGACTCGTGGCGAAGAATTGCTTGATGGCGAGTTTTTTCCAGCAGTCCTTCTTTATTTCTCGGTGGTCGTCCAACTCCTCGTGGATTGCGGAGACGAGGTCGCTTATCTTCACGCAGGGTATTTTCATCGTAGGGGTCTCGGCGTTGTATTCAATCTTTTCCGCAATCGTCCCCATAATCTTATGGACTCCAATATTGCTTTGAAGGTATGCTTTCGTGCGTTGCTGGACTTCTGGCGGAACAAAGTCGCCGAGGGAGAAGTTGTTGGCGGTGAGGGCGACGAGACGCCTCAATACGAGTAGGAGCAACGCCGAGCGATGTGGGTGCCTCCAAGAGTCCTCCTTATACATAGGATTACCGAGGAATACTCCCTCCGCCTCGCATACCTCATCACGGTTCTCGGTGAATCGGTTGGGGTATAATATATCAATAAATCTCGCCTCCTCCGCTCCGTTGGGTTGGGGTTCGTCTTGGAGCATAAGTCGCTCATTACACTCAATCGTGAGCGTGAGATGATTGATGATGGTCGTTTTGTTGGAATATAACGCCCTCCCTTGGACTCCATCGCCCCCAGTCATCAATTTCAGCGTAGCATTACATAACTTCTTCGTCTTTTTAGGTTCGCTCGCCCTCGCCCATCGTTTCAAATTGATTTTGGCGATTGCTGGATTACCGCCAGTTGAGTTGATTGGGTCGGTCAATACCTCGTAGGGTAGGTCGTTGTATCCGTAGTCGCCGAGGCAACTCGCCCAGAACTCGTTTAGCAGTCCCTTACCATTCCGCCCCCCTCCGTTGAATATGATAAACTTTTCAAGGCATTTTCCTACGAGCGAGGAGGCGTAGATAGTCAGTAGCAGTTCCAGCGTTCCCTCGTGCGGAATGATGCCCCTCATAAGAGTCCAGACTTCGTCAATCTGGGTGGCGAGGGTGTGGGGGAGGGGGTCGCCAGTCTCGCAACTTTTGTTGAAGCATAACCAATCCGCCTCATCAAACGCCCACCCAGTCGTCATACTCACGAAGTCGTCCATATTGTAGGGTCTAAACTTCATCTCACGGAGGTCAAAGACTCCATTCGTGAATCCAAGCAACCAACCGTTCGCATCAAACGCAACATCTCGGCAACATTCGGTTTCACACGCACCGAAGATTTTGTTGCGGTTGAAGGTGTCTTGGAGGCGGAGGATAAGTTTTGTGCTTACCTCATCTACCTCGTCCATTTTGTAGGCGAGTTCCTCACTCAATATCTCATCGCCAATCTTTTCACGAATCTTTTCCACTTCGTCCAATATCGCCATCGGTATTTTTTCGGTGATTACATACGATAATTGGCGAGGGTATTCGCTGGTGGAGTGAGTGTTCCACTTGTTCGCATCTTCCTCCCAGCATTTCCAGATTCCCTCTTTGAAGATATACTTGTCCTTCGCCAGTTCTCGGTTGATGTATCTCGCCATTCCAGCGTCGGTTTTGATGCCGAGGGGGTCGGTGAGTCTTTTGAGGAGTGCTTCAATATCTCCCCTCACTTCTTTTTCATCAAACTCTACGAAGTCATCGGTGAGTCCCTCCCAGTTGAGGTCGGTCTCCATCTTCTTCTCTTCCCAGCATACTTCGTATCCAAGTTCTCTGCTCCACTCGTTCAATCGGTCGCAGAAGTTTTTGGTCGTCTGGAACTCTTTGATGATGTTGCGTGTGAGGACTTTGAATCCGTCGTATTCGTATTCAAATACCCCCTCAATCGTGTCGTTGAGTCTTCGGTGCTTGAATACCTCCGTATCCTTATCCAGTCGTTCCATAAGCGAACCCAGAAGTCGTATCTCGTGTTCTTGGGCGTAGTATGATAGGAATGTGAGTTCCCACCCAGAATCCTTACCCCCTTGTGCGGTCTTTTTGGTGTTCCTCGCAAACTCCTTCAATACCTCGTTGGACTTGATGAGTTCTTTGTTGATGCGATGAATCTCGTCCGTGAGGGTTTTGTGATACGAGGGCATCTCCCCTTTTAGACTCCACTCCTTATACCATCGCTCAATATTGGGTTGCCCCCCTCCATACATCGTGGAGTTGATGAGGTCTTTCACGATTTTAGCGGAGCGTTCTTCTTTTGGGTTCAGCGAGAATGCTTTGTAGAATAGTGAGCGGACTTCTTCTTTTTTGTTGAGGTAGTATTGGATTGCTTCGCATTTGATGCCGTTCTTGGAGCAGATTGAGGCGAAGATGGAGGGGTGAGCGGAGGCGAGGTCAAAGTCGGTGTATTCGTCTCTGGCGATGAGGTTGCGAATGTTGCGAGGCAACGCTCCCAGACTTATCATACCCTCTGGATACGCTCTGCCCCAGCATTTCTTACCCTCACGCTTGTATTGGACGCTCACCGCTCCATTTTTGATTTTGCGGTATAAGAGTTGGAGATGATTGTGAGGCGAGTTGATTTTGAGTGCTTGGAGTTGTTTTGCGTGATGTGATTTCATCTCGGCAAAATTGTAGGGGGTCTCACTCACTTTTCCACTTTTGAGGAGGAAGGCAATCTTTCTCCTATCTACTACCTCACGCCCAGTCGTGCGGAGAATGTAGTTGGGTTGAGTTGGTTTTACCAGCGTCAAGGGTGGGAGGGTGGGGGGGGTCATCTCGTCTTCGGCGATTGGGGGGAGGGGTTCTGGTATATCTGTTGAATGTTGTTTAAGTTCTTTTTCAATAACTCTCACTAACTTCGGTCGTGAAATCTTGGATTTTTTATTGTCGGCGGTCGGTCGGTCGGTCATTATCGTCGTGATGATGATATGATGATAAAAAGCATTTCAATTTTTTCATTTCAATTTTTTCCATAAATCGTGAAATCAAATGTTTTCAATTTTATCATAATCTTTTTGATTATTTACGAAAAAAAATGGGGTCGCCTCCCCCTCCGCTCCGCTCCGTATCCTTACCTTATTCCTTACGAGAAGCAGTTCCCAGACGCATCAATCGCCTCATTCAGTTCGTCAATATGAGGGTCTTTGTGTGCGAGGAGTTCGGCGAGGGAGTCGTGGGGTTGCTCCTCCTCCTCGCAGACGCAGTCCCCAGTCTTGTATCCGCAGTCTCGGCATCTCTGCGTTTTTGCTTCCTCATCAAAGCATTTCTCACAGCAGAACCATTCTCCGTAGTAGGCATCGTAGTATGATTCATCTCCATCGGTCTTCACTTCCATTCGGCAGTATTCGCAGTTGTGCGTCATCGTCATCGTCGTCGTCGTCATCGTCGGTTGCGTGATAATCGTTGAATCAATAAAAAGCATTTCAATTTTTTCCAGATTCAATTGATTTCATCGTTTCACCAATTCACCGTTTTTTTTTGTTTTTTTATAAAATACGTCCAAGCGAAAATCATCTACCAAACTACCAAAAAAAATGACGACTTTCCTCCGTCGTCTCCCTCGGTGGTGGCGGTATGTGTGCCGAGGGGGGTCGTAGGGGGGGTGCTGGTCGCCCCCCTTATTTAGTGTTTTCTGGCGTATTTCATTTGCCTCTCAATTTCTTTTTGTTTCAATTTTTCGGCGTGGCGACGCTCCGCCTCCTCCGCCTCACGCTCACGCTCCTTCGCCTCAATTCTTTTGCGGAGGGGTTCGGCGATGTGGGTGCGGTTGAATGCGATGAGGTCTTTCGTCGCTTTTTCGTTGTATGCTTTGATGGTCTCGGCGAGGACTCTCTCCATCTCGTCCGCCTCACGCTTCGCTTTCATCTCTGCTTCTTTCTGGCGTTGTTCTGCGATGAATGCTTTGTGGGCGAGGAGTTTCTCCGCCTCACGCTCCGCCTTCGCCTCCTCCTTCCACTTTTTAGCGAAGTGTGAGACGATTCTGGGGTAGTAGGGTTTTCCGTAGTTCGGCATACATACGGTCGTGAGTCCAAAACTCTGCGGTTCATACAGTAGGGTCGTGCTGATGATGGTGAAGATGGGTCTCCAAGGTTCGGTGAGGGGGATATGGGCGGTGAGGGGTTTCACGACTTCCGTGGCGTGGAGTCTAACGCCGATGTAGTATTCTCCTTTCTTCGGTTGGTGTCCTTTGAAGTCTGGGTTGCTTTTGATGGCGATGAGGAAGTCCGCCCAGACTCCGCTGTTCTCACCGCAGTTCCAGTCGCCTCCATACTTACCCCAGTTGATGGAGGATTTGTGTCCTTGTTCTTTTATCCATTCTCCTACGAGTAGGAAGATGGCGTCTTTTTGATTCACTCCTTCGTCTTCGGTGAGTCGCCCCTCGTCCGCCCACCCAGACCTCAATTCTTTCGTGAGTCTCGCATAAAAGTCGTAGTCGTATGCGTCATCAATATAGTTCCGCATTTGCTCGGTGAGTCCAGACTTCTCATTCGGCATTTGGTCTTCCTCACGCCAAGCGAGTCTCATTTTTTTCATACTCACCGCTTCTTGGGTCGCCTCCCTCAAAGCCTTCCTCTCCGCCGTGGTGTATTTTTTCAGTTTGCTTGGGTCGGTGAATGTTGTTCCGTCGGCGAGATGCCAGATTTGCGTCGTGGAGAGTTGGTTGTCTTCTTGGTATTCCTCAATCGCCGTGGCGAGTGCCGTGTGGAAGTCTTTTTCGTCGTGGTCGTTGTCGTGTTGTGCGATGTAAAATTGTCCGTCTCGTTGGACGATTTGCTTACCTTGTCTCATCGCCTCCTCCGCCCAGTCTGGGAAGTTGGGGATTTCTTGGGGTGCTGGGCGTTGGACTGATGAGATGTTGAGTCTCGTTCCAGTTGCTTTCTGGGCGGTCTTTCCAATATTGATTGTTGCGTTCATCGTTGATGTGTCGGCGATTGTATTCGGTTGAATGGATAAAAAGCATTTCAATTTTTTCCATAAATCGTGAAAAATCACGGTTCATCATTTTCTTCTCCTTTTGGGAAAAAGAGCGACGGCGTCTTCCGTTTTTTGGTATTTTGGTAGATGATTTTTGATAAAACGCAATTTATTAAAAATCGTTTTTTTTCGGTGAATCGGCGAATGGCGTTTTGGACTCCGTAGAATCCTTGTTTCTCCCACGGAGTAGGAGCGTCAGCGACTTTACTTCTGCCAAACATACACATACTCCTTATACCCACCAGCAGCACGTCCTCTCGCCTTATCCGCCTTACCCCCCTTCGCCAGAGGCATCTCAAAACGGTCGCTCGGTTTCCCCAGAACTTTCTCCGCATCTCCAAGCATATCCCCACCACCCCCTCTATGGGGTATATTCAACGCCAACTTACCACCTTTCGGTAGAGAGGCATATACCTTACGCAATACTGGAAAATAGAAGTCCTCATTAAAATCCGCCCTCGTCTCATACGACGGCATATCCTCATATTTTTCAAGGGTAAAATAGGGTGGTGAGGTGAATACCGTATCGTATTTCAATTTTGAATAATCCACCTTACTACTGTCGGCGTATATCATCTTTACACGTCCCTTCACACCCAGTTCGCTAATCATCTTATCATACCCTTTTTTGAGGTCTTTGTTCGTATCTATTCCTATATACGTGGTATTAGGTAGAACCATAGCACCTACCAATCTACCACCCCACCCAGCAGAAAAGTCAAGAATGTTCTTTGCCCCTAACTTACAATAAATCCATTTCGCAATAGAGGGTTTGAACGCAGATATACTACCAAAATAGAGTTGCTTTATTTTCAAGGCGGTTTTATAGGGCGAGGGGTTGGCGTTGTGCTTCCGTGAGGACTCCATATACGCTTTTATTCTTTTGATGTAGGGTTTATCTTTGAGTTTCGTTCCTAACGCTTCTATGAATGTATAGAGGTTATACCCTTTACTGAACGTATCCATTCTCGCTGGAAAAGTCGCATCATCTACCACCTTCAATCCAGCACGACTTTTCGGTAGTTCTGGGTCATCGCACGACATACCCTTCAATCTTTCATAATCCGCCATCACTTCCTCTGGCGTGAAATCAATCAGCGACTTCGCAATCGCAATTTTTTTAGGGTTCAATTTACCACCAGATAGGGCGGTCGTGCCGTCCCATAGAATCTGTATCGCAAGTGAGTTGCGTGAGTTGCGGTCATCACGCCAGTTGCCCTTTATCCCTCTCGCCCTCGCTAAATACGAGGTCTGTCGTGCCTTCGCCGTCCCACGAGGTATTTCCCCCTTATCTTCCAGATGCCTCCAAATGATAAAGTCTCTATACCCTACACGTCCAAACTCTACGCCCTCATAACGCAACTTCGCCACTCCGTCGTTCGCAAACTCTAATAAGTCAGCATCGTATCCGTGCTTATCAGCGTTATTACGTGCTTCTGCGAGGTATTGTTTTGGACTCATTCCTATACCCATAAGGTATTCTTTAAAAGTAGCGTCCTCCATTCT
>SXGQ01740752.1_pt1 | contig 10237 bp, 8 predicted proteins | sample 3178371 | NCBI WGS metagenome assembly SXGQ01 (sample SAMN11356859, study PRJNA531348) | freshwater metagenome | isolation source: freshwater sample F1-20 | place: China: Fuxian Lake, Yuxi | collected 2017-12-25 | reverse complement strand
GGCGGTGATTGGCACGGTGGTTGGCGAATTTGTGTCTGGCTACGCCGGCGAAGATGCTCCGCTTGGAATGGTGGGGCTCGCGTCCATGCGCGGCGCGCGCACTGATTTGGTGTTCGCCGCGGTTGCGCTTTCGGCGGCGGTTGGCTTCGTATTGTTCGGTGCCGTTAGTTTTTTAGGGTGGCTCTCGCTTCGCAAGTGGCACGCGTCTACGCTGCTTCACTAAGGAACTATTATGAAATCAATGAATCAATTATTTCAATCGCTTGTCGCCGCATCGTGTTTGCTTGTGTTCGCGTGCGACGGCGGCAACGCAACAACCAAAGCGCCAAAAATTCGCTTGCAACTGAATTGGGTTCCAGAGCCTGAATTTGGGGGTATTTACGCCGCGGAGCAAGATGGTTTGTTCAAGGCGCAAGGGCTTGATGTGGAAATTATCAAGGGCGCGGCTGGAACTTCCGTATCGCAACTTATCGCGCAAGGCGCGTGCGAAGCCGGCGTGGTCAGCGCCGATCAAGTACTGACTTTGCGCGAGCAAGGCGGAAACATCGTCGCAACATTTTCCATCTTTGAGCGCTCGCCCATGGGCTTTATGACGCACGCATCTTCAAGCGCCGACTCATTGGCGGCGGTATGGAAAGGTGCCGGCAAGTTGGCCATTGAGCCAGGCATGCCATTCTTAAAGTGGATGGACAAAACATACGGGCCATCAACATGCACGCTTATTCCTTACGGCGGCTCGCTGGTTGTTTTTCAAAGCGACCAAGCCTCAGCCACGCAATGCTTTGTCACAGCTGAGCCAGTGGAGATGGATTTGAAAAAGATTCCCGTGAAAGTTTTTGACATCGCCGAAAGTGGCTACGACCCTTTTACCGCCGTGGTGTGCAGCTCTCAAACATGGCTGGATAAGAACCGCGATACCGCCATCAAGTTGTCGCTCGCCATGCGCGCCGGTTGGACGAATTACATGAATGATCCTGCGAAATACAATCCCAAGATTGCGGCGATGAATCCATCCATGTCGCTTGAAGCCATGAATATTGCCGCGCAGCGCATGCGCAAATACGTGCTTGGTCCTTGGACGCAGGCGCACGGATATGGATCCATGGATCCCGCGCGCTGGAGCACGTTGGTCACGCAAATGCAATCCATGGGTCAACTCACAAAAAGCGTTGAGCCCGCTCAAGTGATGGTGGATTTGCTCCCATCAGAGACTGTTGTGACGGGACAAAAGTAGTCAGGTCTACAGAATAAAAACTTGCACTGCCGCTCTCGAGCGACGACGGCGCGAGGCAAGTCCAGCCAATCCAAGAAGCGCGAACGCGGCTGGTGTTGGAACAAGATTCACTTCAACCCATTCGGTCGCCGCGGCATGATCTTCTTCACTCATGCCCAAGTTAAACACCGCGTAGAACACATCGCTGCTGATCATGCCCACGGATTGATAAGTGAACGCGGCAAGGTAAATGCCATTGGCTGGATCGCCAATTGAGTTGCTCAAGGTGTACTCGGGGTGCACATGGGTGCTGGCCGCACCTAAAAAACTAAGCGCGCCACCAGTGGTGCTAGAGGTGCTTTGCGAGCCGTAACTAAAGTTCAAGATATTGACCGACGCGTCATAGCCAGAACCATTCCACATGCTTAGGCCTTGGGCCAAATTCATGGTGAATCTGATGCCGGTGAGAGAATTTGCGGCGCCAAAGCCAGGTTCATCGCCGCTCAACGGAAACGAAGGATCAATGCCAAACTCAGCCTCAAACACGCGCGTGTTCAGGGAAATAATTTCACCGTTGGTGTGGTCGTAACTACCCGTCACCAGTTGATTGCCATTGGCATATAGCCAGATATCGCCGTGAACTGCTTCGGCCATGGCGCTACAGGTGTATGCCAACGTGGAAAGTGAAACAACGCTTAGAAATAATTTCATACCAGTGCTCCTAAAATGGAAAAATAAAATCAGGCAAGAACATTTCAATAAAAGCCGTGGGTGCGCAGGGGATTTGCGTGAGGGTGTTTGGGGCGTGCTTCACGGACATTCTCCAAATGCCCCAAGCAGCGAACCGAGATCCGCGCTGTCAGTGATTCCGGAATCGTCAATGTCAAATTCCGAAGTTCCAAACGCTGACAACATGCTTCCCAAATCCGAGCTGTCCACAAATCCAGAGCCATTCAGATCCGCTGGACATGCAACGGGTATCAGATTGGCTTGGGCCCATTCGTAGGCTGGATCAAAGTCAGCGCTTGCAAGTCCATCGTTGAACACAATCCAAAATGGCTCGCTGCGCGCGGCGGTGGATCCAGTTGAATACAACTCCATCTCAATCAAATACGCGCCGGTGGTCGGAAGCTCGGCGCTGTCTGCGGCCACGGTCATGTTCATGTGCTTGTGAAATCCGCCGTTGCTTTGCACTTGCAAGTCAAAGCCATTGATGGCGCTCGCGCGAATATCAAATTGCAAAGTGAGATAGCGAATGTTCATTCGCAAGCCAGTAGCCAGCACAAATTCGCTGCCGTTCCACTGTTTCAGTCCAGCCAGCGCGTTCATGCCAAGACGCGTTCCGGCGGCAAAATTTCCAGCCGCGCTGTCATAGCCGGGGTTGGATGTGAAATGATCAACGCCTGTGTCGGCGAAGTCGCCGCGAAAAATGCGCCGTGATTGCGTATCGCCGGTTGCGTTGTATTCACGCGTTTCAATCACGGCGCCATTACGAACGGCAACAATATCGCCCACGTGTTGCGCATGGGCCGCCGTGGCAATCCATGTGGCGACAGTGGCGACAAGAAACAGAATGCGCCGCGTGATGGGCCGTGTTGGCAATTGCGTGTGCGCGAAGGGGGTCATTTATTTTTCTCCCATGATGTGTGTGGCTTGAAGGAAACCCAAGGATCAAATTGATTGAATGTTTCGTTGAGATAAAGCGAAGCAAACGAGTCGGTTGAAACATGTCCGTCGGAATAACCCCATGGACTCATGGACTCGCCGTCGGTGGAAACGCCTTTACTGCTGTAGGTCTTGCCACTAGCGGCGTTGATTTGCAACTGCGTGGAGGCAATGGCGATCGCGCTAGGACTGTCGCCCCATTCCTCCACATGCGGATGGTCGGCGCCGGCGAAGTCGCCAGTTTCAACCATGCACACGGTGTGCACGGTGGCCGCGGGATTTTTAATTCGTGAAATGCGGTCGGTGATGCGCGAGGAATCCACAGCGCCCCACGCGGAAAATTCCCGCGCCAAGTGGTTGTTGATTCCATAGCTGGTTTTTCGGAATCGATTGGTGGAGCCAGGCACGGGAATACCTTGGCCGCCGTCATTCACAGACCAATACGCGCTTTGATCCAGCGGACTTTTGATTGCTGCGGTTTGCTCAAAGTAGGGAGCAAGCGTGGTGACAAAACTTTCATTTGCGCCTTGGTCGCCTCCGCCGTGCGGCAGACGGGCGTCGGCAAGAAACCCCTTGTTGCTTTCGGCGTACGCCATGTGCGCGCGTTCCAAGCCGCGTATCTGCGACAAACTGTTGCTGACCCGCGAAGTCTTCATGGCGTGGTTCAGACTGGGGACCAACAGTCCAATCAACAGCGAAAGAATGGCTACGACCACAAGCAATTCCACAAGCGTAAAACCGCAATAGGGTTTTCTAAAAAATTGTCGTTGCATGGCGCTCTCCATTCACTGATATCAATTTGAAATCACACAATTTCAAAACCGATCAAACATCTCAGAGCCGCGCAAGAAGTGCGCGCGGCTTCACACATTTCCGCTTGCGTGCGGTGTTGTTAAATGAATGGCGGTGGATTGGCCAAAGCAACCTTGGGCGACTTGATATCGCAAGGAAGTTCAGCGCGGGTCACTTCAAGCGCGTGGTGAACGCGCTTGATGACTAGAGGTTCAAACAGCAACCCGGCGTCAACAGCGGCAACCGCAAGGTCATCGCATATGCCGCAGTGGTCATCGGTGGCTGGATTGTGCGCAGGTTGCTCGTCAGGGTCGCACTCATCAGCATCGTTAAACGCAACATGATTTTGCACAGAATTACAGGCGAATGCTTCATGTTCATGACTGACGTCGCCGTGGTCCGTGCTGGCGACATGATTGTGACTGGAGTGATCTACATGCCCAATGGCATGCAATGAACGCAACGACATGCTTCCCATGATGAGCATTGTCAGGCACAGGAATTTGGTCAAACGCACAAACATTCAATTCATATTAGACACTCAAACCCAAAATATGCAATGACTATTTTTGATTTTTCGAATTGCAATAGACTTGTTGCATGAAACCTTCGCAACGGCCCGCGCTTAAAGTTTTTGCTACCACGCTTTGGGAATATCCCAGTCAGCACTATGACGCCGTGGACAAGGATGGTTTCAAAGTCACCATGCAGGGCGACAAGGATTACGTGGGCGCGACGCCGTCGTGGGTGTTGTGGCAGTTATTGACCCGCTACACGCGCGTGGGCGACAGCGTGCTTGATCCCATGTGCGGCTCCGGAACCACCATTGATGTCTGCGCGCACTTGGAGCGCAAGCCCGTGGCATTTGATTTGGATCCGTCGCGCGAGGACATTGCGCAGGCCGACGCGCGCAAACTTCCGATCGCGGATTCAAGCGTGGACTTTGCTTTCATTGATCCGCCGTATTCAACGCATGTGAATTACTCCGAGGATCCGCGTTGCATTGGCAAGCTTGACGCGGGCGATGAGAACGGTGGCCGCGACTATTACCAAGCCATGCATTTGGTGTTGAAGCAGATGCACCGCGTGTTGAAGAACCGCCGCTATATGGCTATTTATGTCAGTGATTCGTGGCGCAAGCGTCGCGGCGAGGCGGGCAAAGGCGCGGGCATTTTTATGCCGATTGGGTTTGAATTGTTCGCCATGATGCGCGAGTTGTTTCAGCCCGTGGACATTATTTGCGTGGCGCGCAAAAATTCAAAGTTGGAAAGCGGCGCGTTTCGTAAAGGCGCCGAGGACGGAAATTTTTATCTGCGCGGCTTCAACTATCTCATGATCGGCAAGAAGGTGGATGATGAATCGCCCGCGCCGGGCAAAAATTTGAAATCCTAAATGTGTGCTTGAACGGGGCAACGCAAGTGGGCGCCACACCATCGGAGGCAAATCAACCCGACTCGCTGTTCAGTAGCGTGATCAGTTCGCCGAATAATGCCAAGGCGTGTCAACCCACTCGGTCAATTTGCTCCACGCGTTTGAATCTTCGCCAGCGAGAAGCGCCATTTCGCGCAGGGCCCGAACATTGATTTCTTCACGCACGTTCAGCAAAATGGCCAACGCCGGCGCGCGCCGCTGCAGTTGGTCAAAATTATTTTTGTTGATCGCGAAGTCGTTGTTGGTCCACAACTTGCGCGCGTCAATGATGCGATTGAGCAATTCATCTTGCGCATTTTGACGCGTTTGCAGCAACCGAGTCGCTTGCTCCCGGCTTTCATCCTGCGGCAATTCCGCCATGAGTTGACCAAGCATGTATTCCGCGGGATGGCGGTCGTAGAAAATTTCTGGATAAGCGAAGCGCCAATAGGCTTGCTTCAGTTCGCGCGCGTCGTCGTCTGGCAGAGCGCTGCAGGTGTCTTGCAAGATTCCGTGCTGAATCTCAATGCGCGCCCGCGCCGATGCCTCCACGCTCTTGGTCGCGGATGTGAGCATCTCGTGCAAGAGTTCCTCGCCGGTCGCTTGGTTCTTCTCGTCAAATTTGTACTCTAGAGTCATTTTTTTTGCGTTCAGCACAAAGCTTCGCAGCGCGTCGATAGTTACGGTACGCAGTCGATCGGAACTTTCAACCAGCGGAACCGCCGCGTCAATAATCGCCGAGTCCGTGATGGCGCATGCCTCTGGTGAAAGTTGGGCCTGCGCGAAAGCGGTGGGCAAATCAATCGTGGCCTCCCGATCAATCTTCAGCAGCGAGCCCATGGGAATTTTTCGCCAGTCAATATTGGCGGCCGCAACCACGCGCTCAATGCGCAATCTTTCCACGCGCGGATCACTTGGATCCAAGCCCAACACCGCCGCGAGTTCGGCGATGGTGTCGTCCTCTATTTTGGTGAGGGCGTTGCGCGCGGAATCCACCTCCGACACAAGCGTGCGCAATCGACGCTGCGTCTCGGGTACGGAAATATCCGGGGAACTCACGTCTTTCATGCGTTCCTCGGTCTGCTTGATTGTGATCAAGTGCCCTTGAAATGTTTTGTTCCAAGCTTCAACACTGTCGCCAAGCAGGGTGATGGACACCGCGGTTTCAGTGTCGCCATGCGGTTGCAGTGGGCGAAGGCGGCTTTCAACCCAAGACTGAAAGTCCGGCGGCAGAAACAACGCGAATGTTTCCGCGCTCTTGCGAATGGGCCAGCCATCTGGCGTGGCGTCGGGCGGCGGTAGCGTGATCACGGCGAACACATCGTCCAGCGAATCAACGGGCAATAGCGCGGAAATGCTGTCACGAAGTTGTTGCCCCGATTGCTTTCGAAGCGGCGCGAGAGAATCCTTGTATTGATCGCCAGCCACCTTGATCATGGCCATGTTGCGTTGCTTCAGCAATTCTTGGCGCGCATCCCTTGACAATTGAGCGCGCGGATCATCCTTGCCGCGCAACATGGCGGTTGCTATTCGCAGCGCGAGTTCGCGATCATCTTTCTCCCACTCCAGCACAATCTTCGCAATCTCAACTCGTTGCGTCTGTTGCAAGTTGGGCAGACGCACCATCAACAATGGAGCCGCCTTCTGCCAATCGGTTGGCTTCCACGAATCTTGATTCACAAATCCAATCTTGAAACGATCCACAACGTCTTGGTCCGCGATGCCTTGGAGCATTTCAATGGTGCGCACATTCAGCGCCGTAATTTTGCCCTTTGCCAGATTTATGGCATCGTCATTGCCATCCATGGGCCGGCGAATGGACGCCGCCGCGAATGCGTTGGCCGCTGGAAGCAGGGCGCGGGTGTAGATGCCCATTTGTTCATCAAACAGCGCGCGTTGTTCTGGCGTGAATTTTAAGTTTGTCAAAATTTCGCGCAGGTCAACAAATGATGGCGCGCCTGGAGTGGCGACACTTTTGGCGCACGCGATGGCGCGGTCCATGGCAAGGCCCTCCATCATCGCCGCATGATCCGCGCCAACACAATCGCTCCACTGTGCGAATAAATTTTGGTCCAACAATGAAAGTTGCGACAACAATGTTCCATGGCGCTTGCGCAACTGCTCCATGAATTCCACATCCTGCATCCATGATCCTTGCATGCGCGGATCAAACGGATTACTACGTTTACTGATGGAAGCGATGATGCTTGTCATTTCCCTTTGCACCACGGATTGCCATTGCGTTAAATATTCGTCATGGAGTTTGTCAATGCATGCCCAACTTTTTTGATCGCCGTGATAGCCAGCGCGAATGAGGCTGCTGCTTCCCACAGGCATGGGCACAACATCAAAGCGGTAAGGATTTTCTTTGCATGCGGGCAGCGCAAGCATGCATCCCACCAAAATTGTTGCCCAACGCACAAAGCGGGGCAGTTGTTTCAGGTGTTGAAGAAGTCCACCATGCATGCGAGCATCTTTGCAAGATTTTTGCGCAAATTGACTTAAGTCGCATGGCAATCCCACCGAATTTGTAAAAAGAGTCAGATTTTTGGCTTCAGACGGCTGAGTTTAGAAAATTTCACCTTGGAATTTGCTTTATGAAAATTAAATTCGACATTGATCTCAGTGCAAGACGAACCACGGAGGGGTGGTCCGAAAGGCAAGTTGGGAACGGCCTCGCTGGCGTAAGGAACCTGCGAGGTTGGAAAAGGGTTCGCGTTTGGGAACGCGCGAATGTTGGAAAGGACTCGCGGGCGGGAACCCGTGAGTGTTGGAAAGAGGCTTGCGTTTGGGAAAGCGCGAGTGTCGAAAAGAGATTGCGGTTGATTGAAGTTCGACCGCAAGATTGCAAGGCTCGCCGCGGCGGGAAACCGCGAGCGAGTGATGGGGAAAGGGTTGGATGCGAGGCGGCTCGCGCTCGACAGACTGGGACATTGAGTGTGGCGGTTGGACTGAAAAATAAATTTAAATCAGCGCGTTGGTGTTGGAGTTGTGTTGCGGTGACGCTTGTCACGGCAAATTGAAGTCAACTTTGAAAGGCGCTGATTATGGAATACACCAATCAAACAAATCAAATCGTTCAAACCTCCAGCAGCCAAAAAGCGATTCTTGGGGGCCTTAGTTTAACCCTGGTGGTCGGGGCATCATTGGTGGCTTTGTGGCGCGGCGCGTTTGTGAGTTCATTGAACGCGGCCAACACCACTACTTCCAATGGCATGAATTTAAACGCCGAGCCAGATCAACTTGGCAACAACGCGGCGGTGATCTTGGTTCCAGAGCACTTTGCCACCATTCAAGGCGCGATTGACCAGGCCGCAGATGGCAGCGTGATCTTTGTCGCTCCCGGCCAGTACCGCGAGAGCATCCGCATTCACGGAAAAGATATTTCACTTCAAGCCATAAGTGGCGCGGCGACCGCATCCATTGTTGGAAGTGGCCGCGGTGGTCCAATCGCGTTGGTTGAAAACTCTAAATGCATGATTGATGGATTTCGCATTCAAGACGGCCGCGGCGCCAATGGCCGCGGGTTGGAAGTGCAAAGCAGCAATGCGACGATTGTGAATTGCACATTCACCAACAATGCTGGCGGAGTATCTGTCTTCAATTCCAAGGCGCAATTTATTCGCTGTGTGATTGCAGAGAACCGCGCGGCCGTGGCCGGTGGTGGTCTGTGGTCAACTCAATCCGATGTGCGCATGAGTGATTGCACCGTGCAGGACAACGCGGCTGGAACATTTGGCGGCGGCGTGTACGCGCTTGGTGGATCGATGCAATTATTCAACGTTTCATTGCTTCAGAATCGCGTGATGAGTGGCGCGTGGGGTGGCGGTCTCTACAGCGATCGTGGCAATGTGGATATGAACGCCTGCGTGATGCAAGGCAACTTCTCGCATGAATCGGGAGCGGCCATGTATGTGCTAGACGCCAGCGCTAAAATTCGCGACACCACCTTCAAGGGAAATAGTTCCACCGGAGAGGCCAGTGTGGTGGGCGCCAATGCGGCGTTTGATATTCAGAGTTCAATATTGGAAAATGAAACCCAGGTCATCGCGGCGCAGGCAAGCAATGAACCAAGTGTGGAGATTGCCAGCGCGGACGCAATTGAAGCGAGCGCTTTAATGATGGCGGCAAAATAAATTTCAGCGCACATGTATGCGCTTGGATCAAGCGCGCATGAACAAACAACCACCGCAGGCCCGCCTTGGAGGAAACTTCGAGGCGGACTTCTTTTAACTCACTGCGCGCGCGCAAGCCACGAATGCTCGCAGGCTTGATGGCGAGTGACTAATTTTTCACGGTCGGCCAATAGCGCGGCCAGTTTCTTGTGGTCGCGGGCGGTCTCTGGCTTGGCGATTGTGTTGTCCAGTTTCTCCAGGTCCGCCGCCAACTTCGCGGTTTGCTTTTCAAGTTCTTCAAGTGACAAGGCTGCGAACGGATCGCGCTGCGCTTTTGCCTTGTTGTTTGATTGCAATTTTGATGTATTGCCAGCAACGCTGTTCGCGGCCGCGCCATTACTGGAACTGCTTTGTTTATTATTTTGGCTTGGCTTCGCCGCCGCCGGCGCGGGCTTTTGTGGCAAAGCCGCCGCCGCTTTGGCGATCGCGGCTTGCTTCTGCACCCATTCGTCGTAGTTGCCATCAAACACGGTGGCGTTTCCATTGCCATCAAGAATGATCAAGCGATCACACGTGGCCGCAAGCAGCGCGCGGTCATGGCTTACAAGCAATAACGCGCCGTCGTAGCCGCCATCATCTGGATCAAGTGAAAGCGCGTCCTCCAAACGTTCGGCGCTTGGAATATCAAGATGGTTGGTTGGTTCGTCTAGCACCAATAAATTGTGGCCGCCAGCCACAAGACCGGCAAGGACCGCGCGCGCTCGCTCGCCGCCAGAAATTTCACCGAGCAACTTTTCCTGCTCATAGCCAGAGAATAAAAACGCGCCAGCCAAGTCGCGCGACTCTTGCTCGTTCAACTTTCCAAGCCCAGGCCGCGACGGAACGGTGCGCTGTAAATATTGCCAGACATTCAGCGTGTAATCCAAATGCTCATGCGTTTGCTTGAACCAGCCCGAATGCAACTTTGGACTTTGGCGAACTGTTCCCACATCGAATGGAATTTCTCCAAGCAGCGTGCGGATCAGCGTGGTCTTGCCCGCGC
>SXGQ01574927.1_pt1 | contig 10238 bp, 7 predicted proteins | sample 3178371 | NCBI WGS metagenome assembly SXGQ01 (sample SAMN11356859, study PRJNA531348) | freshwater metagenome | isolation source: freshwater sample F1-20 | place: China: Fuxian Lake, Yuxi | collected 2017-12-25 | reverse complement strand
GGCTTCGGGCCGATCACCACGGAGATCGCGCCGCTCGGCGACTACTTCTACGCAGAGCCGTACCACCAGCAGTACCTCGGCAAGGTGCCGAACGGGTACTGCGGCATCGGCGGCACCGGGGTGTCCTGCCCCGCCGGCCTGGTTTCCTGACTAGTCGACGAAGCTGACCTGACCGGCCTCGGCCATCTGCTCCTCCGTGGGCTTGCGGTACAGGGCGAGCATCACGAGCCCGGCGAACAGGTAGATCGCGGCCATCACCTGCCACGCACGGTCGAAATCCGCGAACACTGCGTCCGTGAACACAGGTGCGGTCTCCGTGCGGACTGCTTCCTCCAGGATGCGAGACGCAGAGATGACCAACGAGCCTGCGAGAGCCGCCCCGAGTGCCGATCCGATCTGGCGCATGGTGGTGTTCAGTGCTGATCCCATCGCGAACTTCGCCGGCGGGAGGAAGGCACTCGCCGCGGCGGAGAGAGTGGACATGGAGCAACCCACTCCTGCCCCGGTGATGATCATCCACGGCAGGAGGTCAGCGACATAGTTCGGGGTGGGCTGGATCTGCAGCGAGAACATGAGAGTCCCGAACGAGAGCAGGACCGACCCGAGCATGAGCACACGGGCATGGCCCCATTTCATGGCCATGCGGCCCATCGGCGCGGCGAGAAGGGCTGCCGCCACGGGACCCGGCGCGATGGCGAGGCCCGACATCGCGGGGCTGTAGCCCCACACCGCCTGGAGCCACTGCGTGTTCAGCAGCCACATGCCAAGGAATCCGATGGAGAAAAAGAGCCCAGCGATGTTCGCGGCGACCACGAACGGCAGCTTGAAGAGGGAGAGATCGAGCAGGGGGTCAGCCACGCTGCTGCAGCGCTGCACGAACAGGGCCAGCAGCAGCAGGCCCGCGAGGAGCGAACCCGTCGTGCGGGTGTCGACCCAGCCCCAGTCGCCGCTCTGCACGATCGCGAGAGTCACGAGTGCGACCCCCGGGAACCCGAGCGCGGTACCCACGAGGTCCACGTTCTTGGTGGCGTTCGGGTCCTTGCTCTCGTGGAGGAAGCGGTTGCCCACGATGAGGGTGAAGATGCAGAAAGGCACGTTGATGAAGAACATCCACCGCCAGGAGAGGACATCCACCAGCAGACCGCCTGCTGACGGGCCCGCGGCAGCGGCGAGACCGCCGACCGCGCCCCAGATGCCGATGGCGACCGTGCGCTTCTCCACCGGGAACTCGGGGAGCACGAGGGCCAGCGAGGCCGGGGTCAGCTGGGCGCCACCGAGTGCCTGGATGATCCGGGCAGCGATGAGCAGTGGTGCCGTCGGTGCGAGGCCACAGAGCACGGACCCGATGCTGAAGATGGCGAGACCGCGCATGAATGACCGTTTGCGCCCGTTCACGTCCGCGAAGCGTCCCGCGGTCAACAGCCCGGCGGCGTAGGCGATGGAGTACGCGCTGAAGACCCAGGAGAGAAGAGTCGGATGGCCGAGATCTGCCTGGATGGAGTTCTTCGCGACCACCACAATGCTCGTGTCGAGAGAGACCAGGAAGGTTGCGACCGCGGTGAGGCTGAGCACCTTGTAGGCGCGCGACAGGTCGGGTGTTTCGGTGTTCATGGCATCCCCCTCGGACACGGCAACGCTAACCGTGAACGGGAGTTGACAGCGAGATGAACGGCTGCGGCAGGGTTCAGTCCCAGCCATTGTTGCGGATGTGCTCACCGTCTGCGTCGCGCGCACGTCCGCGCCACTTCACCTCGCCGGGTGTTCCGCTGAGTTTGGCGATGAGCCCCTGCATCGGCGTTCCCTCCACGGAGATGATCGCCTCGCGCGCCGCGTAGTGCGGGTCAGCGGCAATGTCGGCCATGTCCATGATCGGTCCCGCCGCGGCGTCCGCATCGGACAGTTCGCGCAGTGCCTGCTCCTGCGTGCGCGCGGCGCACCACGCACTCATCGCCGACTCGATCTCCTCGCGGTGCTCCACGCGCCCGCCGAACGTGGCGAACTTCTCGTCGCCGGCGAACCCGAGAAGTCCCATCACGCGCTGTGCGACGGAGTCGCTGCTGGTCGACAGACCGATGAACCTGCCGTCGCTGCAGCGGTAGGCGCCGCGCGGCACGGTGTAGGGGATGCCCGAGCCCATGCGCTCCTGCAGCTCGCCGCGGGTCAGCCACACGCTGATGAGCGGCCCGAGAAGATGGAAGATGCTCTCCAGCAGGGACACGTCGACAACCTGGCCCTCGCCGCTGTGCACGGCCACGAGCGTGGCGAACGCGGCCGCGAGGCCGGTGACCTCGTCCGTCAGGGCGAACGCCGGCATCATCGGGTCGCCGCCTGCGGGGCCGCTGATCGCCGCCACGCCGCCCATCGCCTCCGCGATGGTGGCGAACCCCGGTCGCGACGCGTACGGGCCCGTCTGGCCGAAACCGGTGACGCGCGTGATGACGAGCTTCTTGTTGCGCGCGAGGAGAACGTCGGGCGCGAAGCCGAGGCGCTCGAGGATGCCGGGCCGCAGGTTCTCCACCAGCACGTCGGCACCGTCGACGAGGCGCAGGAAGACCTCGCGGTCGGCCTCGTCCTTCAGGTCGAGGTCGACCGTGCGCTTGTTGCGGTTCACGAACCGCCACCACAGTCCCTCGCCGTCTGCCGGGTCGCGCCAGGCCATGTTGCGCAGGCTGTCACCGGTGTCGGGGCGCTCGCTCTTGATGACGTCGGCCCCGAAGTCGGCGAGGTAGCGCGCGCAGTTCGGCCCGGCGAGGACCGTGGACAGGTCGATGACGCGCAGCCCGGAGAGTGCCTGGTGAGCCACGGTCACCTGAGCGGGATGACGAAGCAGCGCTCTTCCAGCGTGCCCATCGCGTAGGACTGGTAGTCGGTGCCGAAGTCGGAGTAGAGGTGGCGGCACCTGTTGCTCCAGCGGAGCGCCTCCGGCGTGGAGATGCGGTGCACCACCTGCATCACACCGCCCTCGTGGACCCTGTACTCCGCCCACGTGCCGGGGAAGTCCTTCACGCACCCGATCTCGATGCTGGGGATGTGCGCACGCGGCATGTCGCGCACACGGTGACGGTGCGTGTGGCCGGCGGTGTAGGCGATCACGCAGGCATGGCGTGCGCACATGTCGCTCAGCTGGTCGCTGCTGTCGGGGTGCAGGCCGAAGTAGTCGTCGCTGCGCGGGCCCTCCACCCACTGCTGGTGGTGCCCCATGATGATCACGGGGTCGGTGGCGGCGGAGAGCTGCGCGTCCAGCCAGTCGAACTGCTCCTGCTCGATGCGGCCCGTGGTGGCACCGGGGATCGTGGTGTCGAGGAGCGCCACCGCAAGACCGGGAACGGTGATCCATGAGTCGCCCGGGTACTCGTTCTGGTGCCGGTATGCGTCATGGTTGCCGCGCACCGTGTGCAGCCTGTCGCCGAACGCGCCGTAGTGCGCGCGGAACTCGGCGAACTGCTCCTGCGTGCCGGCTTCGGTCAGGTCACCCTTGACGATGACCGCCGTGGGGTCGATGAGTGTGATCTCCGCGATCGCACCCGCGTTCATGGTGACGGGGTACGGGGCCTCGCCCGGGAGCGACCGCTGGATCGGGCCCTGCGTGTTCGCGTCGATGCGCCCGCACTCCGTCTCGCCGAAGTGGACGTCGTTCACCGTGGCGATGCGCGACAGCAGGCGTCCGGGCGGAGGGGTCAGGGTGCGGAAGGTGACGCCGCGCTCGCTGTGCTCCGTGCCGGGTGCGAGGTTGTCGAGACGGATCGTCTCCAGGTCCTCGTGCAGCACGGCCGAGGTGTCCGTCACCGTGGTGATCTCGACACCGACGGGCGGCTTCATGTCAGAACCCGGGACGCGAGCGGCGCACGACCTGCTGCGTGGCCCACCAGCGGCCGCTGAAGCGCCAGCCGACGTTGGTGCTGCCCTCCGGCCGCGGTCCGGGTGCGGCGGGGCGCGGCCACAGCATGGTGACCGCTGCCGCGATGGCCGCGGCCTCCTCCTCGGACGGGACCGGGGAGACGGAACCGATGCTCACGTTCATCGCCTCACCACCACGGAACCTGCGATGCGGTCATGCCAGGTCTGGCGCGTGGCACTGAGGAAGCTCACGAAGTAGTCGAGCAGGGCGAAGATGATGAAAACCCACAGGTACTGCGATGCGATGGCGAGGACCGCGGGGAACATCGCCCGCTTCAGCGAACGCGTCATGTCCAGGAATGCCCCGTCTGACTGGTCGATCACGAGCACACCGAGGCGTGCGCGCAGCGGCGAGCCACCACGCTCCGAAGTCCACTTGGCGATGATCCATGCTGTGGCGAGGCCCCCCGCGATGGTCACCGCATCTGCTGCGGGGCCGTCCACGAAGACACTGACGACGACAAAAGGGATGGCGACAACGAGCGAGTTCACCTGGTCACAAATGTGGGCTAGGAGCCGGATCCAGAACCCGGCGATGTCGTTGTGGCTCATCGGTGCACCGGAGGGCGGTGCCCAGTTTCCCTCGAAGTCACTCATGGCATCCCCTACAGCGGCATGTTGCCGTGCTTGCGGCGCGGCAGTTCCTCGCGCTTGGTGCGCAGCATGCGAAGGCCGGCAACCACCTTGCGGCGCGTGTCGGCGGGGTCGATGACGTCGTCCACGTAGCCGCGCTCCGCGGCGGCGTAGGGGTTGGCGTACTTCTCGGTGTACTCGGTGACGAGCTCGGAACGGCGCGCCACCGGGTCCGCGGCCTGCTGCAGCTCGCGCTTGTAGACGATCTCCACCGCACCCTGCGGGCCCATGACGGCGAGCTCGGCTGTCGGCCACGCGTACGCGAGGTCCGCACCGATCGACTTCGAGTTCATGACCACGTAGGCGCCGCCGTAGGCCTTGCGCGTGATGATCTGGATGCGCGGCACGGTCGCCTCGCAGAACGCATAGAGCAGCTTCGCTCCGTGGCGGATGATGCCCTCGTGTTCCTGGTTCACGCCGGGAAGGAAGCCCGGCACGTCCACGAAGGTGAGAAGCGGGATGTTGAACGCGTCGCAGGTCCGCACGAAGCGCGCTGCCTTCTCCGAGCTCTCGATGTCGAGCACGCCGGCGAACGCCATCGGCTGGTTGCCGACGACACCCACGGTGATGCCGTCCACGCGGGAGAAGCCGCACACGATGCTCTTCGCCCAGTGGGGGAAGTACTCGAAGAACTCCCCGTCATCGACGACCTCGCGGATGACCTTCTTCATGTCGTAGGGCTGGTTGGGCGACACCGGCAGGATGTCGCGCAGCATGTCGCACGAGCGGTCCGGGTCGTCGCCGGATTCCACGACCGGCGGCTCCTCCAGGTTGTTCGTGGGCAGGAACGACAGCAGGAAGCGGACGTCATCCAGGCAGGACTGCTCGTCCTGCGACATGAACGTGGCGACACCCGACTTTGAGGCGTGGCTCATTGCGCCGCCGAGTTCCTCGAGGGTGACGTCCTCGCCGGTCACCGTCTTCACCCCGTCCGGGCCGGTGATGAACATGTGACTCGTCTCTTTCACCCTGAAGATGCAGTCGGTCATGGCGGGGGAGTCCACCGCGCCGCCGGCACACGGCCCGAGGATGACGGAGATCTGCGGCACCACGCCGGAGGACTGCACGTTGCGCCAGAAGATGCCGCCGTAGGAGGCGAGCGAGACCACACCCTCCTGGATGCGGGCGCCGGCGCCGTCGTTCAGGCCGACGACGGGGGCACCGACCTTCAGCGCGAGGTCCATCAGCTTGTGGATCTTCTCGGCGAACACCTCGCCGAGGGCCCCGCCGAAGACCGTGAAGTCCTGGCTGAAGACGAAGACCTTGCGGCCCTCGACCGTGCCCCACCCGGTGATGACACCGTCGGTGTAGGGGCGCTCCTCCAGACCGGCCGCGTGGGCACGGTGGCGCGCGAGCATGTCGAGCTCATGAAAGGAGCCAGGGTCGAGCAGGTAGTCGATGCGCTCGCGGGCGAGCATCTTGCCCTTGCTCTTGTGGCGCTCGACGGAACGGGGGCTTCCCGCGTTCACGGCATCTTGCTGGCGCGTACGCAGGTCGTCGATCTTGTCCTGCATGGAGGACGCGGCGGTGTCTGTCACGGGGTCAACGCTAGTTGTCGGGGACCCCGCAGCGCCCATCTCGGGCCGGATGGAGTCCGTGCTCAGCCCGGCGGGGCAGTGGTGGAGGCCCCCGCGGGAGCTGAGGTCCCCGGGACCGTGGTGGTGGCTTGGAGGTCCTTGTTCGGCTGGGTCGTCACGGTCACCCCGTCCGCGATGACGAACGAGCCGGTGAGGGGTGCCAGTTCGCCTGTCGTCGTGGTGCCCTCGACGGTGATGGTCCAGTCACCGGGTGCGAGAAGCTTCATCCCCGTCTCCTCGGTGAGGAGCGCGGCCCCGGGTCTGGTGATCGGGACGAACACCCTGTAGCCGCTGAACGACTGGTTGGCGGGCGTGAGCGAGACGGTGAAGTTCTGGATGCGCTTCGGTCCGAACAGCTCCACGAGGAGACGGTTGTTCCCCACGTTGCCGGGTGTGACGGACACGCGCACGCGGAAGTCGTCCGCACCCGTCATCTCCTGGACGATTGCGTACTGGTCCTTCGGGCCTTTCTCCCGCGGCAGCACGTTCGGCGGCCTCATGGACATGAGCATGCTCGATGCCGCGAGCACCGCGATGCTGAGAGAGAGCTCCACGCCGACCGGCCGTTTCAGGCGGGCAACCATCCGCTCGTTGAGGTTCCCAGCGCGGGCCAGCCGCTGGCGGATGAAAGTCCGCACGGCCGCGCTCACGAACACGAGCAGCCCCACGACGAGCGACTTCAGCAGAACCATCCGGCCGTGGCCACTGTTGATGAGACTGAGCCCGTCGAGACGCCAGACCTGGATTGCGCCGGTCACGATGATGCCGACGGTGAGCGGTGTGGCGATGCGCGTCCATCCCTGCAGTGCCTGCACGAGGTCCAGGTCGCCCGGCCCGAACAGGACGACTCGCCAGATGATCGCGATCGCACCGACCCACATCATCACCATCGCCATGTGGAGAATGGCGACGATGACGCCGATCACGAGGTTGCGCCCTGACGCCCTGTCGAAGCCGAACGAGAGCGCCAGGAAGATGAGCGCCACGGTGGACTGCGGCACGTTCGTGGGCTCGAAGATGCGCGCGGGGACCCAGGCGAAGTAGACGAGGGCGAGCACCGCGATGAGCCGCACCAGCACCGCCCTTCCCTCCGTGGTGTCGTACAGCGAGAACCACGATGTCGGCAGGAAGGACCCGCCGAGCGAGTTCGTGGTCTCGGAGGCAGTCATCAGTGATGCGTGGAGGATCATCGAGAGGCCGGCAACAACCGAGACGATGCGGAAATAGCGCTCCCCGATGCCGTACTCGACGCCCTCGACCCAGAGATACCGGATGAAGAGGAGGCCCCCGAAGAGGGCGCTCACGGCGAAGAACGCGAGCAGCCGGCTCAGCCCGATGGGCCCGCCGAGGCGCCGCTCCGTGACGGTCCCGGTGGGGACCTGGCCGGGTGTGGTCGGCTTTGTGGGGCCGGGGGTCACCGCCGTGGTCGTGGGTTGCGTGTTGGAGGTGAAAGAGAAGGTGCCCGTGGAGCCGTCGGCAAGCTTCCAGCTGACGCTGCACGTCCCGTTGTCCAGCACCTGCGTGAGTGCCGCCGACACGGTGACCCCGTCGCTGCCGAGCTGCGGTGTGCCGAGACCGATCAAGCGACCGTCGCACGTGAGCGCAAGGCCCATCTGTGCGACCTGTTCGGCCGTCCCTGCAGGGGCGAGGAATCGCAACTGCAACTGGGTGGGTGCGACGGTCACCATTTCGCCGGCCGAAGGGTTGGACGACTCGAGCGTGTTCGTGCCCTCTGCGAGCGCGGCGGATGACCCGAGAACGGTCATGCCGACGGCGGCGCAGAGGAAGATGAACAGGCGACGCATTGGTGTGAAAACGGTACTCAACCAGCCGACCCCGCGCCCTGCTATCAGGAGCGTTTGTGGTCTCTCCCGGCGTGAACCATGCGATTGGTAGGGTCGGAGCAATGGCCACCCAGTCCCTCTACAGGCGCTTCCGACCCCGGAAGTTCTCCGAGCTGTACGGGCAGGAGCACGTGGTGCGGGCGCTGCGCAACTCCGTCATCAATGGGCGCGAGGGCCAGGCCTATCTCTTCTCCGGGCCGCGCGGCACCGGCAAGACGACGACTGCGCGCATCCTGGCGAAGGTGCTGAACTGCGTCTCGCCGGCGGACGGCGAGCCATGCTGCGAGTGCGACAGCTGCCGGGCCGTGGAGGCCGGCACCAGCTATGACGTGCTGGAACTGGACGCGGCCAGCAACAACGGCGTGCAGGAGATCCGCGACATCATCGAGTCCGCCTCCCTCTCCAGTCCCGGCCGCCACCGCGTGTTCATCCTGGACGAGGTGCACATGCTCACCAAGGGTGCAGAAGCCGCCCTGCTGAAGACACTCGAGGAACCGCCCGAGCACGTGGTCTTCGTGCTGGCCACAACGGACCCGCAGAAGGTCAGCGAGACCATCCGCAGCCGCGTCCAGCACCTGCAGTTCCACCTGCTCCCGGTCGCGGAACTGGAGAAGTACGTGCGCTTCGTCATCAAGGAGGCAGCACTCGATGTCAATGACGAGTCCCTCGCGATGGTCCTTCGCCAGGGTGCAGGCAGCGCTCGTGACACGCTCTCCGCCCTCGAGATCGTGGTGTCCGGTGGCGCCGAGCCGGAAGCCGCGCACACCACCGACGAACTGATCGATGCGCTTGCCGCCAAGGACCAGGGCCGCGTGCTTGCCGCCGTCGCCCAGGCCATGCAACTGGGACGTGACCCGCGCACCTTCACCGAGGACGTCGTGCGCACGATGCGCGACTCGTTCCTCTCGGTCCTGGCGCCCGAGCTCGTGCAGCTCCCTGCGGCACGCGTGGAAGTGATCGCCGGTCGTGCCCGTTCTCTCGGCAACCGCACCATCGTGCGCGTGATGGAGGTGCTCGGCCAGACACTCGTGGAGATGCGCCATGCCCCCGACGCACGTCTCCTGCTCGAGGTCGCCATGGTCAGGCTCACTTCCAGCGAACTGGACGGTTCCTCTGATGCACTCGTCGGTCGCATCGCAGCACTCGAGGAGCGTGTCGCGCAGCTCGCGGCACACGGGGTCTCGTCCCTCCCGCCGCCCCCTGTTGACCCCTCCACGGGCCGGGCCCGGATCGGTGGCCGCGCCGCCGGTACAGGGCGCGACACCTCGTCACCGGTGCAGCGCCCCGCAGAGACCCCCAAGGCCGCTGAGTCCACCCCGCCGAAGTCCGACGCGCCCGCTCCTGCTCCCGCGCCTGACGCTGCACCTGCGTCCGGCAGCGGTGATCCTGCCCGCGTGTGGCCCCAGATCGTGGACAGCCTCAAGCCGATTGCCAAGGCCTACTTCAAGACCGCATCCGTGGAGAGCGTCACGGACAACGTCGTCACTGTCCGCATCCCCCAGAACATGCCCCTCGAGAAGGCGAACGAGCAGGCACCCGTGCTCACGGAGGTGCTGCGCAGGATGTGCGGTGCCAAGTACAGCGTGTCGCTGGTGAAGGACCAGACAGGGGCGACCGAGAGGCCCGCACCCGTGGTGAAGAAGACGATCGTCGATGTCGTCGCCGACGATGTGTTCGCCCCCGTGGACCCGGCGGACATCCTGGATGAGGAGGTCTCCGAGGACAACAGCCTCGACACCCTGCGCGAGTTCTTCCCCGAGGGCCATGTCGAGGAGGCCCCGCCGAAGGGCAAGAAGAAGTAGCGCGTCGTGGCAACCCCCTACACCCCCGCCGTCCAGGCACTGATGGACGAGTTCAGCCGCCTCCCGGGCATCGGTCCCCGCACCGCGCAGCGTGTCGCACTCCACCTCATCAAGTCCGAGTCCGAGGATGTCGCGCGTCTCGCCCGGGCCATCGTGGAGGCCAAGCAGAAGGTGCGCTTCTGCGAACGGTGCTTCAACCTTTCCGACGACCAGTTCTGCACGGTCTGCAACGACACGAAACGTGACGCCACGAAGATCTGCGTCGTGGAGGACGCCCGTGACCTCGCCGCCATCGAACGCACGGGCGAGTTCCGCGGCACGTACCACGTGCTCCTCGGCGTCATCGACCCTCTCGCCGGCATCGGCCACGAGGACATCAAGATCCGCGAACTCGTCAACCGCCTCCGCACCGAGCCCGTCACCGAGGTCATCGTGTGCACCAGCAACAACACCGAGGGCGACGTCACCGCGCTCTACATCTCGCG
>SXGQ01404345.1_pt1 | contig 10238 bp, 15 predicted proteins | sample 3178371 | NCBI WGS metagenome assembly SXGQ01 (sample SAMN11356859, study PRJNA531348) | freshwater metagenome | isolation source: freshwater sample F1-20 | place: China: Fuxian Lake, Yuxi | collected 2017-12-25 | reverse complement strand
GCAATCAAGGTGCCGTTGGCTTCGCCCAGCACTGGTTTGATTTCTGTAGTAGCCCACTTCCAAACATAGTAGATGAGATATCCCATGCCGCCGGCAGCCACAATGGGAAATCCATACTTATTGATCAGTTCTGCTATGTCCATGATTTGGATTTTGCTTTTGCAAAATTATCTTGTCGTTTACAATTTTTACCACAAATACATCGCCGTCTTTGACCTGTAGACTTTCGGGCTTGAGCTCATCGTCCATGATGATACTGCCATCATAGGCACGGTGAAAGTGGTAGTCCACAAACATCATTTCAGTCTCTCCGTGCGTCGTTTTTGCCGTCGGCTCTGGCAATTCGGTCCACGTCAGGCTTGATTCCCAAAGCATTGGAAACCACCGTGTCGATACGGATCACATCATGATTCATGGTTTTGACTCGGTTGTCTAGAGCCATGATTATGTTCTTGATGCCGTTTACCGAGCCTGTGACGCCGGCCAAGATGAACTTCAGCGTGAGAAACACAAAATACCCTGCGCCAATTGCAGCCGCAATTGGAAAGCCTACTTCGGCTACCAGTTTGAAATATTCGCCCATGCAGTATTTATTGGCGTTGAACTATTGTGATAGTGGTTGTACCGCCGCGATTCACTTGCTGCCAAACAGGTATGCCGTCTTGACGTATATCCACCACAGCGTCTGCTTCTTTGTGTACAACAAGTTCTACATAGTGATTGTTTACTCTGCGGCTCAACACCAGATGCTCCGTATCATTAACTGTATACTTTAAGAGACTGGCTGAATCGTAGCCGGGCAGCATACCGTTGTCCAGCAAGTAAGCAGTGCTGGCCCAGGCATTGATACCAAGTATGTCAAGTTCGTTGTTTAAAAAACTGTTTTCAAGCAAATCTTTATCTAAAAACTGATTTTCCAGATAGTTTTTTTCCAGCTCGTTGTATTTGAGCAAATCAGCTGTGAGCAGATTGAAGTCTTGTTCTGAGGCCGCGGTTTGATAGCGGTCATCGCGTATTTCAGGAGGTGGCGCTATGATCAGGAGATTGTTGATATTGTTGGGATCCACCGCTACCATGGTAGGCTGCGAGGGAGGTTGATTGAGGCTGTTGACCACTGTGGCTTGATAGGCTTCGGTTAGAGTCACACGTCCAGCATCGTTGTACACATCAATCTGTCCTGTCACACAGGCCCGTTCATCGCAACTGGGCAACAGCATGATCAAGCTACGTCCCAGTTCGTCCACAGTCATGGAGAAGTCTGTGCCACGCACTGCCACAGTGGCTGTGGGTGTTGTCACAGACACTGACTGCGGTGAGTTTTTGGCAATTTGTCCCGATGCCAGTCTGGCAGTGCCCAGAGCCATTTTCATGGCCAGCTTGCCTGTGCCCTGTCTGGGGTCATACACAAAGTCGTCTATCACCAACTTTGACTGTTCGGTAATACGCACCTGTGTTCGGTCTACAAAGGTCAGTTCGGCTCTGGCCCGTGCTGTGACCACAGTATCGTTCATTTCAATGGCCGTGCCAGTTTGGCTAGGCAAGCTTTGCCTATTGCGTACTATTTCGGTGGGCCCTGTTTGAACTGTGACAGTGCCCACCGCAGACTGGGCATCAATTGGTCTGAACAATAGTAACAGTATTGCTGTTGCCAGTAGTGGTCGCATTTACAGTTTTGGCAGTGGTGCCCGAAGTTGTTATGCTCACTGTGTTGGTGTCGCCAGCCACCGTGTAGTTCACATTCACGGCACCAGTATTGGTGCTGGTGTGAGTTACTGCGTTGGTGTCACCGGTCACAGTCAAAACACTGGTATGCGCACCTCCTGCGCCCAAGGTCTGTGTCACAGTGTTGTTGTCACCAGTGATATTTTGTTGTATGTCGCCACCTGAACAAGATGCCGACATCGCAGTGCCGCAAGTAATATTGCTGACATTGTTGCTGCCCAACACAGACACAGACACCGTGGTTGAGGCGCCGTTCACGGTCATGACCAACTCATTGCCTGAACCAATCTGATCAATGGTCAGTGTGTTGCTACCGCCGCCAATCAACACAGGGTCAAGTGGTGTGCCAATTTTGTTTGACACACCATCTTGCATAATGGTCACAGTGCTGTTGTTACCCACTTGCTCCATGTAGATTTCGTTGGCCGCCGCTGAAAAATTCACAAACAGTGCTGCCAATACGGCCCATTTTTGGGTTTTAGTTATCATTTTCTTTCTGCGGCTGGGTTGTCCCCTGCCGTGCTCCTGGGCTGTTTGTAACGCCACAGCCCTCGGCGTTGTCCCTCCTGTACAGTTTCATATACAGCCTGTTCAATGGCCACACGCACCGCATAGGTGGTGGGCTCGTTCAGGGCCACTCCACTTTCTAACTCAACTGCTCGGGTGCCAGCGTCAATAAATTTCATTACGCCGGCATTTTGAGCAGTGCTGTAGATGGTCTTGCTCACTGCTGTGGTCAGCAACACTTCACCTGTGTGCACCGACACCAGCCGCAAGGCCACCACAACTTCGTCCACTCGGTACTGTACCGAGTTACCAATGCCCATGATTCTGGCACCTGCGCCACCTGATCGCAAATTGGTGTCATAGCCAACAATACCGCCTTCGATCATGAGTCCTGCAACCAGCATGGGTCGCAAGGGTTTGGCCTCTTTGCCTTCATAAACTTCGCGCTGGTTTCGAATCAGCTGTCGCTCTTTGATAAGGTTATCCAGGCCCACACGTTCCACCACAGTGAACCAACGCCCGGCATCCTGCAGGGCCTTGATCAAGAATACTTCGGCTCCCTGGGTCACAGCTTTGGAAAACAGGGCCAGTCGATCATTGGGTTTCATCTGACCGGTTTTGTCACCAAAGCCATACACTGCTACTGGTATGGACGGCCCATCCAGTTCGGGCAAGGTCTTGAGAATTTCTACCCGCGGTATGACCAAGGCTGGTTGACGTTCTTGTTCGTAATGCACAGTGGCACAGCCTGTGAGCAAGATCACAGCAGCAATGACAGTTAGAGTACGCATCAGAATGCAAAGCTCGCTATGGGAACAGTAATCTCTGTGCGATTGCCGTTGGCCTCAGTTATGATCAGTGTGACATCTGTGGCAGTTTTTAACCACGAAATCGTGGTGCCTTGAAAGTCCATGTTGCCTGAATTGCCACCGTCAGCAAACATGGCATCGGCCAGCTGCTTGGATAGCTGGGCATAGATACGACTTTCAACGTTGACTAAGAATTTGGCTAGGTTGGTATTTCTGGCATCTCTGGCTGCTTGATCAGCTGCTGCTTTGGCAGCATCTGCAATGGCTTTGCGACGCTGCGACTCCAGCTGCTCGATAGTCAGCACGTGGCTTGAGTAACCCACACCGTTGAATGCAGGCGATTGGAACTGAAAATTCAGTTCAGTGGCTCCAGTGCCCAAGGCAATCAGGAGCATTCCTATTGTTAATGTTTTTTTCATAGAAAAACCCCACGTAGTATTTACGTGGGGTTTGGAATTTCAAAACGGCAACTACTTCTCTACACAGTGTTGGCTGCGGGCTCGCGTATCCATCCAGTCCAATCGCTGTCAATCACAGTGTCTTTCATGCTGTGTACACGAGCCAACAAGTCTAGATAAAAAGTGTCGAGTTGACCGTTCCACTTGCCCATGATACCTTCCAGAGCTCGCTCACAGTAATTCCACTGACCTTGCCTATAATACCGAATTATATCGTTGTGTATGTTTTTCCATGATTCCAAGGTGGATAGGTCACTGAGTGCCAAACCGTCTAACACAGCATAAGCAGTACGAGTGGCTCCATTGGACCACCTAAAGGTATCAAGCTCGAGTAAAGTGTAACTGTTGGGCAGTGTGGCTATGTCCACTGCATCATCAAAAATAATGTTCATGCTTTTTCCTTTTAAATATGTATCATGCAATTTGCATTTGACTTAATTTCTGACCTTCACGTAGATACCTACACAGATTTTTCTTGGGAAGCGCAAGCCACAAGTCCTGTGGCCATTGTGGCCGGCGATGTGGGACGAGATCGCAACAAAGTTTGTAGAACTCTCAAACATTTGGGAGAACAGTATCAAGCTGTGTTCTATATTGATGGCAACGAAGAGCACACCGACTATCGTGAAAATCTTGGTCTAAGCTACAATGACTTGGTGCGTAGGATTCAACGAATACGCAACGTGGTTTACCTACAGGACAATGTGGTAGTGATTGAAGGGGTAGCCATTTTGGGCACCAATGGCTGGTGGGCGTTTGATTTTGATAGTGACTTAGACAGTGAATTTTGTGCCGAATGGTATGCACACAAAGAAAATCTCAGTCCACTGGCCGTTCAAAGCATTAGAAAGATGGCTGCCACAGATGCTGCCTATATGTTGACCAGTATTCGCAGGTTACAAACCCATCAGGATGTCAAGCGCATTGTCATGGTCACACACACTGTACCAGATCCGGCCTTGATCAGCCATGACATTGACATATACCAAACCGAGCGATTTAACATGATGGGCAATCGCTACATGATGCAGGCCTTGGCCGCCGACACTGAAAACAAAATTCACACATGGTGCTTTGGCCACTACCATGGTGGTGTGGACCAAACTCGAGGTGGTATACGATTTGTCAACAACTGTCGCGGACGTGGTGACAGCAACTGGAGGCGGCATGTTTACCACCCCCAGCGCATTGTAATTGATGTTTAGGCCATGGCTTCGGGTTCAAGTTTGATCTGCAATGGATAGCTCTGACTGCGAGCTTCGTGCAAAACTTCAAAACCCTTTTGTTCAGCGATTTCAAAAGGCAGCACAGCCACACAAGCTGCACCTTCCTGGTGAATTTCCACTGTGATTTTTTCTGCTGTTTCTGTGGTGTAATCAAAGTAGTCAATCAAACTGCCCACTACGAATTCCATGGTTGTGGTGTTGTCATTGAGATATACCACTCGGTACAACGGTGGCTCTTTGATGGCTTCGTTGACTTTGATGCGTGTGCTGGTTTCACTTTGTGACATTTTGTTTCCTTGTGGTACACAGTGGCCGGACATCGGCCACTGTATTTACACATTATATCAGTTTTGATACGTGATAGCAATGGTCTTAGGACGAGCTTCTTCGGGCAACACTCGTTCCAAGTTCACACTGAGAATACCATTGCTAATGGCAGCACTGCGTACTTCCACGTGTTCGGCCAAGGTAAAGTTTTGGCGGAAGTCACGGCTGGAAATGCCACGATGCAGATATTCCCACTCGCCATGAGTTTCAGTTTTGCGAGCACCAGCAATGGTCAGCACACGCTTGTCCAAGCTGATGTCAATTTCACCTTCGGCGAATCCGGCCACAGCAACTTCGATCGTGACTGTGTCTTCACCGGTCTTGATCACATTGTGTGGAGGATAGTTAGAGTTGGTTTGTTGTGAGCTAACACGCATGAGTTCATCAAACATGTTGTCAAATCCAATACCAAATTTGTGCAGATGAGGAATATCAAAACTGCGAAGAGTCAAAGTTTTTGTCATGTTAATCTCCTTTTAAAGCAAGTATGACATAGTGTGTAGCCCCACCATGGGCACTACACAGCTATTTATTATACACGACTCATGGGTTCTATCAAACGATAATTGGCAAGATAGCTCAACATTTTTTCACCCACAGGATTCCATGTCATGGCAAAAAAACTGTAGTTTTCTTCATTGTCGAATGTAACCCGCACTGTGTATTTGTGGATTTTTTTCTTGTAGGGAATACAGTAACGATCACTCCACTCGTGAAGGTTGCGATTCAATACAGAATTGGTATACTGTGCAGCCATTCCTCCTGCACCAGCGGGCAGTTGGAATTCCAAGTACATCAGTATAGTTTTTTAGGCAAGCTTTGCTCGTCCAGCTTTTTCTGCCAACGATTACGAGCTGCACTTTTCCGGCGTTTACGCTCAGCAGTGGGCTTTTCGTAGTGCTCACGAGCCTTAAGGTCATTCATGAGTCCACTGGCCTGTATTTTCTTTTTGAACTTGCGCAGAGCGCGATCTAAGTTGCCATCTGTGACCAACACTGATCTACCATGAAGCTTAACCATTGCTCTCCCTGAGTTGTGCAGGAGTATTTACCTGGTCCGTGTCAATATCTACACACTTAACGCCCTGTCTGCGATACTGGGCTAGATAAAACATGTGCGGAAGCAGCACACGCTCCAGTTCGCTGTGCAGTCCGCGAGCTCCAGTTTTGGTCAGCAAACTGCGCTCAGCTATGGCTTCCAACGCTGCGGCTGTGAATTTTAGTTCAATCTGATCTTGTTCAAATAGCCAGCTGTATTGTGCAATGTAATTGTGCTTGATTTCTTGCAAAATCCGTACCAAGTCAGATTTGGTCAGCTCTTGCAAGGCTACCCAGCTGGGAAATCGGCCCACAAACTCAGGGATCATGCCAAACTTGATCAAATCATCGGGCATGGTCTGATCCAATTCCACGTGACTGTCTTTGCTGACCTGTGCGTTGAATCCTATGCTGGTACCTCGCAATCGAGTACGCACAATGTTGTCCAGACCCACAAAAGCCCCACCAGCAATGAACAAGATATTGGTGGTATCAATTTCTACCATTTCACCTGCTGGATGTTTACGGTTGCCGGTGGGAGTGACTCTGCACTTGGTGCCTTCCACCAGCTTGAGCAATGCCTGTTGCACCCCTTCGCCCGACACATCTCGTGTGATTGAGGCACTCTCGCTGCGTCGACTGATCTTGTCGATCTCGTCGATGAACACAATGCCGCGTTCGGTCTTTTTGACATCGCCCCCGGCTGCGGCAAACAGTCTAGAAATTAGACTTTCTACATCGTCGCCCACGTATCCTGCTTCGGTCAGACTGGTAGCATCGGCTATCACAAACGGCACATCAAGATAGCGGGCCACACTGCGAGCCAACAGAGTCTTGCCTGACCCCGTGGGGCCCAGCATCAAGATGTTGCTTTTTTCAATTTCTACCTTGGCATCAGGGTTGGCGATGCGTTTGTAGTGATTGACCACGGCCACGGCCAGCACTTGTTTGGCACGATCTTGCCCTATCACATACTGATCAAGATGTGCTTTGATTTCGATTGGATCTAGTGAAGCAGTTGTGCTGCTTTTGGCCGGTAGTTCATCCTGTAGCAATGTTTCGCATAGATCCACACACTCATTGCAAATGGCAACTCCTTCGCCCACTATCAGTTTGGCCACGGTGTCTTTGTGTTTGCCGCAAAAACTGCAAGTGGTAATGGTGTCTGTTGATTTCATGTTTGGTTGTTTTCTAAACGTTGTTGCACTTGTTCACGCTCGCCTTCGCTCAACAAGTCTGGGTCGTACTGGCCGGCAGCGATACGTTGGATGAGATGATCAATGTATGCGTCATCGTAAGTGTAACTGTCTGTGGAGTTTTTGTCAATCACAATCCAATCAGAGCCATTGTATTTGTACACTGCGCTGGGCATGACATCTACTCGCACAAAAGTGTCACCTTTGTTGGCACTGGCAGGAAACCGACTGCCGAATCCATTTTGTGTGAGTCTTGGCTGATAAGCATCGGCAACCAGTTTCAGCCAAGGCAACTGAGAAATTTTGCCCTGCGCCAAAAGCTGGCGTTGATGTTTGAGTGTGTCATGCGGATTCTGTTCTTTCCATGCAGTTTTTGCAGCTTTGATTTCAGGGCTGTCCTCGGGGTCTTCGTCGTCCTGCAGGGCGGGGTCTTGAACAGTGGGTTCTGTCTTGGCCACCATGGGTGCGCCAAACATCCAGTTTTCGGGATAAGCAAATCCTTGGCGTAGATAGGGATGAGTATCGGGACTGTGTGCCGCATCTATCACTTTGATTTGATCAGCTGCGACTGGTAGATCTTGCTGCTGATCCAGGGCCTGCGCTACCGAACGTTTGACATCTAGATCTTTTTGCAATTGGGACATCTGACTATCAGTCAATGGTCCGTCATCCGGGGGGTACTTGGGGTCGTCATGATCCCAATTGCCAGTGCCTTGACGTGCCCATGCAAATTGTTTGTTGGCTGCTAGAATCAATGCCAATGCCAAGGGATCAAACACCAGCACAATCATGATGATCATCCAGCGCACTGCTCGTTCCAGCAGATTGGCATCAGGATTGTCACCATAAAGCAGAGCTGCAATGTATTTGATAGGACCTACTTCAGCTTCAACCTTGCGAAACTCTGCGGCCAATGGCGCACGTTCTTCGTTCAACGCAGTGATGCGTTTCTGGCTTGAGTCAATTTCTCTCAACAATCGACCACGTTCGGCTTGCTGGCTGCGTCGTATCTGCACGGCTCGTTCAGCACCGCGTTCAGAATCTGTGCGACTCATGGTCTGATCCACAGCTTCGTCCATTTGTTTCAGCGCACGTCGATTGGCATCTATGTTTTCGCGTTCGATCTTGATCTTTTCGTCGTATATGGCAATTTTGGCCTGACTGTCGCCTGACACAAGACCCTGATCCGAGTGCGCTTTGGAGAGGTATCCAAAGATGCCCATTGAGGTCAACAGCATGAGAAATGCTACCGCAGGCACCAAGTACAATTTGAACGCCCAGCCAGCACGCCGCCAGTTATTGTGCAACCACACCGTGGCTGCGATTTTGCCCAGTTCCAGGCTACCGCCCATGATGATCACAGGTATGGTGGCGGCAGAGAATATGGCCACTAGGCCGGCCACTGAATAGTAGGCTGCCACAGCGCTCAATAACAGAGCTGTGGCCAGTATAGCTAATCCAAAAAGCATAGAATTTTATTTATTGGTGCCATGCACCGGCTCAACGGCTAGTTTTACTGCGCACCAAGTGGCAAAGGACTGATCCGGCACTTCAAACCAAACTGCAATAGGTTTTGGAGCCCATCGTTCCAATTTGCGTCTTACATGCGGCTGGCTACGCCAGTTCGCACCATACAATGCACGAGCTTCCTTCATGACAGCATACCATGTGCTGGTATGTGACATGTGAAATGTAATTCGGTGCATGATCAAAGGCGTTGTTTTAAGCGAGTCAAGTGATTCAGGGATGCTCGACGCAGAGCCCTCGATGTTGACAGTCATTGCTGACCTTTCTAGATGGTTCCTTTTGGCATACCCCCGGGTACCAGCCCAGGTTTTGATTTTTGAGATCAAGGTCCTTGTCGCAGCCTACGGGACTGATGTTCACGTGCCATGGCTACCGTGCAGGCCTAGGTATTCGAATCACCCTGCCCGGCCATTGAACTGCCCAATCTCTTTGATCATGCACTGTAATTATAGCACAGTGCATGATCTATTGCAACACGATTGAACAATTATTCGCGTTTGCCGCCCAGCAATTGCAGTAGGCTCAAGAACAGATTGATAAAGTCTAGATACAGGGTCAGAGCACCCACTACTTCGACTGTGCCCGAAGCGTCTTCCAAACTCACCGATTCGCGAATTTGCTGTGTGTCATAGGCTGTGAGGCCTAAAAACACAATGATGGCAATGGCCGAAATAACCATCTGCATCACAGTGCTGCCGATAAACAGATTTACAATGCTGGCAATCACAATGGCAATTAGGCCCACAAACATAAATCTACCCATGCTGTCCAAACTGCGCCGGGTAAAGTATCCGTAAAAACTCATGACGCCAAACAATATAGCCCCACCCATGAATGCACTCACAATGCTGCCCATGGTATACACCACAAAAATGGTGGCAAAGCTCAGACCCATGAGAGCCGCAAAGACATGCAACAGACCCACTGCCACTGGTTTGGGTGGGTTGGCGGCAAGGGCCATGGTGACGCCAAACACGGCCACCAAGGGTGCAAAAATCACAAGCCATTTTACCCAGGTACCAAACAGGAATTGCATCAGCCCTGGGCTGGATGCTACCCCCATGCTCACAACCATGCTGGTCAACACTGCCAACATCATGTGAAAATACACTCTGCCCATGGCTGCATTGATAGCCGGGGCATCACGATAGGTTGAGTTGATTGCTGCTGTAGCGTACATTGCTATTTCTCCTTTACCATTTTACTTACCAACAAAAATTGATCATAGGCGTCTTTTACAGCCGGGTGCGTCATTAGAGCTTCGGCTTCGGCCTGTATGGCTTTGAGGCCTGCTTCGGCGATGTCTCTAGCACAGAGCACATTCAAGGTGGCCAATTCGTCACCAAATTCTTTAGCCAGTTTGAGCCAGGCGCGCCGCTGACCTTCTGTGATAAGAGTCCGCTGAGGACGCATCTCGCTTGCCTGTCTG
>SXGQ01381472.1_pt1 | contig 10238 bp, 12 predicted proteins | sample 3178371 | NCBI WGS metagenome assembly SXGQ01 (sample SAMN11356859, study PRJNA531348) | freshwater metagenome | isolation source: freshwater sample F1-20 | place: China: Fuxian Lake, Yuxi | collected 2017-12-25 | reverse complement strand
GATCGCCGTTTTTTAAATTAAGACCTGCTACACGTTCATTGCCATCCATCACGCAAACAAACATGTCCTTCGTGGCAACCATGTAAACATATTCTGGCGCCTTCTTGGGTGCGGCCGGAACCAACTCAGTTTCTGCATCTTCCCATAAGCACTTCTTAGCATTCTCAGACATGGCTGTAGCGACTTCTTGTGCCTTTTGAGCTGATGCCGAGTTAGCAGCACTGGATGCACTGTCTGCTAGCGCAGGTGTGGGCTGAATGGTTTGTTCTTGACCTTGTAATTTGGTCTCGTCTGCCGTTGGCTTAACTTCAGCGGTGGGTAAGTTGTCCGTCACAGCGCTTTTGGCTGAAGGTGCACTGGGCTGAGGCTTGTCCAATTCAAGCAGACCAAAAATTGCGAAGCATACCATACCCACTAACAACAGCCCCCAAGTCATATTTTTCGAAAAGACAGTAGGAGGTGCCACTGCTGGGCTGGACTCAAATGAGTGTTGGGTCGCTGCAAGTGGAACAGGTGTTGGCTGAATTGGCTCCGATGCCAAGGGCTCTGCTTTTGGCAATATAAAGACTGAATCTAAGGGTTCAATGGGATCAGGCGAAATGGCCTTGGAAGGCTCCAACGTCGTGGGCTTCGCGGCTGTTGGCTCTAACAAGTCATGTCCCAAGAATTTCAGTAACTTCTTGCCGGTGCTGTACTTGATGTCTGGGTTGTAGAAGGAGCTGTCTCCGCCGTCTTCGAGTTGAACCACTTGAGATTTAGAGACCGTATTGCGGTGCGCCACTGAGGAAACGTCCAAGTTTGCGTTTTCCCGCAATTTTTTAAGTAGCGCCCCATGCTCTTGGGACCAGATAGGCTGCTGTTTTTGCATACTAAATAATTGGTTTTTAAGTTGGCTGAATACGCTAACATTAGGCATCATATTCAGACTTCATGAACATAGCAATCAAAATCAGTGGATTGACCAAACTGCTCGTTTTTTTAGTAGACGTTAGACAGGTGAATCCCTAAAATACACCTCCCAACCCTAAAACTTCCATGCAACTCATGTGGCTCTCTGGCCCTACCGGCCAGGTTAAATCTATTTCTATTACCGCTCGCACGGTCGTGCGTGGTGCGTTCTCGCTTGGCTTAGGCCTCATGCTTGTGGGTTTCTTGTTGAATTGGATAGGGTTGCGCTTTGCAGTGGAATACAACCCCGACTTGGCGCGCACCATGGGCGGTGTCACCACGGAAGCTGAACAACAGCGCATGGAGGCCATTTATCGCCAGCGGCTTGAGCAAGTGCGAAACTCCATGGAGCAAACCGTTGCTGAAGTCAAGCGGCTTGAGTCTTTGAAAAACAAGTTCATGGACCTGGCCACGCCTGTAGGTGCCAAGGTCAAACTCCCATCGAAAGATGATGCAAAGGGCGGCCCCTTTGTTTCGCCTGTGTTTAAAAATGGTTTTTTCCGTTTGCCTCTGCACACCGAATTGCAACAAACAGCCAACGATTTAGATGATGTTGTTGCAAAGTTAGGACATTATGAAAAGCAATGGCAGGGCCACTTGAGTTGGTTAGAAGCCTTGCCCATCGGGTTTCCCATTGAGGCAGATTTTCGATTGACCAGCGGCTTTGGTATTCGGAACGACCCCTTTACAGGTGCATTGGCCATGCACGAGGGACTTGATTTTTCTGCCGAAGTGGGCACGCCTGTGCTGGCCACCGCGCCAGGTGTTGTCGTTCGTTCAGAATGGGACAATGGCTATGGCAACGTGATTGAAATCAAGCATGCAGAAAACTACGTGACAAGGTACGCGCATTTAAGCAAGCGACTTGTGAAAGAAAACACCCACCTGACCAGGGGCGCGCTTATCGGCAATGTAGGAAGTACGGGTCGATCGACGGGCCCGCATTTGCATTACGAAATTTTTCAAAATGGGCGGGTTCTCAATCCTATGCAGGTGCTGCCTGTTAAATCTCTGAACAATTGATGTCCTTCAAGCGTGGCCATCTGAAACACATCCTCTATGTTTGAAAAACTCAAAGAAAAATCTTTCGCTTCCAGCCAAGAAAGATTTGACACACTGATTGGCCAAACGACCACCATTCATGGCCGCTTGGTTTTGCTAGACAGCGTTCGAATTGATGGCAAAGTGCTTGGCAACATTGAATCTGCTTCGGGCAATAAAATTACAGTCGCCATTGGCTCTTCAGGTGAAGTCACTGGCGACATTACCGCACACCGCATCATGGTGGCTGGCAAGGTGGATGGCAATATTTATGCGGCTGAGCGGGTAGAGTTTCACAAAGACTCTATTGTGAATGGCGATATTTCTTATGGCTCCATTGCTGTAGAGCATGGCGCAAGGTTGTTGGGCTTGGTGATTCAAAATAAAACCGCATCAGACTCGGCCTCAGGCGCCAAGGCCGCTATTCAAAACGCGCAAGTTGCTAAAGAAAAACGTTAAAGCAAGCAGCAGCGACTTGAAGAGGCAAATGCACCTGCATCAGGAGTTTTTGAGCAGCTGATTCAGTTTGTTCAGGCTTTGTTTCAATTCAGGATCTGACTCAATTTCCCGCTTTTTGTTTTTGACCAAACTGGCAACATCCAGGTGGGTTGGGCTGCTTTCTTTGTGAAGCGAGTGTTGGCGTGCCAGCATGGCCCATGAATAGGCCAAGCTAAGAATGAGCCAAGCAATCCATACGCTGCCAGAGTCAACATTTCCCTGAGGGCTTATGTTTGAAAGCTCGGTGAGAAATGAACCCCATGGCAAGCTTAAGAAGACGCTCAAGCCATCTTTGCCAGAGGCCATGACAAAGCTGACCCAAACAAAGCCCATCCAATTTAAAACGAAAAACGAATTGGCCAAAAAACTGGAAAACATACGCCACAACTTCATGTCTTCAGTGCATTCTTAATTCGTTGATTCAAAGACTCGGCAATTTGGACGCGAACTTTGGATGTTGCATGAATCTCGACTTCGTTATGATAGGCGTGATTGACAAACTCAGCGGTCAAATTGCGCAAATTTTCGATGTCAATGGCGACTTCATGAAGCTTCTGTTCAAGAAGTTGTTGCTCGTTTATTTTTTCAGAGATCTTTTCAATGCTGGCATTGACTTGCGTCCAAATTTCAAGCCGAGGGTCGTCAAGTTTGAGTGAGTTAAAAACCTCAACAATGGAGGCGCCCAACTCGGTCAGTGACTCTGGTGCAGGTGCTTTAGTCGCTGAGGGGGGCGGGGCTTCTCTTAAAAGAGGCGCCGGATTGGCAGATGGGGCCAGCGATGACGCTTGTGGTTGACGCACTTGCGCCTCATCTTCATCTACTTCAATGCGCTCCTCAGATGGCTGAACCCAACCGGCTCTGGGGTCAAAACGCATCATCACGAGCTTAGGGTTTTGCTGGCTCATGGGGGTCCTTTAGAAAAATAAGTTGCCAAGAATCGTTTTTTTATGTAAATTCGATAATAGGGCAAATTTTCCCCCCACGCAATTGTTAAGTTCTTTTTTCTTTGAATACAGTGAGTTACAGATGACAGCTAAACTGAAAATCCTCATCACCAGTCAAAAGGGTGGCGTAGGGAAAAGCACTGTTTCTGCCAATTTGGCTGCTTTTTTTGCCCATGTGGCTCAAAAAACCACGAGCCTGGTAGATCTAGACCACCAAGCCACGGCTGGCAAGTGGGTCAGAAATGCCGCGCCTTTAGGCATACAGTGTATTTCTGTTCAATCACCCAATAACAAAGGCTCTGGCCTGGCTTTGTTGCAGGCCAAGCAAGCACTCAGAAGTGTTTCAAGCCAAACCGAAGCGGTCATAGCCGATCTCACATGGACAGATATTTTGCCAGCCGAATTTTTGTTTGATTTCGATTTGGTGCTGGTCCCAACCTCATTGTCGCGTGTCGAACTGGACAGCACACTCGAGTTTGTCAACCGTTTCGGATTTGTTTTCAACTCAACGATGCGAACGCCGCCCAAGTTGGTCATTGTGCCTAGCCGGGTGGCCAATTTGGAAACCTATTCCAACGTGTTCATGCAGTCATTCAATACGAGTTTTTTCATGTCACCCCCTGTGATGTTCAATGAAACAGCCAGTGAGTTTTTTGGAACAGAGTTTTTTGTCACAGCGCAAAGCGAAGAAATTCGTGAAAACTTCATTGACTTTGGCAATGCCATTGTCCAACTGGGCCGAAGCCAATTGAGTGATAAGAAAAGCATAACCAGCTTGTATCAGCCCAAAATGAGCGGATCAATCTTAGACAGGTTTCGTGCCGGCATGAATGAAAAGGCCAGCATCAGGCCCGTTAATGCAGCCAATGATTACGCAAAGACCAGTTTCAAAGACAAAGTGAAGGCCGTATTGCCCGCCTTGCCCGCCTTCCTGCAGGTCAGAAATTACAAATAAAGTCTGTTCAAACAAATCAAAAGGGCCTCTGATGAGGCCCTTTGCACATGGGTGATTGAACACGCAATAAAGTGTCTTAAACTTGGCTCATGTTGCCGCGGACTTGGCCGCCGCGTTCAATTTCAATTTCACCGTACTCTAATGTGCCGTTCACTTTGCCAGTGCTTCGAACGATCAGCAGCTGACGGCTGCTGATGTCTTTGTTCAGCTCGCCCTTCACGTCCACGCGGTCTGCCTTGATGGTGCCTGTTACACGGCCTGTTTGGCCAATGAGTAAATTGCTCACAGTCAGGTCGCCATCAAATTGACCTTCAATCACGGCTTCGTCAGGTGCGTTGATGCTGCCTTTGAAGGAAACGCCTTCGCCGATGAAAACACTGTTTTGTTTGGTGGTAGGGTTCATTTTGAAAGCGACTTAGAGTTGAATAGGGTACATGGAATGGTGCGATGGTGATTACTTTGCTAAAAGCAACTCACCCTTGATAGACGCGCCTTTTTGAACAGAAAGTGTTTTGTAAACCACATGGCCATCGACAGTTGCGGAGGATGTGACTGTGAGCTCTTCGCATGTGGCCGTGCCTGAAAATCGGCCCTTGATGTGAAAGTTTTTGCAGTTCACAATGCCGTCAACTTGACCGCGCGAGCCGATGGTCAGCTCATCTACATTAACCTGACCATTCAAAGAGCCTTCAACGTGGATGGTGCCTTTGGCAGACAACTCACCCTTGAAGTAAAAGCCTTCGCTCAGAATAGAAGGCTTAGAAACGTTGGCCTGAAGCATGCCCATCACCCCGTTGCCGCGCTGCTGGGGTGCACTTGGCGTGACATTGGGTGTGACATTGGGTGTGGTGGCCGGCGCAACTGGCATGGCAGGCTCTTCTTCTTTAACAAGCACAATTTCTTCAGGCGCGACTGGTTCAGCCGCTTCTTCAGGTTCTTTGTTGGCGTTATTTGGAGCTGATTTGAATTTGTTGAACATGCTGAGCCGTCCGGATGACTTTTTGTGGGTTGACAGGATAGCCACCCACCAATATTTCTAGGTGTAAGTGCTTCCCAGTGGAAACGCCCGTGTTGCCAATGTAACCCAAGACAGAATCGTGGTTAACTTTGTCACCAACTTTAACCAACAACTGCGACATGTGGGCATACAGCGATTCAATGCCATTGGTGTGGCGCACTACAACCGTATTGCCGTACTGTGGGTGATTTTGTGAAAGAACGACCACGCCTTCCTTAACTGGGTGTACCTTGTCGTTCCCATTTTCGCTAAGCAGGTCCAAGCCCGTGTGAAAGTGAGATTGACCAGTGATGGGGTGTTTGCGGATGCCAAAGTCTGAGGTCAGAGCGTAATTGCTGACAGGCATTTTGTTTGGAAGTGCAAACAAGACATCGCGCAGTGCACGATTTGTGGCCAATTCATCGGCCACTTTACCCCGAAGTAATGGGTTGTTGTTAATGTCGTCGGTTAAGTTGAATCCGCCCTTGGGATTGTTTTGTTGAATAATTTTGACAATTTTTTCGGTCAAACCAGATGAATCTAGCTGAGATTTGAAGGACACATTTTCTTGGGACACCGCAGCCGTGGAGGTGTCAACATAACGGCGAATGCTCATGTCTCTGTCGCGAATAGACTGAGCCAAAGCAACCATCTGATCTTCGCTCATTTCGATGACGTCACCAGATTGAGCGTCGGCGGTGCCACTGACGAGGGCCTTGAAAACTTCTTGATGTGATTTCTCTAGCCGAGCTCTACTGATTTGCAGGCTGATGGTGATGATTGAAAGAACAATCAGCGCCGTGGACAAAGAGGTGAGTGTGACGATGCTGCCACGAACCAACATGCGCTGGAGTTTGGCAGAGATCGCAAAATATTGAAGGTCACCGTTTTGTTCAAAAATAATTCTTGAATCTTGGTAATCTTTGCGCCACCAATGAAGCAATGTTGAGGGAAGCGACAACACGCTTAGCCAGAGCAATCTTGCTAATTGCATGTCAGGTGCCGGTTAAACAGGCGCTGGGCCGTTGTTTAAAATTGAGGCCGCGTTCAACGTACCTTCAATGGCTTGAGTCAAAGTCCCTTCGATCTCGCCGCCCTTTTCAATTTCAATTTCGACGTAATGAATCTTGCCGGTGATCTTGCCAGTAGAGCGAATGATCAAACTCTTCTCGCTCACCACCGTGTTGTGCAGTTGACCGCGAACATCAATGACTTTGGCTGAAATGCGGCCCGTGATTTTGCCAGTGGGGCCAATCAAAACTTCTTCAGCTGTTAAGTCGCCCTCAATGATGCCATTGACCACGGCTTTAGAGGGTATAAAAAACACCCCCTTGACGGTAACGCCATCGCCAATAACGACGCTTTCAAGTGAATCTGCTGGATTTGCCACATTTGCTCCCTAATTGGGGAATTTTAGCAAATTACTAGCGCTTGAGCTTGGAAAACTTTTCAGGCAAAAGAGTACTTTTGAATTATTGATCCATCACCATGCCAAGCTCAAAGGGAATATCGTCCAAACAAGCGCTGGTTTGTCCTTTGGGCCCGCGGTCAATAAACCGAATGGTCACCATGAGTTTGTTGCCGTGTACTTCGGGCGTCGCCTTGAGTTTAGGGTCTACCCAAATTTGAACCAGCTTGCATTTTCCTTGCGGAATGCTTTGTCTATACTCGCCACCCTTGGCCAATAAACGAGAGTGTGATGCATTGCCCCGAGTGAGCCCCATTAAAAAGGCAACGCTTTCTCTGAGGGGTTTGAAGAAATCTAGCCAATTCAACAGGTCTTCCCTCCGATCTTCGCCGCTGCGGTGTTGCCAAGCAAAATATCGAGGTGCATCAAACGGGCTGGTTCCGCCAGGCAGTCCCATGCCTTCGCGAAGTTTGTACAGCCATTCATCGTCGGCAATCATGTGAGCCAACTTCTTTTTTTGCGAGTGCAGTGCCACGATATGTTGTTCAACCTGCGCTAGCAGTTCAGTCAGAACCGTGACAGAAACCTTGGGGTTACCTCGGTAGCCATTCAATTTGGCTTTTTGGGCATTCAGTTGCGCCAAGATTTGGGCGCTTAAGTCGAATTGATCGTCTAAATCGGCAATTTCAAAAAGGCACAAAAGGCAAAAGTGGTGGTCTATGGCGAAAAACCGATTGATCAGCACATCGACCCTAGAAAACAAGGTCTCAACCCGCAAGAAATTGCTGGTGAGTTCGTCAAGGGGGTGTTCAAAAAGTATCGCGGCCACTTTGCTTGGGGTCAATGTTCATTGCCTGAATCTGGCAATGATACCCGTCATTTTCGGCCACATTGTGCGTATCATTGGCACATTCGCCACTCCACTGACAGAAATCCATGACCGACTTTGGCGCCAGCAGCAACTCGTCTGAATCTGAAATCTTCTTCAGAATGACGGACCGCTTGCAGATGGAAAGCTGTGCCATGGCCATGGTCAAAGATGGTAAGAGCGTGGTTATTTCCAGCAAAACCACCGAGCTGATTGATCATTTCGGCGCTGCCTTTATTCGTCGCCTTAAAAGAGCACTGCCAGATACACCCATTGAAGTTTTCATGCCGCCTGACACCGAGGCCATGCTAGAACGCTTCAACAAATTGCTCACCACCATCAAACTGGATGAAGCCACCAAGCCCAGGGGCGGTCAGTTGCCTGAAAAAATTTGGGTGGTTCATGATGCCAATGCTTTGGCCACGCATGAGCTTGATTTGTTCACACGGCTCATTTTGCAATTTCCTGGTGCAGGCATTGGTGCGGTCTTGATGTTTGCTTCTGAGAGCCCACAAGCGGATAAACTGGCTACACAAAACAAACAGTTTGTTTCTTGGGCGTTGGAGTTGCCGACACCCGAGCAAAAACTCAGCGCCATTCAGCAAGCCAGGAAAAATGGCAACGAAGAAATGGCGGTTGAGTTTTTCAACAAACTGGCCAAAGCAAGCACTAAAAAAACCACCCCCTTACTGAATGCAGCAGTGGCAAGCGGCGGTGCCTCCAAAGCAGCCGCACCCCAGAAAGACAAATCCAAGAATCCGAAGAAATCAAAAAAATGGACATGGATCTTGGCCGTGTCTGCCTTGCTTCTCAGCTCTATGGGCGTGGCAGCCATCTTGCACCCAGAATTAAGCGAGAAAGTGATTTCGCAGGTCTCTGGTTTTTATGACGATGTGCTGGCACTGGGTTCCCCCGAAAAGAAAAAAACGGCACAAAACAATGCAATGAAAGCAGAAAGCGCTGCAGACAACAAATTAGAAACAAACCCTGACACAGCGCCTGAAAAAGTGGCAGCACCCGGACAGCCCAAGGACGATGCCAACAACCCACCACCGGGCCCTCCTGCCGACTTGAAGCCCTACACCGCTAAACCAGAAGCGCCTGTTGCCACTCCGCCAGTTGGTCCAGCTACTCCGCCAGTGGCAGCAGCTACGCCTGCTAAGCCGGCCAAGGTCATTACAGAGCTACCTGATGTGGCAGTAAAGGGGCGCTTGTGGCTGAGGGGCTTGCCAGAAGACACATTTTTGTTAGAGCATGGTGTTTATGAAACAGTGAAGCAGGCTCAAAGCACAATCAAGACAAAGGCTTGGTTGGCCAACGCCCGCATTGTTCCCGTTTACCAGCAGGGCAAAGACGACTCTAAGTTTGCCGTTGTGACCGGGCCCTTCAGATCCAGAGACCGCGCTAAAAACACCATGGTGCGGCTAAATTTGCCATCTGATGTCACCATCAAACCCCAGGGCACATTGCTTTCGCAGTCCAAACCACCGCAATGAACATTTTGCTCATTGAAGACGAACAGCGAATTGCAGATTTCATTGTTGCAGGTTTTACCGATGTGGGATTTACAACACACTGGGAACAAGATGGTTTTCGCGGCCTTAACACGGCCTTGATCAAAAACTTTGACGCCATTGTTTTAGACCTCACATTGCCCATGATGGATGGCCTGACGGTGTTGGCTGAAATTCGCCGAAAAAACTTAGCCACCCCCATCATTATTTTGTCGGCCCGCACAGATTTGACCGATCGACTGCAAGGCTTTGAAAAAGGCGCCGACGACTATTTGGCCAAACCATTTTTTATTGAAGAACTCATCATTCGAATTAAAACAGTGGTGAGTCGCAAGCAGGGCAGCGTCGAAAAAACCATGGTTCAAAGTGGCCTCACGCTAGATCGTTTTACCCGAGTGGCCCATTGGAAAACCATTAAAGTTAATTTAACGCAACGTGAGTACTTGCTGTTGGAATGCTTGATGCTTTCGCCGGGGCAAATTTTTTCAAGGCAACAAATTCTGAAGCAAGTCTGGCAAATCGATTTTGATCCGGGTACCAATGTGGTGGATGTGTGTGTGCAAAGGCTTCGAAAAAAACTAACCGACGACAAAATGCCAGAGGGCGAACAGTTTCCCATTGAGACCATTCGCGGCGTTGGGTATCGGTTTAACAACTACTGATTCAAATGATTCAATCTTTCCGACTGAACGTTTTTTTGGGCGTGCTTGCTTGCATGCTGATATTTGCGGTTGCCACTCGCATCATGGTTCGGCAAGTTTCGGAAGGCCCTATCTTGCTGTACCTACATGAAAATTTGGGCAAGCACATTGACAACGAAATTGAGGAATTGAAGCAATCGCCTCAGAACAAGATCGATGTGGCTTCGCAAGTTCAAATCGTTCAATACAACTTGGGAAAATCGTTTTCCGATTTAAAACCGAACGAGTTACAAGTGTGGATGGCGGGCGGTCCTTCACAAGACCAAAAGCAATTGGCAGCATTGATTGAAAACGCAAATTGGCGAGACTTGAATTTTGCGATTGAAAAACCTGGTATGACATTGGCCGAAGTTGGTTTTCAAGG
>SXGQ01270397.1_pt1 | contig 10238 bp, 17 predicted proteins | sample 3178371 | NCBI WGS metagenome assembly SXGQ01 (sample SAMN11356859, study PRJNA531348) | freshwater metagenome | isolation source: freshwater sample F1-20 | place: China: Fuxian Lake, Yuxi | collected 2017-12-25 | reverse complement strand
TTAGTTAGTAGCATAGTTTACTATTCTCTTTCTGCCTGATGTAGCATCTTACAGATGCGTTTACCGGTATCACAGGACTCCGATTCGAACAAGGTTGGCCGTGTACATTGGCCCGCGAGCTATGCTACTAACTAATGGTGCGCAAGGAGAGACTCGAACTCTCAATCCTTTCGGCACTGGCTTCTAAGACCAGCGTGTATACCATTCCACCACTTACGCAAGATTGTCAACTAAAATTTTAAGAACATCACTAATTGTTTATATGTTACTATTATATAGTCATTGTCTATTTCTGTCAACATTATTTTCTAAAATAATTTGGTACGACTGGAGGGACTCGAACCCTCAATCCCTAAGGTGGCAGATTTTAAGTCTGCTGTGTATACCATTCCACCACAGTCGCATTTGGTACCAACTTGAGGGATCGAACTCATCTTTGCACTTTAGAAGAGTGCTGTATTCTCTATTATACAACGACGGTATATCATGAAATGATTGCTAAATTTTTATAACGTTTGAGACTTTTTTCTATCAGCATCTGATGCCTTGCTGTATCAATTAATCCTCTGATATAGATAATTTTTCTGCCTGGATCATTCTTTAGCTTGTGTAGACCTGCTGTAGTGTGTAAAAGATAACAACTAGGCACAGATGGCAATTCTGCTAACTTAAAGGTGCCTTGACTTTGAACGTAAAGTACATCAGTAGACCCTTCTATGACTAGACGATATCCTGCAGGTTCATTTTCAACAATATTAGCGTATTCCCCTTCTTCAAATTTCATATTTGGATATACATCGTAATGGGGTGCCACAGCTTGTTTTTGCTCTTTATAATATACATTTGATACTTTTTTTATAGGCAACTGATCTAATACAGATTTTAAAGTATCATCAACTGTATAAGTAATTCTAGAAGTGTCCCAATACTCGTTATACTCTGCAGTTTTTATATAGGTTAGGTCGTTAATGACGTTAATTGTAGACTGTATTTTTGATGTATCAATCTTTGGAATTTCAATATCGATCGGAAGGAATAATAAGTTCATATAATATTTATTAAATTCCACCACAGTCGCATTTGGTCCCAACTTGAGGAATCGAACCTCATTCTACGGTGCTTCAAACCGGCGCTATGACCACATCAGCTAAGTTAGCATTTGGGGTGAAGGGGAGAATCGAACTCTCTCTTACTGTTTCACAGACAGCCGTGCAGCCACTACACTACCGACACCATTGACTTTTTTAAGAGCATCTTTTCGCATAAGGAATTGACGATCAGTGCCAGGCCTATGAACTACGAGATACTCAACACCATCTATAGTTTCGACCATACGAGTATCATTACAGATCACCTGCTCACCGTTTCTTTCATTTACTAATGTCATCGTTTTCATAACTATCTCCTTGTGATGGCCGGTCCGGAGAGATTCGAACTCCCGACAGCTGGTTTCGAAGACCAGAACTCTTCCACTGAGCTACGGACCGATACGTGGCAGAGGGTAATGGAATCGAACCATTAATAGCGGAATCAAAATCCGCGGTTATACCATTTAACTAACCCCCAACTGTTTGGTGGTAATAGCTGGACTCGAACCAGCGATAGACTGCATATGAAGCAGTTGCATTAGCCACTATGCTATATTACCGTGGTAGGACGTGCGGGATTTGAACCCACCACCAATAGATTAAAAGTCTACTGCTCTACCAAATGAGCTAACGTCCCTTTGTTTGGTAGCCTATCTTGGGAACGATCCAAGGACCCCCGCGTTATCAACACGGTGCTCTACCACTGAGCTAATAGGCTATATGGCGGAAGCGGTGAGATTCGAACTCACGGTGCCTTTCGACACGACAGTTTTCAAGACTGTAGCAATAAACCGGGCTCTGCCACACTTCCATTGTTGTTGGTACCAGCGGAGGGAATCGAACCCTCTCAAGAACGCTAATCTGGCGCTAAAAGTCTTATAAGGACTCTCTGACTACCAAGTCTCGCTGGCATTTGGAGCGGGTAGCGAGAATCGAACTCGCGAATAAACCTTGGCAAGGTTTCAGGTTACCATTACATCATACCCGCAAAAAAGTGGTACACCGTGGGGGAATCGAACCCCTCCTTACCCGCGTGAAAGGCGAGTGTCCTAACCGATAGACGAACGGTGCAAACTTGGCGTACCCCCAGGGACTCGAACCCCGACTAACGGTTTTGGAGACCGCAGTACTGCCATTATACTAGGGATACATGAATTGGAATAGCGGGTCGGATTTGAACCGACGATTTTACAGTTTTGCAGACTGTTGCATTGGGCCTCTCTGCCACCGCTATATAAAATTGGCTCCACAGGCTGGGATCGAACCAACGACCAAGAGATTAACAGTCTCCTGCACTACCGCTGTGCTACTGTGGAATTAAACTGGCGGTCCCAAGGAGGATCGAACTCCTAACCTCGGCGTGACAAGCCGACATTATAACCATTTAACTATGGGACCTGAACTTGGTGGAGACGGTAGGAATCGAACCTACGGTGTTTCTCATGTCACTGATTTACAGTCAGCTGCCTTCGCCGCTCGGCACACATCTCCATAACACACTGTTTCCAATGTGTGTATTAAAGCACTCTAAAATACTTAGGCTGCCTGTTCTTAAAGAATGCTTTAATACGCTTGAATTTTTCACACCACACAAGGTGCTTCATCCTCAAGGCCGCCCGTTTACAACTGTTTATCGTGTGTTGCGAGGACCTCGTTTCCCCTACCACGTTGCGGTACTAGCGGGCACTCGGCCTGCTTTCTTGCTTGTTTACAGCTCGATGATACTGTTCCGCACGATTCATCTTATTCTGGATCAACTGTTTAAATTGTTCCTTAGTAAGTGTATGCTTTACTGTCCATTCTGCTTCTTTAATCTTTTTCTCTATCATTGTTCCTTAAAACAAAAAACCCCAGGGTTTTTAATCCTGGGGTCCTTGGAGTGGTGTTGTGTATTATTACACTACTGTCCTCCGGGACCCCTGGCAAATCTCTGGTGTGCGATCATATGATAGACTTCCGCCATTAATCGATAACCAAGAGCAGGCTATGACACCTACCTGTTTGGGCATCGTATTAAACTGATGTCTATTAAATAATTGCATTTTTGCTTTCTTTTCCTTTCGTAGACAACACCTTGCTGCCTATGTTTAAATTATACTGTTATTTAGTTCTCTTGTCAACCTCTATTTGCATTGTAGGCAAAATAAATTTTGACGCCTTTCTAACCAACTGTGTGTATTGTATTGTCTTTTTATTTATATGTCAACAAAAATATGATCGTATTATGTGGTTTTTTTGCCACATTCAATCAATAGCAGTATCGCCTGTGATTAGAATGTGTTTGCCGATTTCAAACAGACCTACACTGCCGGGGAGATCCATTGCTGCCACGTGAATCTGGACTTCTCCACCATCGTCGATTGAGCAGGCCACAAATTCTTTTATGCTATCGCTTTCTATTTGTGCTTTGATAAATTCAATGACATCTAGCATGGCTTTCTTTTGTTCTTGTTGTTGAATGTCTTCTTTGCGTTTGCTGTTTATGCTGACGATTTCCATGAGTGTCCTATAGTATTTGATCTGCGATACCAAAATCCAGTGCCTGTTGAACAGTCATATAAACGTCCGAAGCCGGCAACAATTTTGATTTTATCTTTGATGGTGTTAGATCCGTGGCCTTTTGTAGTATATTAATCATCTTTTGATTTAAAAATTCGTTTTCCTTCATCTCAGCCTTGAGGTCGTGAAATTTGTTATCAGAGGCACCCCCAGAAAACTGATGACACATAATTCCTGTATTAACAGCTAGGTATCTTTCTCCTCTAGTGCCAGAGGCGAAGATCAAAAAGGCAGCACTCATGATACTGCCAACAGCAATAGTTCTCACACTGTGTTTACTGCTCTGCATGATGTCTATCAGAGCAAATGCTTGATATAGATCTCCTCCCATAGAATTCACATACAGGGTGAGTATTTTTTCTTTTGCATCGAGATTTTCGTAAACAATCCATTTGATGCATTCCTCAACATTTTCAGCAGTGATTTCACCATTGAGATAGTGTATGGAATTGTCCAGCAGTTTTACGCCAATTCTATCACTGGCATTGAACTCATCAATTTTCTTCAAAATCTGCTCCTTGGGATTACTATTACTTATCACAGTGATAATTATAGCACAAGTTTATTCTAAAGCATATCTCGAAACATCTGTTTTTTGCCTGCTTCCCCTAATTCCTGTGTAAAAATGGTGTTCACGTGCTGTAACATAGCACAGGCCATCATTAGTAGATCCTGTCGATCATTGCACATTAGTATCTGTTTTTCAATCGGCAGCATCAATTCGGCCATTCTTTCTGTAATTTCACTCCGATCCATATTTTCCCTTTAGATTTTCTTCATACACCTGCCACACTTTCTTATCGTAATTCCAATGCCTAGTATCGTAAAACTGTGCTCTTAGTGTGTAGCTGAACAATCCTAACCCAATTGTTAGCCCTGCGTGATCTTCTTTATGCCGCAGTCTTGCTTCAAATTCAATAACAGTATTTGAACGATAAACTTCAATCTCAACAGCCTTGTGTTTAGATATAGATTTATCCCAACTCCAAACAGGTTCAAATCGATCACTCCAGGGATTCATCAAGCTGAGATTAATGTAAATCAACTATATTCCTTGTCTAGTTTAACATTAGTTAAGCCTGAAATCATCTGGAAATTATCCCAGGCTTTTTTAGCCGCAGGATTAGCATCCAATTCACTGCTGGGTAATACTGCTTCTAGCCAAATTTCAGGTCGGCGTGCAGGATGAGCACCAAACTGTCGAGGCTGATGCATCTTTCCATCTGTGTATAGCATAATACTCACGCTACGAAATTTGTCTTCATCATCCTTGCTGTTAAAGTCGTAATTGCCCCACTCAGGATTACTCATACCACCGAGACAATATCCTGACCAAATTCCACCCCATTGTTCGTCATCTCGTGGATCAAAATCTGTACGAGTAATTATTACCAACACATCGTTAATGTCCACACGATCTTCAACAATGTCTAGTATGCAACGGCTGTAACTAAGTCCAATTTTCATTTTTTAAATTTAGGTAAAATTCAGCCGCTGCCAACATAGCTTCGGCCTGTTCTTTAGTTTTTGGCAACACTATTCGATTGCCATTTTGAATATCATTTGCTTCATCTAACAGAGGACAAATATCATTGTCGAAAATCTGCGCCATGGCATTCCACAAAAGCACACGTTCAGTGGCAGTCATACCTGCCACAAAAGGGTCATCGTCGGGATGCTTGTCTAAGCCAAAATCGTGTCGCCAGGTATAACACATTGCATTTACAATTTCTTCTCTTGTTTTCATTTGTAAATTATAACAAAGTTTATAAAAAAAGTCAACTCCATTTCATAGCAAACATCGTGGCATCTTCTGGATTTTGAAAATACCAAGCTCTTCCATTTGATTCCTGCATATCTCTAAATTTATTTTGGCAATGAGCCAAACACCATGTCAACATATCGTTGTATAGATCGTCAGTGTATGATAGACGAACAACATGATAGTCCTTGAGCACGGACATCAATCCTTCTGTGGGTTTTGAAAAATCTGTTTTAGTTTTGGTTGACATCATTGCTACTGCCATTATTTGTGCCTTAGTAGATATTCTGTAAGTCTTGCACCAGATAATTTAGCACGGATCTCATATCTGTATCCATACTGCATGACATCTGGAATTCTATACCAACTGGGAGTTTCTACCGCATTAGTCATTATCCATTGACCCATTTCACTCTGTTGCCAGTTCCACAGTGGCTCCCCTGCATATAAATCCGGATCCTCGACATCGCCCATCGTGAACTCATGTACTACTATCTCTCGCACTTCTTCTACTCTGTCGCCTATTTGCATATATTTGTATGTATCCCTTGTTGGTTGATCGCCCATAGACCCGTAAGCAGGATCAAATTGATATCCGTTAGTTTTGATCATGGCCATAATTCACATCATAGAGGAAATGCAAATTCAATAGTTTGATACACAGGTGGTTCTGGTTTAATTGGTTGTTTGCTGATCAATTCATTAGCCAATTGACTGCGTTCTTTGATATTAGGTTGCCCTAATACGATTACCGCATAAAATCTATCCTCTTTTCTAACCAACATTGCCACACATCTACCTGCAGAATTAGTAAATCCTGTTTTAGAAATGACGATATTATCAAATTCAAATAACGTAGGATTGGTATTTCGAAGATTTATCTTAAGAGTCTTTTTACCTTTTGGTAACTGCAATGTAGCCGTTCGTTCATTAGATATAGATACTATAACGTCATGATCTTTAATTCTATGTAAAAAAGCAACAAGATTATCTATAGAACTGACATTGCCGGCCAGCAGGCCACTGGCATCTACAATTTGAGTGCTGGCTAGTCCTGTGCCTCGCACCCATTGGTTTGTGTAAGATATAAATGCTTCAAATCCTCCAGGATATGAGTGTGCAAGTGTTTCAGCAGCTAGATTATCTGAACTGATCAACATGGCCTTCATTAGATCAATTCTAGTAACCATTGTGCCTCGAGGAAATCTACCTCCAGATTTTCCGGTCACTTTGACTTTCTCGGAAAGATCGAGTCCCTGCCTTAGGATAGTTGTGGCTGTAAACAATTTTGTAATAGAAGCAATGGGTCTAACATCACTCCTATTATAAACCATTTGATATTCTATGAGATCATAATCGTAGAGTCCCCAGGCTCCGTGGCTGGATTGTGCATAACTCAGACAAGAAAGTGACATAAGCAAGAATAGAAATAATTTTTTCATACTTTAATCTTAAAAAATTTACACTTCAATTATTATGTGAGGATTCCAGCCGCTATTTTCACTATAGCCATCGTTTTCGTACCCACGGGGATTACAAACTACACGAGTCTCTCCGATGACATAATCAAATGGTTGATGCATATGGCCGTGTGTCCATAATTTAATCTGCGGATGATCCATAATAAACTCACTTAGGTCGCTGGCATACCCACCGTTCATAAGTGTTTGGCTAGCGTATTGTTCATGCACACTTTTAAAACTAGGTGCATGGTGCCCTACTACCACGCACTTCTTGTCTTTGTGTTCTTGAACAATCAGTTTGATGTAGCTAAGAGTTCTATCATGTCTAATTGCAACATCTAACGCACTCATTGGTGCATAGTTACGATTTTCATTTCTAATGATACGGAAGTCGTTCATCATGTCTTTCATGGCGTGCATTGTGAGTGGATCACGACTATTCATATCTGTCCAAAGTGTTCCCCCAACAAATACAACATCGTCGATGATTTTCATATCCTGTTCTAACAAGTAGATGTTGGGATACTTTGCAACTTCTTCGCGCATATAATCAATGGCGGCGTAGAACTTGCCGTGATAAAATTCGTGATTGCCCATAATGTAGATCACGTGCGGGAACTGAAAACTACAGCGTTTAAAAAAATCACGGAACCGTTGAGCTTTGGCCTGTCTGCCACTAAGCATATCAAGCATGGCCGCAGCTCTAACATCTACTTCTGGGAAGTCGTGAAGATCCTGTGCGATCATAATATCGCCACCGAGGATCAGTACATCGTAGTCTTGATCATTTTGGATATTGATATCGCTGAATTCTAAATGCAGATCTGATACCAATTTAATTTTCATATAATTCTCCGAATAATGTATGTACATTATACAGTCATATTTAATTTATGTCAACCGGGTTAAATATGTATATAAATTATACCGGGAGCGAAACAATGGGTGATTTTTTTAGGCTAGTTGCCGAACTAGGCTTTCCTATTGCTGGCGCAATTGCTGCTGGCTACTTTGTTTTTCTCACACTAAAATTCATTCTAGCAGGTGTTACATCCAGCGTGAACGGAATGGGCGGCATTATCAAGGGCCTAGACAGTCGTGTTGATACTATGACCAACCAATTACAACGTATTGATGTAAAAGTAAGCCACGCTCTAGGACTACAACCTGATTACGACAGAATTAGTCGTGCTGAACAAGCAGATCAAAGGAAAGACTAATGATATACGTAGACTACGATTGGGACCTGCGAAAAGACAAAATTATACTTGATCAAGATCTTAACATTGATAAACTAGAATGGCGAGCAGGTGATCATTTTGAAGTAAAAAATACAGATGGCAGGGTAGAACTAGTAAAAGTTGACCCTGTGGTTAAATTTGTTAAGGGGTATAAGTAATGGACCCAGTAGAGTTAGTAAACAAATATGGCTTTCCTATCGTGGCCGCAGGCGGAATGGGATACTTTATCTATTATGTATGGACCTGGGTAACCACAGAGATCAAACCAGTGATAGGACAGGCCAATGGCACACTGATTGCTCTTATTGATCGCATTCGTATGTTGGACAACGACCTTATAAGGTTAAATCAAAAAGTTGAAACCGTCATGGAACTACGTGGCAAGACCATTGAACGCGAACGCATTGAAGCTGAAAAAGATATTAATCAAACTAAACGCAAGGAAGACCTGAATCCACCCATCGGGCCTAAACGCAAAGCGACCAAAGAAGAAATTAAAGATTCTGCTGGAGACTAATGAAAAAGACCGTTGCCCTCTTTCTAGCAGATCCTTATTGCTCTGTGCAAAGTTGTAATGGTATAATGAAAGCATTGAGCAACGATTATAATTTTAAGATTTTTAGTAAAAACATTTTAGAAGATAATTTTTTTAATAACGTTGATATAGTAGCAGTCCCGGGCGGTTTTGGAGATGCTAATAATTTTAATAGATTATTTCAACATAATATTACTAGGATACAAGAGTTTGTCAAAGATGGTGGGAGATATCTAGGTATATGTATGGGGGCTTACTGGGCAGGTCAACATTATTTTGATATACTTACCGGTGTAGATGCTGTACAGTATATTACACGACCTGATACAGATACTCGTCGGCCGCATGCCAAGGCTATTGATGTAATATGGAATGGACATCCTGATAGGATGTTTTTTTATGACGGCTGTGCGTTAGTAGGCGATAACAGTAAGTTTATAACTATAGCCACTTATGCCAACGCAGATGCTATGGCTATAGTACAAGGTCGCGTAGGATTAATTGGTTGTCATCCAGAAAGCGAACAGTTTTGGTATGATGGATATAGTTATATGGGCAAACATTGGCACAACGGTGCCCATTACAAACTGTTACTAGAGTTTGTTAACAATCTTTTTACTTCGAGGTAGCTCTAAACACACCATCCCAGTCGGCCGCTAAGTCAGCTGATTGCATTTCTGCTATACGTTCTAACCATAACACATAGTATTGATCCATTTGTCCGTTGAATTTGCCTTTTAGGGTTTCTACAAGGGCCTCGGCTTTTTTCCAATCCTGTTTGCGGTAGTAGTCCAACATTAGATTGTGCATTTGTCTATGATGCAACCATTCTACTAAGTCATTGTCTAATTTAGGATTATAAAATACTGTATAAATTGTTACGCCTTCTTTTTTACCTTTGACAGCTATGCAATCTAACTCTAGTGTAAAGTAATCAGTGGCTACACGTTCAGCAGTTACAGGGCCAAGGACCATGAGGACACCATAGTTTTTACTTTGTCCTTCAAGTCGTGATGCAAGATTGACACTATCCCCAAGACAGGTATAATCAAACCGTTGTTCACTGCCCATGTTACCAACAACAACAACGCCAGTGTTGATACCAATACCCATACCAAAGGGTGGAACACCTTCTTCCTTAATACTGTCATTAAATGCCTTCAAGCTGCCCAACATTTCTAGTCCTGCTCGAACAGCATCTTTACAATGCTTGGTTTCGTCTAACGGTGCGTTCCAGAAAGCCATCTGTGCGTCACCAATATACTTGTCTAGCGTTCCGCCTGTTTCGAGAATTGTTCTGGTCATAGCGGTCATGTATCGATTCATGATACTGGTCAAGCCCTGCACGTTCTTACCGTAATGTTCACTGATACTGGTAAAGCCACGAACGTCCGTGAACATAATACTAAGTTCTTTTTCTTCGCCTCCTAATCTCAACAAGCTAGGATCTTTAATTAGTTTGGCGACTAAGTCTGGTGACAAATAACTTTGAAACTGTTTTCTAATCTGTTGTTTTTGTAAGAATTCTGAAACAAACTTTACCATATAGGCATGCAAAGCGACCAAGCCAACGCCAACTGCAAAGGCAGT
>SXGQ01382909.1_pt1 | contig 10239 bp, 9 predicted proteins | sample 3178371 | NCBI WGS metagenome assembly SXGQ01 (sample SAMN11356859, study PRJNA531348) | freshwater metagenome | isolation source: freshwater sample F1-20 | place: China: Fuxian Lake, Yuxi | collected 2017-12-25 | reverse complement strand
GTAATCCGACGCGTTAGAAATTCAACCTTCGCTCGAAGCCGACTTCGTTCCGTGCGCCGCCGTCGCTACCCCATCCCCTCTTATTTGCTGGCCGACGCTCGGCGCAAGTTCCCAACCTTCTACCTGGTGGCGGAACCCGTAGAGGAGACCGCCCTCGACAGCTTGGTGATGGCCCACGCTGGGCTCGGCCTGACCGTGAACGCGGTGCGCCCGAAGTTTGATTTGGAGACGAGGGACAGGCTGGAGAAAGCCACTGACGGCGCGGAGAAGCTTTTCATGCAGTTGGCCGACACTGTGCGTCTTTGCCCGGTGCTTTCGCGGATACCTGACGACGAGCGAGCGCTGATGGAGGAGACGCTCTTCCGCGTGCGGATGCCGGGAGACTGATTCAGCTCGTGGAGCCCCCTGCTCCGCGACGTATCGGCAGTTCGGTTACGCCCCGACCACTACAATTTTGACAGCCTCCACTACAATTGGGGCCTAGTTTTTCTTTCGCGTGTCCCGCAGTTTCGGGACATGACTTCCGCCACCGCCGCTGAACGGCCCCACGCCGAACGCTCGGCATCCCAGCTGGGCCACCTGACCCTTTGCCCGGGCTACCGGCCCCGGCAGACCGAGAGAACCCACTGGGTCACCGCCCAGGGAACCCGCGGACACGCGGCACTGGATTCCGGCGACATGGGTGAGCTGGAAAGCGGCTTCGAGGAGCGAATGGTTCGACTCTGCGAGGAGTACGCTGCCCGGTTCGCCACCGACGGTGCCGAGGTGGTGAATGAGTTCCGGGTCGAGACGATCGAGGGGCGCTGGGGGTACTGCGACCGTCTCGTGATCAACCCGGAGGGCGACGCCCATCTCTTCGACTGGAAGTTCGTCTGGTCGAAGGAGGTCGTCGACGCGGACGTGAACCTGCAGGGCAAGGATTACGTGGTGGGCATTCTCGAGGATCCCCGCTTCAGCCGGATCGAGCGCATCTCGGTACACTTCGTGATGCCGCGCTTCGAGTCGGCAACCGTGACGCGCCGTCCCTTCACCCGGGAAGACGTACCGACGCTAAAGCTCGAGATCCTCGCGATTCTCGCCCGCGCAAAGCAGACCGACGGCCGCCGCTGGCGCGGTGCCTCGCTCACGCCTCACTACGATGCCTGTCGTTTCTGCGGCGCCGCGGCAACCTGCGTGGCATTGCGGCGAATCGCCGACCGCATCGGACGGGCCTACGATCCAGAGGGCTACGGACGAACGCCCGCTATCCCGACGCAAACGCATGCTTCGCTGGTGACTGATCCCACCGAGCGGGGCCAGTTGCAGGAGTTGGCCGGTCTCATGGAAACCTGGGCCCAATCGGTCAGGCATCACAACCTGAGCGCGGCCCTGGCCGATCAAGCGAACCTGCCCGCCGGGTACGTGATCGATTACCCTAAGGGCCGCCGGCAGGTGTCCGATGCGGAGGCACTGATCGCGGTGGCGGCGGAATTCGGGATCTCAACCCGCGAACTCATCGACGCGGCAAGCGTGTCGTGGACGCGGTTGGAGCAACTCCTGCGAGACCGGGCGGGAAAGGGCGAGAAGGCGCGGCAAGTCACCGGCTTCAATGCCCGCCTCGAGGAGACCTGCGCGGTGAGTCGGTTGGAGCCAACTCCCCGGCTGGTCCGAGCCCGCCCCGCAACTGTTTGAACGCCTCTGATCAACCGGAGGCATCCGTGAAAACCAAAACCCAAAAGTCCAGAACCATGACCAAGATCAAAATCACCCGGGAGGCACTCGCGGCCGCTCCGGCCGGCGGCGATGACGTGGAGGCGATAGCTTCCCCAGTGGAGCACTACGACGAGATCTCACGGGATGTCGTCGTCCCGTACCTCGGGCTCGTGAACAAGGTCGGAAAACTAGCTGAGACCTTCGAAAACAAATCCGGTAGCTTCGCGCTGGGCGAGCAGCTGATCGGCTCAACGGTCAACGTCATCCCGGTACACCTGCTCAAGGTTTACACCGAGGTAGCTCGCGATGGCCGTAAACTCGCCTACGGCGAAGACGTTCCCCGGGTTTTCCCCTCCGAGGCCTCCGCCAACGAGGCGGGTTACGTGCTGGATCGTACCGAGCTGGCACCAAACCGCGTCGAGGAGATGGGCCGAATTGGCTTTCTCGTTGTCGCCCCTCCCGGCGATACGGGCGACGGGTTCCTTTTCAAAGCGGGTGATCTCCGCCTGCAGCCAGCCCAGGGAGCTTACCGTCGCGGCGGCTACCGCCAGGTCTATCTGCCGATCTTCAATCACGCCTACCGGATGTGCATGGCACAATGCATCCCGACCGGTCGGCTGAATGCATCGCAGGTCTTCGCCCATGCGCGTGCTTGGACGCACCAGTGGCGGATCACGGCAGTACTGAAGAAGAACACGCGGAACTCCTGGTGGGAGCCCAAGGCGACACAGGCCGAGCTGCTTTCCCCGGATTCCGTGAAGTGGATCAGCGAGAACTACGCGCCTACCGCGGCCTGAACCGCCGGCGGCCCCGGGGCGGCACAGCCGCAACCCGAAGGGCCGCCGGCCCCTACCCTTTTGAAAACACCAGAGATTCTGAACGTCCTTACCGTGGCATCTCCGCCGGACGAGCCGATCCAGACCATCCACGGTCGCATTCCATACCTCGAGTGGCTGCTCAAAGAGCAGGCTCGACTGCAGCGGAAGAGCGGATGGCCGGTCGAGATCGATGAGAACCCGCAGAACGGGTACGTGCGACTCGTCCTTCTGCGTCTCCGCAAGATTGCGGGGTCGGAGAAAGGAAGGCGTACGTGAGGAGCTCGCTCGATGATCTGGTGTCGGCCGCAGACGCCCGTCGTAAGCAGGCGGGGCTAGACCTCGGGTTCGCCGCCGTCGACTTCGAGACGTTTTACCGCAGCGAACGCTCGGCGGAGCGATCCGGCCGCGAAGCGTGTTCGGTAGACCTGCTCGGCAACTGGGCGTACTGCCGGCACCCGGATTGGCACGCCTACCTTGTGTCGATCTTCGCTCCGATCGTCGGGGTAAATTACGCCGGCCCATTGGAAGGAGCGCCTTGGTCGGCAATCGCGGGCCTTCTCTGGATTTCGCATAACCGAAATTTCGACCGGCACGTTTACGAGCGTCTCGTGGAGCTGGGAATCGCGCCCGCGCCCGCGTGGCGTGAATGGCACGATACCGCCGACCTCGCGGTGTACGTGAACCTGCCGCGCTCGTTGTCGCAGGCGATCGCTGCCGCCTATCCGCTGCGGCTGGATAAGGCGGCGCGCTCCGAGATGGACGGGCGGACGTGGAGCGATCTGTCAGAGGACGAACAGAAGCGGATGCTCGCTTACGCGGAAGAGGACGCCGTTGCGTGCTGGCTCCTCTGGGCGGACCACTCCGAGAGTTGGCCGGAACACGAGCGACTCGTTTCGCTGCACACCGGAGAAATCGAATTCCGAGGTATCCCGGTGGAGCGAAGCGCCATTGAGAGGGACCTTGAGGTGCTCGAAACCGCGAAATGGCAGGCACGCCGTGAAATCCCGTGGTGCAACGACGAGGACGAGGACGGCCAACCGGTGGCGCTGGGATCAAGGAAAGCACTCGATCAGGAATGCATCCGGCGGGGCGTCCCGCCGCCGCGCACAACCGCACAAAAATCGAAGGAGTTCCTCGAGTGGGTCGACCGCTACGGCGCGAGCGTACCCGCCGTTATGGGACTGAATCGCTACCGGAGAATCGATCGTACGGTGGCGATCTACCGGAACCTGCTGACCAGGATCCGGCCGGATGGTCGAGCGGCCTTGGGGCTCAAGTACGGAGGAGCTGAGCGGACACTGCGTTGGAGCGGTGCGGGACGTTTTAACCTGCAGAACCTGATTAAGGTTCCCCTCTGTTTCGACACTCACTGCGCGTGGGTGGAGCCGAACTCGGTAACCACAGCGGCCAATGTCGTGGACCTGCGCGCGCGCTTCGTCGCATCCCCTGGTCGCAAGCTGATCATTGCTGACCTCTCGCAGATTGAGCCGCGGATCCTGAACTGGATCGTCGGCAACGACGACTTCCTCGGGATGTGCTCCAAAGGCATGTCGCCTTACGAGGCCCATGCCCGCGCCTCGATGGGATGGACCGGCGGAAACCTCAAGAAGGAGGATCCGCGGCTCTACGCGCTGGCCAAGGCCCGCGTGCTCGCGCTGGGCTACGGGGCGGGCTGGGCTAAGTTCATCGAAATGGCCCGGGGGTATCTGGGCTCCGAGGAGGAGTTCGTGGCGATCTTCGCCGTCGACCCGGAACCGGCCCAAGTGGACGGCTTTCTGGAGTACCAGAGGTGGCTTAGCCGGAAACTCGGACACCTAGGAGCCTCCCGCACCTTGGACGAATGGCCGCAACTCGACACGCGGACGCGCAACATCTGGGTGAACGCGTGGACCCAGGTGCAGGACTTCCGGCGCTCGAACCCGCGCATCAAGGCGCTCTGGGAAAATCTGGACGAGCACCTTCGCCGGGCGGACCTCGGCGACGGTAAGCTCGAGAACGAACTCCCGTCTGGACGCAGCCTGAGGTACTTCAACGTCAGTAGCCGCGGAGGCTTTCAATCGTCGCCGGGCAACGTAACCAATCCGCGCCAAAATACGTACGGCGGACTCCTGACCGAGAACATGGTTCAGGCGATCGCCCGCGACTGCTTTGTCCACGGCATCCTGAATCTCGAGGCCGCGGGCTTTCGCGTTCTCTTCCATGTTCACGACGAGGTCGTGGTGGAGGCCCCCATGGACGCTGAGCCCTCCCACGTCGTCGAGCTGCTCACCCAGATGCCCGAGTGGTGCAATGGCCTGCCCGTGGCCGCCGAGGCGGAAGTTTCAAACCACTACAAAAAATGAGCCCGGACTTTTTACCCACGAATCACGTATTCGACGACCGACTCGCTACGGATGCAGTGGCGGCGCGTGACACCGCCATGGCCTCCGTGGAGGACGCGGCAGGCCATCTCTTTTCGGCGGCAGCCGCGAAGGTCGTCCTCGAACTACTGGCCGGTGGCGACTCGATCCCCGCCGAGCAGCTGACCGACGCCTGCAAGGCGCGCGGGATCGTGCCCCATGACGACCGGGCATTCGGACCGGTCTATCTGCGTCTGGTGAGAGCGGGGTTGATCGAGCCCTGCGGGCTCTGTGCGCGACGCAAGGGCCACCACACGGCGGGAGGGCGTATCTGGAGACTCGCGCGATGAAGGCCTTTTACCTGAGGAACCATTCCTCGTCAGACCTTCACTCCATCGGATTGGACGACCTGGCTCTGATGCCAGCCCGTCCACCGTTTCCGGACAAGGAGACCTTCGCGCAGTGGTGCCACTCACCCACCACTCGCCATGTCTTCTACACGCTCTACGAGCCGGCTTGTCCGACGATCCGTTCCTCGGCGCAGAACCCCGTCCGGCTGATGCACGGTGTGGTGGCCGACTACGATGGAGCGGCTTCCACGATCGAAGCGGCGCTTGGGGCGCTGAGCTTTCCCACAGGGCGAGCGCCTGCATGGATCACCCGGACCTTTTCAAGAAAGGCGCGCCTCGTCTGGGCATTTGAGCGGCCAGTTCCCGTGTTCACCGAGGATGTGGCGCGGCGCTTCAGGGGCAACCTCGCCCGCGAGCTCAAACTTAAGGACCTTCTACCAGGTTTCGACGTCGGCGCTTGGGATAATCCGCACACCCCCTTCGAACTCGGTACGGATTGGAAGCGCCCCCACGGGCCCACTCACCTTCCCCATGAGTTGGTGCTCACCGCCCTCCACGACGCCAGTGCCCGGGCAAAGTTCGTGAATGAAGGCCCATTGATCCCGATGGACGCCGTCGCGGCTGAGGTCGAGCAGCGCTTCCCGGGCCGTTGGAAGGGGGCATTCCTCGAGGGGGCTCGTGGAGTCCGTTTCTGGGACGAAAAAGCCGACAACCCTACGGGATGCACCCTTCGGGCCACGGGAGTACAGGCATGGACCGGGGAATCCCGCTTCCTGACTTGGGCCGAGGTGCTCGGAGCGGACTTTCTTCGCCGCCACCGCGTGAACCGCATCGGCGGCGCCATTTCGGGTACTTACTATGACGGCCGCGATTACTGGCAGCGCGATGAGGGCGGGACATGGCGTGGGTTCTCGGGACAGCAGTTGGGACGCCGCCTGGCCGTCATGCAGTCACTCTCGACCGATTCCCGTAAAGGGACCCCCAGCGAAGTAGCCCAAGCGGTCACTGCGATTGAAAACCTCCACGCGGTGGACGGGGCATTCCCCTGCCTGTTCGTCCCATCCGAGGTCGTGCGGGACGGTAACCAGCAGTACCTGAACATTTCACGCGTGAGGGTCGTCGAGGCGGCTCCTGGTCCCACGGCTTGGGGCGAGGGGTTCCCTTGGATCGCCAAGTACTTGGACGGGATCTTCGACGAAACCCAACTGGCAGTATTCCTCAGCTGGGTGGCGCACTTCTACAACAGCGCCCGGTCGGGTCGCCCGCGCAAGGGCCACGCCCTGTTCATCGCCGGCAGCGTCTCCGCCGGAAAAACGTTTTTGTCCCAGCGCATCGTCGGAGGGCTTCTCGGCGGCTCCGAGGAAGCCACCTCGTACATGCTCGGAAACACGGCGTTCAACGAGCAGCTCTTTCTGCAGCCGGTCTGGACGGTGGATGACGCGGTGGCCAACGCGGATCCGCGTCGCCACGCGCAGTACTCACAGATGGTGAAAAAATTCGTGGCGAACCCTCGGCAGGAGTTTCACCCGAAGTTCAAGAAGGCGGTCTCGTTCCGTTTCAACGGACGCTTGATCGTCACCATGAACAACGACGCGACCTCGCTCAAAATGCTGCCCGAGATCGAGCACTCGATCTTGGACAAGCTGGTCATTTTGCGCGCCGGCAAGACCACGACCTCGTTTGTCGGCGCCGAGGAGACCGCCGCCCAGGAACTCTCCGCCTTCGGCTCATTCATCTCCGGCTGGAAAATCCCCGATTGGCTGCTGACGCGCGCCGACGAGACGACGCGATTCGGCCATGACTCATGGCATCATCCCGACCTGATCGATACGGCGAACGACTCTTCACCCGCCGCAGGACTGGTGGAGCTTCTTGAAATCTGGCGCCCGATCTACTTCCGCGCCACTCGTGCGGCCGAGTGGATCGGCACCGCGACCCTGCTCATGGCCGAACTGAGCAACACCGACACGGTTGCCACGCTCCTTAACCGCGTCGTGAGCAACCGTAACGCACTAGGTAGCCACCTCCAGGCGCTCGAGCGAAGGGGCATCAGCTGGATCCGGTACTCACGCGCGAACGGCGTGCGCAACTACCGGATCAGCCGACCCGAAGATCTACCTGCTGCGCCGTGATCGTTTGTACCAAATCACGGCCCCGCCGGCACCAACTGCACGCGCCTAGCCGCCTCAAGCGAGTGCTGGCTACGCAAGTGCCGGTAAGTCCGCATGAGCACCGTACCTCCATCGGCATGCCCCAACCAGTCGGCCACCGTCGGAATCGGCACTCCCGACTCGATGCAGGCGGTGGCGAAGTAGTGCCGCAGGTCGTGCGGGCGCAGAGGTGCGATGCCGAGGCGACTGCAGGCCCGAGCGAGGGCGACGCGCGGCGAACGGATGCCGAGCATTGGTCCGGAGGACCGGCGGGACCGGATCCGGTCGAGCACCGTCCGCAGCGCCGGATTCACGGGAACCACCCGAGCAGCGGCCGGAGTCTTGGAACCGCGAACGATCAGCGTGTCGCCGTGATCGTCCTCGATCCTGCTCGCCCGCGCTTCCCCAAGTCGCAGTCCGCTGTAGGCCAGAAAACGGCAGGCATCGGACACCTCGACCGCCCGAGCTTCGCGGAAGCGCCGGTACTCAGGGTTACCCTCGTCCCCGAGGTTATCGGGAACCCTGGCCACCTCGGCCAGCAAGCGCTCCATCATCTCGGCGTTGGGAAGCTGCGGGCGGCGGTGTTCGTGGGGCAGATAGATCGAGCGTCCGAGGAGCCGGGTCTCCGCGAAGGGATTCGATGCGATCGCGTGGTGGCGCACCGCGAGGTCGAGGATCATCCGCAGGATCGTCAGCGTCTGGTTGACGACGGACGGACGGAAGGCGCGCCGCTCGCGTCCGCCCCGACCGACCAACGCCCGCGTCGCGAGTTGGTTCCGCAATTGAACGACCGTGTCGCGGGTGATACTTCGGGCGAGCGTGGTCTCGAAATCACCCGGCCAATTGAGCGTCAGCCGGGCGAGCCAGCGCTGGTAGCCGGCCTTGGTGGTGGTGGAGACGCTGGCGGCGTTTATCTCGCGCTCCAGCTCACGGGCCAGAGCCCCGAGGGTGCGCAGATCGCAGTTGATCGCGGTGCCGACCTGCCGGGCAGTCTCGACGTCGCCCCGTCGCCTTTCGTGCCGCAGCTTCGCGGCCTCGAACTGATCAGTGTCAAGGCTCCGCCAGGTGCGGCGGCCGTTGATGCAGTAGCGCGAGTAGAAGTTGCCGTTGGAACGCCGGTACAGTCCGGGGACACCGGAACGCTGCCAGGCGGGTTTGTTTTCCCTGATCGCCCCGAGCGGGGCCGCTTCGTGATTCATCGTTAACCCTGTCCCTTGAGATTTTTGTTATGAGCAGTGCTGGTTCATCCACTCCCGGAATTTCCGCCTCGCCCCTGACCACGCCCGCCCGGGTGCCGTTGCGGCTCACCGTGCGGGAATTCGCCCGGCTGACGCGCGTCTGCGAAAAGACCGTGCAGCGCGACATCCGGGCGCGGATCATCGAGGCCCGCGGACGCCCGTACCTGATCCCGCGACGCGAACTGGAAAAGTTCGGCGTCATCTGGAGCGAGGTGACGGAGGCGGATTTCCCGGGCGCGAGTTAGGTGGTGGCTTCCGGAGCGGCCGCTGCAGGAGCAGCCGTGGTGGCCGTAGCGGTGTCGCCTCGGGACGCGGAAACCTTGCGGATCGAGTCCGGAGTGATCGCGAAGTAGCGTTTGCCCTCGGCCTGAGCCGCCCGGCCGTTGTACGTCGACCACAGGAGCTGCTGGTCCGTGTGACAGAGCATGGTCGCCGTCTTACCCGGGTCCTTGAACGCGGCGACGTGGTACGTGCACGCCGAGTGCCGCAGGCAGTTCTTCGGATGAGGAACCTTGGCGTCGGTGAACAATTGCGACTTGGAGCGCATGTACCGGCGCTCCGTCAGTCCCCAGGTCTGATCGGTCGCGAGCTTCATCCACTCCCAGAAGTTTTCCGGGAGTCCGTCGATGTAGTGGCGCCGACCGGTGCGCTTGCCCGTCTTCAGTTTCTTGGCCGGCAGCAGGATCCCGCGGTCCTCGACGTTGATGTCGGATTTCTCGAGGCGCACGGCCGAGGAGTAGCGCAGTCCGACGAAGGCCTCGGCGGCGAGCCGTGGCATGAGCCACGGACAATGCTTCAGACCGTAGGTGAAGAGCGCGATCGTCTCATCGGTGGTCAGAATCGCCACTTCCTCGGGCGTCGTGTCCCGGAAGCTGATGTCCTTCGGCAGACTAGGCGTGATCTTGGCGGCGCTCCAGATTGCCCGCAGGATGCGCAGGTAGGAGTTGAAGGTGTGCGGTGAGTCGAACTCCTGGTCCTCGAGCCACTCGACCAATTGGTCGGCGGACAGCGTGGCGACGCGCACGCCCTTGAAATCACGAGCGAAGCGGTCGGCCACCTTGAGGTGACGTTTCTTTGAGGAGAGCTCGAGTTTGCCGGCGAGCACCTTCGCTTCCTGGCTCTCGACGTACTTCGCGACCGCATCCTGGACGGCGATGCTCGTGCCCACTTTCCCGCGGGTGCGCCAGTGGGCGATGATGTCGCGCCAGTCGTCGGCGCCGAGCGCCTCCTTGAAGGCGCGGAACTCGATCAATTCGCTGCGCGAGGGTTTGTAGCCGCGCAGCCCCAGCTGTGCGGATGCGGTCCACTCACGCGCCTTACGATCGCGATCCTCGGCGTTGGCGAAACTTTCGGTCTCTCTTTTTCCGTCAATCCGACGCTGAACACAGTAGGGTTTGGCGGGCCGATCGAAGCGATCGAAGCATCGGATTCCGCGCCCCAGATCTGGTTGCTCGGTATACTTTGGTTGTCGTTTGGTTGCCATTTCCGGTTGCCGGATGGTTGCCATTTTCGTGTCCTTTCGGGTTCTGTTCTTTCCTCTGTAGGGACGCGTTCCAGAGGTAACCACGAGACCCCCTGTGGGGTGGACTTAGGTGGTGGACCCTAGCGGGTTCGAACCGCTGACCTCCTCAATGCCATTGAGGCGCTCTACC
>SXGQ01741556.1_pt1 | contig 10241 bp, 9 predicted proteins | sample 3178371 | NCBI WGS metagenome assembly SXGQ01 (sample SAMN11356859, study PRJNA531348) | freshwater metagenome | isolation source: freshwater sample F1-20 | place: China: Fuxian Lake, Yuxi | collected 2017-12-25 | reverse complement strand
CTCATAAAGTTATTAATGTTTTTTGTCCTAGAACTTTGGAAGAACCAATCAAAAAATTTTATGCAAATAACGTTAATTCGAATTATCACTTAAAAATTACTGCACGGACCTTAAATAAACTTTGGCTTAAAAATTATCATCCATTAATGAAGTACCATTTCTTACCAAAAAAAAATAGGGAACAAATTCTTCCAGCTACTTTTATATGGCAACCTAAAAAAAAAGCTGTCTATGTTAGAAGCTTTCATTTACACCCTATTTTAGTTTACCCAAAAAATAGAAAAATTAATAAATTTCGCACAACTATTGATGCTGGCCCAATATTTCATATATTTAATTCGTGGGAGATTTACACGGAAAAATCTAACAAAGACTTATTTATAATAGAGCTATCTCCAAAACATAGATATTATAATGGTGCTGGATATTTTAATTTAGCTAATACGTATGTAGGGTATTTTCAACTGCAGGATCGATTTAATTTCAAAAACTTCGAGTCTGAGATTGTAGTAGGTGACTTATCGTTAGCTGAAATAAAGAAGTTAAAGCAGATCTCTGACCAATTTATTGCCACAATACTCCTCAAATACCTCTATTCAAATAACATTAAATATACTGAGTTATTAAGAATATTTAACTATATAGTAAGATTTATATATAGTAAACGAAACCTGTTTCCAAATTTTTTAATTATTTTTATGCAGAAAATTTACAGAAGAATTATAAAAACTGTATTTAAGTCATCTATAGATTATAAAGACTATGTTCGTTTTGACTCGTAATATTCAGGTATAAAAATTATTAATTTTTTAACTTGATTCTACAACTTTATGTAAAAAAATTAGATTGTTTTTGATTTTTATTAAATTGTTCAAGTTTTCTATGAATGCCTGTGTTAATCAAGTATCGAATAGAATAAGGTCTAAATTTTATAAAGATACCCAAGATTAATATATTTTTATACAATTTACTTAAAGAATTGAATTCATTTATTAGATTATCAAGAAGTCGGAAATGCTTATTCGAAATTAAGTTTGTCTGGTTACGGATTGATTTTTCTATTTCAAATCGATAATAAGTAAAATCTAGTCGAGAAGAGAATTTTTTCCAATAAGAAGGTGGAAATTCTTTAGAATTAGAGATTTCATTTTTTAAAATCATTTTGATTGAAGAGAACTTTTGAAAATTTTTAAACATTCCCCTAGACACTCCATGATAAGACACATTCCACTTGACACCCACATACTTCAAAAATACACAGCCCTCAGTTAAGGCTATTTTCTTCGCAAGTACTGAATCGGAAAAACCTTCCAGGAGAGGTTTTGCAGTCTCATAACTTTTTAGCATATTTGTTCGATAAATACAGGTCCCAGTCAGAATCCAATTATCTGTATATTTAAATTTTTTAATTACTTTTTTTGGGGTGAGATAGCCTGAAATTTGTTGTGGTCTTGCAACGGGACGATAACTTTCTTTTTTATGTATACCTTCTTTAACGAGCACTTCAGCGCAACTAAATGGAGCATTTGGGAACAATTGTAGATAGGCAATACTTAACTCAAATAAATTTGGGTAAGTCTCATCATCTGCTGCTGCAAAATAAACAAATTCACTTTTAACTTGTTTTAATCCAATACTATAGCAAATTGTAGCTCCTAAATTTCGTTCATTAAGAATCAAATAAATATTTTTAAACCTTGATGTTAAATCCTGTAGAATGTTAACACTATTATCCGTAGAACTATCGTCGATAATAAAAATTTTTGTCGCCAACAATTTTTGTTTATTCAAACAATTTATTGCATTGGAAATAAGGTGGCCCTGGTTATAATTTGCCATCACAACATCAATGCTCATTTGAATATCAACTTTCTCTGACTTCTCCCAATTTTGAAATCCCAAATTCTAATGCACAAAGGCTACTAACATTATTGACCTATAAGCTCTTATGAAACTCTCTATTATACCAATTTTGAAGTTAAGTGTAAGATGATGGCCACAGAAAGGTCTAGATGAATATAAGTTTGACTCTTTTTTAATATCTATGGGTGCTAGGTAAACATGTCTAACGTAGCCGCTGCAATTCTGATTAACGAGGATCTAAAAGTGTTATTGCAGTTAAGAGATAACAAATCGTTTTTAAGATCTGCAGGTTTATGGTCATTACCAGGGGGGCACATTGAGGAACTAGAATCCCCTGAAGATGCAGTAAGAAGAGAAGTTTTTGAAGAGACAAATATCTCTAATTGGTCGCCAAAATTTCTAATGACTTTAAATGACGTGTTTGAGCCAGGTCCATCTGTTACTGTTCACATTTTTACTGACCAGATCTTCCCGCCTTATTCAATTATTTTAGCTGAGGGACAAAAACTTAAATTCTTCGATAAAAAAGAGTTGGTCAACTTAAAAATGAACCAATATCTAGATCTTGTTATTAATTATGCTTATTTAGCTTTAAATAACAAATATTTATAAATGAAAATTAATTTACTAATTTACTCATGCATTACTATAACACATTTTTATCTATTGGAATAAAGATTCTTAAAAAACTATAATACAGATTTAAAATTCAGATATTATAATTTAACCAAATAATTCCCTAGCAATAACTAAGTCGCTGTAAGTATCTATTTCACACCATTTTCCCTTAAATCCTATTCCATAAACATTTCCTCCCTTTTTAATAAATCCGTTCAAAAACTCAGTAATTGATAAGTTATTCACTTTTGCTATTTTTTCTTGATTCATATAATTTAGTAGATCGATCCAACCTTTAGGTGTAATTTTTAAAATACCCATATATTGGCCTTCAATTTCGGATAAAATCAAAGGTTTTTCGCCTATATCGTATATACGATCATCTGACTGGATTTTAAAACTTTCTAGATCGACTAATGGTTCAGAATTTCTCATTCTCCAATATCGCAAGAAATTAAGATCATACAAAATAGAAATATCATAATTAGATTTTTCAATTAATTTGATGGCCTTCTTTTCAAATATAATATCGCTATAAGAAATTAAAGTTGTATGTAGATTTGTATTTTCAAGTCCAATCAGTAGAGAGGTCAAGATATTTGAATCATACCAACTACTATTGTAGATGTTTTTTACATATCTATATTTTAAAAATTTATTAGAACCAAAGCCAGTCACAACATTAATATTTTGATAACCCAAACTTTGATAGATTTCTAGTTGATGTTCAAAGCAGTTAGTAGTTCCAATTTTTAACAAAGTTTTTGGCATTTCATGCGTAAGTTTGCCAAGCCTAGAACCACGTCCCGCAGCAAGAATTATAATTTTAGTAAGCGAATTATCCATGAAATAGTTTTATTAGTCTGGCATCTAAATCCATATTTCGAGTCACGGATCTTTCAGGATGCCACATACATCCCTCCCAAGGTAAATTTTTGTGAGCAACTGACTCTATCAAGTTATCATTTGAAAACGAAGTGATTCGAAATTGATCAGGTAACTTACTAATTGTTAAATTATGGAAGCACTTTACACTTCCATTAATATCTCCCGACAAATCAATTGTTTTATTTATGTGATTCAGGCAATTAATAAGTTGACCACCTTCATGTATGACAATTCTCTCGAGCCCCCGACAAATAGAAAACACAGGAAAACGTTCCAATTTAGCTTTACTTAAGACTTTGTCTTCTAAGCAGTATCTAGTGTCGACTTTGAATGGGTCACCCCCTCCTGACAATAAAAAGCCTTTTATCTCATGATTTTCTAACCAGGAGTCAAATTCTATATCATTATTAGATGAACCAAAGTAACTAGGAATTGGAACTATACTTATATTTATCTGAATAAAATATGAAGAAAGAGTAATTTCTAAAGCATCATATATATCATTGCTATTAAGTACTACATGTCTTTGCGTGACTCCTATGTTAATCATGAAATTATTGTAATCAATCTATTCGCACAATCTAGTCGAACCCGACTTGAGCCACTTAACTCATTAAACTTCTTTAGTCCTACACCTATTGCACAAGGTAACCCAAACTCTCTAGCTCGAACTGCCATGTGACTATTTGCACCCCCAAAAGCTGTAATTAAACCTTGAATTTTTCTTGTAAAAATCCAATCATAACCCGGATCTGCATGTTCAATGAGCACAATCGTGTCTTCTATGTTTTTCTGTTGAGAAATAATAGCTAAATCAGCTTCAACGCAATCATGTCCTACGAAATTTATAATACTTTCACTAATTTCAAATACATAAACATCTTGTGGTTTTTTAATTAACGGTGGCAGCCATAAGGATTTACAAATGTCATATTCATCACGATTTTGTTTGATTATATTTAAAAAATATGGTTTCAGCGCTGGCGCAGATAAATAAGCGGTCTTTAGAGAATCATATTTTAAAAAGGAAAGTTCCTCACGGGTGATATCTAGATCTTTACCCATATCAGAAATAATATCTAAAGCAGAACTTAAATTGTGAGAAAAATTTAACTTACTACTCTCTCTCAACTCAATTGTTTTGATTACATATTCAAAAACTATTTCTGGTTTTAAATCTATTCCAATAGTTTTTAAGTGAAATCCAATTTTCTTGAAATCAACCCCAATCTCATATAAATCAGTATTTTTATTTAACTTATCTTTTATAACTTTGCTTTTGGGGGTAGCAAAGTAGAAGTCTGGTATATCTTTATATGAAAGTTGAGTTATGTCGTAGGTTCCTGGCCTTAAATGTCCAAATTTTGATAAAAATTCTTTTTGGTTATTATTTGTAAAAAGTTTAAGAAAATCACTTGCCACAGTTTTGGTGGTTTGAAGAATCAAGTTTCTTTGTTCAGATGAAATTAATTTTTGGTCTTCAAATGATTTTAATAGTTGTGTCGATATAAAAGCAGCTCTTGCTAAACCACCGAACGGTAATGTGCCATATCTTTTACAATCTTCAATTAGCCAATAAATTTTACCTAACGGGTCAAGGTCCGAATTTAGAATTTTTTCTCTTCGTCCACCTAGTTTATCGATTCTCTTCATATCATTAGTCCATATAGGTGATAAAGTAGAAAATATATTCTGAGTAATTTTTTGTAATGAATTTCTAAATGCTTTTATTTCTATTTCATTTAGACCCATGGATTTTAGTGCATCGGCTCGAGGATCAAAGTCTAATGTTAAACAGGAATCTACTATTTCAAACTCAACTTTATCATGAAGACTTGGATGATCACTTAGTTTTTCTAAATATCCATTTACTAATTTCTTAGCAATTCCTTCATCTAGATTTTCAGGTATAAAGGAATTAAAAGAAGTTCTCACATCGATATAAGGTTGTCCACCAAGATCGATCATTAATGGAAAACTTCTTAAATTACGATACCCATAATTATGTCTTTGATATGCCCATATCCCATCAGTAATCAACTCTCGATATAAGGATAAAGCAAGTGGCTTTGGTCTGATTCCTATTATTTCGGCAGGATTCCAATCCGGCATTACACCCAGAATTGTAGTTTTCCCCGCCAAGAAAGGGTGCTCTTGGAAAATTCCATCTAACTTCTCTTCTAATACCGACAGGTAACGTTCCGTCTGTTCACTCCCTGATGAGATCCGGATATTTTCCATACCAGGAATTGCCCTTACTTGTAACACAAATGGTTTGGCTTGGTCTTGAGCAAAGGCAAATTCAATATCTAATTTGTCGGTTTGAAAGACTTTTTCCAATTCATCTACCATTATTCCGATTAAATTTATAGAAGGATCCTTTGACATTCGATATGAATCTCGCCAGTAGATGACTAATCTTGATTCGTTAGATCTCCCTGATGTTACTAAGGTTGTATTTGAATGGTTTGTGTACTCAACGATCCTATAATGATTATTCGTATCTCTGTCGTATGTCATAACTACGCCACTGCTTGTGACATTTTCTAACATGGGTTGCACAATTACTTCATCATAAGGATTTGGTGAATTGTTCGATTTGAAGACCTTCTGAATTGAATCATATACATAGTCTCTTTTTACGCCTAGTAATGTCAAAAAAGCTCCAGCATTTGATGCTTCTGAAGTATCTTCAACGGAAAAACTAGAACGAATTGCAAAATCATTGGTATTCTTGAATTTCTTATTTAAGATTAAATCTAAGTATTTGGTCTTATTCAAGTCGAAATTTTCGCGCGTAATAAGAATTACTGGTAAAATACTTGAATGCTCCAAATTATCGAATAAAAATTCAAGGGTCTTACCTTTTGAGCTAAGCATAAGAAATTAATCCTTGAATGTTGCCACCCAGGAACGAGTGACATTCGAGACCGTTACAGTTGCTTCACCATTGATTAAATTTCTAACTTTCTCTATAAACTTTAAAAATTTAAGCTCACCTAATGCAACTTGGATATCATTTACAGACTGCCATAATTTAATATAATCACTTGACGAGATAGTCCTTATAGATTCATTTTCGCTATATTGTACATCAGTAAAAAAATTTGATCCGCTAAGAGTTTCGGATAGTTTTTCGCAGAATGGGGAATAACCAGAAGATTTTCCGACGTATTCGGGTAAAAGCTCCTTCAAAATTAAATTTACCTCATGTTCAAGTCCAGATTTGCTAATTTTTCGAGGATTCCACAGAGCAATAAACTTACCACCAGGTTTCACTACTCTAGAAAATTCCTTCAACGCTTGAACCGTATTTGCCCAATGAAAAGATGAGGCCATACTTAAGATATCAACACTCGCATTTTTCAAATTTGTATTCTCTGCCGATCCATCTATCCAGATGATGTTATTATTTTCAGAATGTCTGATTCCTTGATTTCGCATCTCTAAATTTGGTTCAACTGCGAATATTCTTTTTACACCGTAATCTCTAATCTGCCTAGAAAAGATACCCGTACCGGCTCCAACATCAGCGAAAGTTACTTGGCTTGAAACACCCTTAGGAAATACAGACACCAAAAAATCTAGGGAATAACCTGGCCTCGTCGCGGCATAGTTGCCTGCTAAATTACTAAAATTACCAAATTTCATTGATTAGCTAACCATTTTATTTGTAATAAAATTAATTCAACGTTATTCTTCAAAAAGCCAGTATCGAAATTTTGTTTGTATATCAAATCAGGATCAATTGGTTTATCGTATTCTAAACCAATTCCTACCACATTATGTCCAGACTTTGTCGAATAAACTTGTTTGTTATTTCTTTCCTGTACATTTTGAATTTCAGCATCGATAAATACCTCAAAATAATTATCAATATTGGTTTTGTTCCAGTAATGTATCTCTTGAAACAATGAAATTGTAGATACGATAACATTATGTCCTTGTGATGAAATTAAGGATGCTAATTTCGAGTATTTCTTAGCCAAATTGAGTCTAGAAGTTCGGTCATACTTTTGCTCATCTGTGAAAATGAGTCTCAATTCATCCCCGTCCAAGTGGACCCATTTATGCTGAGGAGTTTGTGCAATTACCTCTTTGGAAAAAGTAGTTTTTCCTGAGCCTGACAAACCCGTTACCCATAAAACTCCCACTATTTTTCCCAATCTAAGCTCGCCTGACCTTAGTATACTAATTAAATGCGCCTATTTGATAAATTCGTAAAAGTTTTTCACAACATTTTCAATATCAGACGTACTGAATCAAATTTTGAGGATATTTACTGGAATTTATTTGAAAGAAGTGATTCAACCATTCAAAAGGATTTAAATCAAGATTTTCATCTAAATCAGGTCATTACAGGGGAAAAAATCTTTTGTAAATTCGAACACGTACCTCTTACTGGTGGAGCCAATGTTAACGATACATTCAAAGAAAGTGCTATAGGGGATATTCTGCAAATTCCAGGTTATAAACAGGTTTGGACTGATCCACGAACTCCACGGCCGTTTACTCCCCTACCCTCCAAAATGATTGCTTCTGCACATTATCTGAATGGAACAAAAATTATTTGTGGTTTACCAATTAAATCATTTTCCTTCATTAGAGACCCTAGAAAACAAGAGATCAGATTTAAAATTTATTCAGGGAGTAAAACAAAGACTAGAACTCGCTAGCGCCGTCAATGGCTTAGATAATTTACGTTTAACTGAAGAAATCTCATATTTTTCTTGCGTAAATCAGCATATAGAAAAAATTATAAATGACCATAAATTATTGGTAAAATAGACAATAAATTTTATGGTCTATACAAAAATCTGGGAAATAACCTATTTATGATTTATAGTTTTTGGGCCATAAATACGACAGTTGTATAAGGTATTTCGAGTGAAACTAAATTAAGTTTTCTTATTATCTCAGTAATATCCTTGATTATTAAGCTAAATTTATCACCAGATTGTCGAGCCAATGTTGCATGAGAGCTCCAAGCACTAATAAATTTTTCTGAAGAGACATTATGTATAGTCTTTTCTGAAAAACTCTCAATATTACAAAATAGCTTTGATTGATCAATGATTTTAGTCTGATCTTGGCGTCTAGTTCCATATGAATATTCAGGAACATGTGATCTGATCGTTTTTTCGATTTCTATTTGTAATGGGTCTAATAAATCTCTAAGGTTCCACATACAGGCAAAATAACCATGAGTTTTTAGTATTCTACTAGCCTCTTTTAATGCTAATTCCTGATTGCAAACATTAAATGACGAACCGAATGTTACTAAATCATATTTATTAGATTTCATAGCTGTTGCCTCAGCCACCCCCTCGTACCAAGTCACATTCCTGAAGTTGTTTAGTGATTGAATGCCCAATTCCCGCATATTATGGTTAGGTTCAACTGCATCAATGACTAATGCAGCTGGCGCAAGTAATTTTGTTAAATGGCCCAGTCCTGCACCAATATCGCAAATTTTAGGTTTCGAAACAACTTGCGACAAAATTCTATTAACAGCAGAAGTTGAGTAGTCAACCCTGTCTACATATGCTCCAGCTAAATTTGAATAATCCCATTCAGTTTTCACCACGTAAGTGTAACAAACGCCGACGTGTCTCTCAAATTTAAAATCCAACTTTAATCTGAATGGTTTTCGATTTAAGTAATTTTAGTGTGGTATAGTTTCACATAATAAATATGGGAAAAGTTAATTCAATAAATCTCGGCAAATACTCTGATAAGACTATTTCACACGTTTCTATAGTTTATGACGGCGGTAGAAGTGGATCAGTCTTCTTGCAAAGTTTGCTAGACGGCCATTCTCAGATTATAACTTTTCCAAGCACCTTGCTCATTGGAGGATTAACAGGAATTCATTTTGATAATTTTTTTCATAAAAATATTGATAGTAGTCCAAAGCAGATTGCAATTAATTTTACGAAAGATTATAAGACAGCATTTGATTCGAACTATGATTCGACTGCAACACGACTGAATAAATTAGGAGATGAGCAAAACGAAAGAATAGAAGTTAATGAAAACCTGTTTATTGATTCTTTTATAGAGTACTTTAAAGATGAAGTAGAAAAATCTTACTCGAATATTTTTAACATTGCACACCTAGCATGGGCTGATGCCCAAGGAAGAAGTTTAGAAAAGGATATTAAAATTGTGCACGCCTTACATACGCCAGAGGATAAAATGAGAATGTATTGTAAAAATTTTCCAAATTCGCAACATTTGGTATGTGTAAGAGACCCGATAGTATCACATAATAGTAGATTTATACATCATATTAAAAGACATAAATTGAATAATGAAAATAGTGACTTTTTTCAAAGCATTGAAAATCTTAATTATCCATTTAATATGACAAAAGATCTACTATTCGCCTTTAAAACTATAGAGAGATACACAAATTTTCCAAATGTTAGAGCTGTTCGTAATGAAGATCTGCATTGCAATCCTGAAAGAACAATTAGAAACTTATGTAAATTCTTAAAAATAGAATTTGAGCCAAAACTATTAGATTCAACTTTTTTTGGATTAAAGCATTGGGGAGATGACACAATAGAACCTAGGAATGGATTTTCTAAAAATTTCAATACAGAATTCAAAATTTCAAGCTCAAGCTTCAATATGAATGATGTATCTTTAATTGAGGATTTAATCGAAAGTAGAATATTCCATTTTGGATATCGCAGATTAACTTTGAAAAAAAGTGTTTCAAAGAGAAGAATAAACAGGATAACAGAGTGGGAAAAAACATCATTAATTTCGATTCTTGGCCCAAAATCTTTTATCGCAAACTTAGCTATCAATTCGCGATTTTTAGGCAGTATTTTTCATAGAGTTTTTATATTTTTAATATGTAT
>SXGQ01011669.1_pt1 | contig 10241 bp, 7 predicted proteins | sample 3178371 | NCBI WGS metagenome assembly SXGQ01 (sample SAMN11356859, study PRJNA531348) | freshwater metagenome | isolation source: freshwater sample F1-20 | place: China: Fuxian Lake, Yuxi | collected 2017-12-25 | reverse complement strand
GCCCTGCTAGCCTACCAGACCGGCTACATGAAGCGGCACCACAACGCCGCGTTCATGGCAGCCAACTTGTCCGCGGTGATGGACGATACCGACAAGGTGCGCCTGTTTCGCGACGACGCCGAGGCCAACGGCCTGCGCGTGCTGCCGCCGGACATCAACGTGTCGGACTACCGCTTTGTTCCCGTGGACGCGAAATCGGTGCGCTACGGCCTGGGCGGGGTGCGCGGCACCGGTGAATCCGCGGTGCACAGCATCGTCGAGGCCCGCAAGGCGGGTCCGTTCACCGACCTGTTCGACTTCTGCACGCGCGTGGACAAGCGTATCGTCAACCGGCGCGCGGTGGAAGCGCTGGTACGCGCCGGCGCCTTCGACGGCGTCGAACCCAACCGCGCCAGCCTGCTCTCCTCGGTCGGGCGCGCGATGGAGACCGTGGAGAAGGCCGAGCGGGACGCCGCGCAGGTGAGCCTGTTCGGCGAGGTCGACGCGGCGCAGACCGCCCGGCTCGCGCTGGTGGAGGCGCCGCCCTGGGAACTCGCGCGCAAGCTCACCGAGGAAAAGGTGGCGCTCGGTTACTGCCTCTCGGCTCACCTGTTCACGGTGTACGAGCCGATGCTCAAGGGCTTCCCGCGCACTTCGCTCGCCAAGCTCACGGCGTCGGACCACACCTGCATCGCCGGCGTGGTCTCCTCCTCGCGGGTGCAGATGACGCGGCGCGGCCGGATGATCGCGGTGGTGATCGAGGACGGCACTGGGCAGGTCGAGATCAGCGTGTTTAATGAACTGTTCGAGGCCCACCGCGACAAGCTGAAGGAGGACACGCTGGTCGTGGTCGCGGGCAAGGTGCAGATGGACCCGTTCATCGGCGGGCTGCGCGTCACCGCGGAGGAAATTTTCGACCTCGATTCGCTGCGCGCGCGCTACGGTTCGTCGCTGCGAATCGCCATCAACGGGCAGGCGGATGCCAGGCGCCTGATGGAGATGCTCTCACCCTACAAGTCCAGCGGCCGCGGCGGCTGCCCGGTGCTGGTGCACTACGAGAACGGCGCGGCGAGCTGCGACGTGGTGCTGGGCGAGGAGTGGAAGGTCAAGCCAGATTCCCAGCTGATCGGCGCGCTCGCAGCGTGGCTCGCGCCGGAGAACGTGCAGCTGCAATACCTGGCCTAGGGATTTGAATGTAATCGATCGGTTACATTCAGGGCCAGCAGTGCCCCGCGGAGCGCGTCCATGCCCGAGCTGTGGCCTATGCGCTTGAGGGCTTGCAGTTCATTCCGCAGATGTCGCCGTCCGGAAAGGATTGCGTTCAGCGCGTGATGCAGGGCTTCGTGGCCTTGGCCGGAGGCGGCGCAGGAGAGGTGGGCGAAGCTGATGCGGTTCGTCCGCGATCGCGCTAGGCGCAGCGCCCACTTCGCCAATCGATTCGCGACCCTTTGATTTCCCACAGCGCGCAACGCAATCAGCGCGCCGCCGATGAGGTCATCTCCAGCAGGGGTCAGACCGCTTCCCATTCCAACCAGCCTCGCCGCCAACGCAGGACCTCGCCCGGATGCTCCCTTCGCGATCCAGCATCCCAGGGCTTCTGACTCGGCTGGGAAGATGCGCTTGATCGAGGGAAGGGCTTCGCGCCCAAAGGCCGGCGCGGGCACAGGGCGCCACAAGACGGCGCCCTGTATCGGCAGGGTCAAACCCGATGCAAATCGAACTTCATTCTTCGTGCATGAAACGCACTCTTTAAGCTCTGGCATTGTGTTCAGCTCGGGTACGAGCATATTGAGCGGTCCGCGTCCGAGACCCGGCGCGCCAACGCACGCCAGCCCGCCCCCCGTCGCGACATAGAAGCTGCGCTCGAAGCGCGCAATGACCTTGCCGCGCCGCCCGAGCGAAAGCGCCCGGCGCGCGGCGAACCCCCACTCAACCCGGGACGACCTGGGTACCGGTCTTGCCATCGAGGGCGGCGACCGCCTCGTCGAGGTGGGCGATGATGGCGCGCTGGCCGCCGTGCTCGATGAACTGGAGCGCCGCCTCGACCTTGGGCGCCATGCTGCCGGTGGCGAAGTGGCCTTCCTTTTCATATCCGCGCAGTTCGGACGCGGTGACAGTTTCCAGCCACTTCACGTTGGGTTTGCCGAAGCGGATGGCGACCTTCGACACCGCCGTGAGGATGAGCAGGGTGTCGGCGCCCAGGGCGGTGGCGAGGAGCGCAGAGGTGAGGTCCTTGTCCACCACTGCCGGAACGCCCGAATACGAGCCGTCAGCGCGGTGCACCATCGGAATACCGCCACCGCCGGCGGCGATGACGACCACGCCCTGCGCGGCCAGCGAGGCGATGAGGCCGAGTTCCAGGACCGCCTTGGGCCGCGGCGAGGGGACGACGTAGCGCCAGCCGCGCCCAGCGTCTTCCATCATGTTCCAGCCCAGGCTCCGGTGCAGGTTCTCGGCTTCCTCGGCGGAGAAGAACGGGCCGATGGGCTTGGTGGGCTTCTGGAACGCCGGGTCATCCGCCGCGATCTCGACGCGCGTCACCAGGCAGGCGACCTTGCGGTCGATCTCCCCGCGCGCCAGTTCGTCCTCCAGCCCCTGCATCAGCAGGTGGCCGATGCCGCCCTGGCTGTGTGCGACGCAGACATCCAGGCGCATCGGCGCGATGTGCTCGCGGGCGTAGTACTGGCGCAACAGAATCTTGCCCACCACCGGGCCGTTGCCGTGGGTGATGACGAGTTCTCCGCCGCGCTCGACCAGCGGGCGCAGGGCGAGCGCGCCGCGGGCGGCGACCTCCTCCTGTTCCTCGGTGGTGCCACGGATGTTCTCCGGGTGTGTGGCATTGCCGCCGATCGCGACGACGATTCGCTGGCTCATCTTGCGATAATAGCGCCCTATGCCCGCAAAATCCCCCGCAGCCCTGTTCGCTAGCGCCCCGCGCGTCCTGAACATCGGCCTCGAAGGCTTCGCCACGGAACTGGCGGCGCGCGGCGTCGCGGTGTCTCAGCTGGATTGGCGGCCGCCCGCGGGCGGCAACCCCGAGTTGGCGGACCTGCTCGCCCGCCTCGCTCGCCATGGGAAGCGCATCGGGAAGGCGAATGCCGAAGGGCTGCGCCGGATGCTTGCCGCGGAGCCGGTGCTGCTGGACGTGGTTCCGGCGGGGAAGGCGATGCCGGGATTGAAGGATCGCGTGCTGCTGCATTCCGGACCGCCGGTCACGTGGCAGCGCATGTGCGGCCCGATGCAGGGCGCGATCGCAGGCGCGATTGTGTTCGAGGGCTGGGCAAAGGACCTGATTGCGGCGGCGAAGCTCGCTGCCTCCGGCGGGGTGAAGTTCCATCCCAACCATCATTTTGGCGCGGTCGGGCCGATGACGGGGATCACCACGCGCTCGATGCCGGTGATGGTGGTGGAGAACCGCGCCAAAGGCGCGGGAAACCGCGCCTACTGCATGATCAACGAAGGCCTGGGCAAGGTGATGCGCTTCGGCGCCAATGACGCCTCGGTGCTGGAGCGCATCGGCTGGCTGCGCGACGAGTTCGGCCCGGCGCTGGGCGCGGCGCTGCGCGCCATGGGCGGGCTGGAACTGTCGCCCCTCATTGCGCGCGGCCTTGCCATGGGCGACGAGATGCACCAGAGGAACGTCGCCTGCTCGGCCCTGGTGCTGAGGGCGCTGGCGCCGCACCTGGCGAAGTCCTGCCGTTCGCAGGAAGCGGCTGCCCGGGCCTTTGCCTTCATCGGCGGCAACGAGCAGTTCTTCCTCAACATCGGCATGGCGATGGGCAAGAGCGTCCTGGATCCGGTACGCGACATCGAGGCCTGCAGCCTGGTGGCGGCGATGTGCCGCAACGGCACCGATTTCGGCGTCCGGGTCTCGGGCACCGGGGACCGGTGGTTCATCGCGCCGGTGGAAATGCCGCAGGGGATGTACTTCCCCGGCTATTCAGAGAGGGACGCGAACCCGGACATGGGCGACTCGACGATCATGGAAACCGTTGGCCTGGGCGCGTTCGCCATGGCGGCAGCCCCTGCGGTGGCGGGATTTGTGGGTGCGGGCTCGGCGAGCGACGCGGTGGCCTTTACCCGCGCCATGGCGGGGATCACCATCGCGCGCAACGCCAAGTGGGCGATCCCGTCGCTCGACATGGAAGGCGTGCCGGCCGGGATCGACGTGCGCCTCGTGGTGGAAAGCGGGGTACAGCCGGCGATCAATACTGGCATCGCGCATCGCAAGCCGGGCATCGGGCAGGTGGGCGCGGGCATCGCGCGCGCGCCGCTCGGCTGCTTCGAGCAGGGGCTCGTGGCCTTCGCCGCGACGCTGGGGGTGCTCACATGAGCGCTGTCCTGAACCTGGTTCGCCGGGGCTATTACGCGGATTCGGTCGCGCTGATGCGCGTCTCGCGGGGCGTGGCGGGGCTGGCGGGAGTGGAAGCGGCTTCGCTGATGATCGGCTCGCCATCCAACCTGGCGCTGCTGCGTGAGTCACAACTGCTGGCCGCGGATAGCGCGAGTGCCAAGCCCGACGACCTGGTCATCGCGGTTCGGGCGAAATCGGCGGCTGCAGCACGGGCCGCACTGGTGGAGGCTGGCCGGCTGCTGGAGGCGCGGCCGGCGCGTGCGGAGGGCGGTTTTCCCCGATCGCGCGGTTTTGCGGCCGCGGCCGCAGCCCTGCCGGAGGCCAATCTCGCGCTCGTCTCGGTGCCCGGCGCGTTCGCCACGGCGGAGGCGCGCCGCGCGCTGGAGTCCGGCCTGCACGTCATGATGTTTTCGGACAACGTCCCGGTAGCCGATGAAGTGGCGCTGAAGCGGCTCGCGCTCGCGAAGGGCCTGCTGATGATGGGCCCGGACTGCGGCACCAGCATCATCGGCGGCGCCCCGCTCGCGTTCGCCAACGCGGTGCCGCGCGGCGACGTCGGCATCATTTCCGCCTCGGGCACCGGCCTGCAGGAGGTGTCCTCGCTGCTGGCGCGCGCCGGCCGCGGCGTGTCGCAGGCGATCGGCGTCGGTGGCCGCGACCTGAAGGACGCGGTCGGCGGCCTGATGTCGCTCGCGGCGCTGGACGCGCTCGACGCGGACCCGGCCACCCGCCACATCGTGATCATTTCCAAGCCGCCCTCGGCGAAGGTGGCGACGAAGCTCCTCGCCCGCGTTGGCCGCAGCCGCAAGCCGGTCACGGTCTGCCTGCTCGGCGCGCGTGGTGCGAAGTTGCCGCGCAACGCCGGGTTTGCGCCCACGCTTCTGGCCGCCGCCGAGCGCGCGGCGGGAAAGCGCATCCGCGCCGTCCGCAACACCCCCGTGGCCGCACGCAAGGGCTGGATCCGTGGCCTGTTCTGCGGCGGCACGTTGTGTGCCGAAGCTCAATTGGTACTGCAGGAGGCGGGACTTGAGGTGGGATCAAATGCGCCGGTCCCGGGCGCAAGGGAATCCGGCGGCAAGGCCCCCGGCCATGTTCTGCTCGACCTGGGTGACGACAAGTACACGCAGGGCCGGCCGCATCCGATGATCGATCCTGAATTGCGCAATCAGATGCTGGCTGAGGCGCTCGCGGATCCCCGCATTGGAGTGGTTCTCTTGGATGTTGTGATTGGCTATGGCGCGCACGCAGATCCGGCGGGCCTTGTGGCCGCAGAAATGCGTCGCGCACGGCGTTCCGGCGTGCTTGTCGTCGCCTCCGTTACCGGCACCGAGGACGATCCGCAGGTCTACCGCCGGCAGGTCGCGAGCCTGCGCGAGGCGGGCCTGCTGGTTGCCGGTTCGAATGCCGAAGCCGCTGAGGCCGCCGCCGCTAGCCTGGCGCCCACCAGCGCGACTCGCAGCGCTCGTCGCGCAGGTCGCTGAACGGGAAGGATCCGCCGCAGTCCAGCGCCAGCTCCAGCAGACCGCAGCGCGTTTCTGCGGCATGAACCGCGGCGCCGAGCGAGCGCCGGACACCGAAGCCCGCCCGCACCGCGGCCCATTCGCGCCGCGCCCAGCGCAGCCGCGTCCCGTCCTGGGCGGGCGTGCGCCGGACCGAAATCGACTGCAGCGCCAGGCGCTGGGCGGAGAGCGAGCGCACTTCGCCCAGGAGGCGTTCCAGTTGTTCCGGTGGCAGCAGAAGCGCGATCTCGCAGGCCTCGCCCTGCGCTGCCACCGCGACTGCCAGGACGAGTTCGGCGGGTTCGTGCGCGGCGGCCCCGCTTGGGCGCAGCGATTCGATGTCCAGGGTCACGCTGTAGAGCATGCCGAACACGCCCTGGCCGCCTGCAACCAGACAGAAGAGGTCCGGCTGCGAATCGCGATCCACGCGCCGCAGTTTGCCGTCGGGCGTCACCAGGACGAAGGCCTTCACGTGCCTGGCCACCGGCTCGCCATCGGGACCGGCGGCGTTCTCCGCGAATGCGTCGCCGAAAGTCGCCCGCAGGCCGGCGGTATGCGCGAATGCATCCAAGCCAGGAGTGCCGAGGCCCGGCCATGCGGCAAGCGTTGCCCAGGCGGTCGCCGCCGGGGGTTCGAGCAGGCTGCGAGCGCTGTCCAATCGAAAGATGCAATCAAGTCCGGGGGCATCCAGGGCGATGGGCCGCGCGCAGGACTGCCGCATGGCGCTGGGGAGCTCGGCCGCGAAGCCTACGACGAGGGTTTCAGACTGCGGCATCGAGGCCAGGTCGCAAGGAGCCGAGAGGGACAGGGTAGCGTACAGGGCGGTCTCCGGGTTCGCAGCAATGGTGGAGACGATTGAGCGTTGCAGCAGACCGGATCCAACGCCGGGCACCAAAGTCTCGCGCAGCGATACCTGCGGTTCAGGCCGTCGGCAGCCAGTCAAAAGACGTAGAACCACGATCCAGGCCTTCGGAGGCTGGCTCGACGACGACACTGGACACGCTCGCGGCGGGCGGTCCCTGGCGCGACCAGGCGATCAGGGCTTCGACAGCGGTGGCTTCGTCGGCCACCAGCGCTTCGACGCTGCCGTCGCGCCGGTTCCGCCCCCCCGGTGCAACCGCGCGCGTGGACTTCCCGGCGCAGCGCGTCGCGAAAGCCTACGCCCTGCACCCGGCCATGGATCCGGAGAAGCCGGATCAAGCGCATGACGTGATCTTGCCTTTCCGTCCGAGGCTTGCACCCCGTGTCTCTGAAAGCTCTTGCACGACGTGGTAATCCGTAAACGAGATCTTACGGAGCATGTCCATGCGGACGTGGATACTGATTGTCGCGGTTCTGGCGCTGGTCGGATTCGCTGCTGTTTCGTTCACCCTACCCGGCATGGCCGGTGCGGAGGCGAAAGCGGCCGCCGCGGAAAAGGCCGGCAACCTCGCTGGCGCCGGCAACGGCGTCAAGCTCGAGGCGAAGAAGGATGCCAAGGCGGGCGAACTGAAATACGTCGTCGAAGCCAACGGCGTGGCCCAAGGCTGGAACGAGAAGAACGCGATCGAGATTTCGCTCACGCCCTCGCTGCAGGGTGGCAAGGTGGGCTGGGCCTGCCGCGGTTATCCAAACGCGGCGATACCGGCGAATTGCGGCGGCAAGTAGCCCGCACGCCTGCGCCCCCAGGGCCGCAGGCGCTTTCTCAGATGGTTCGGGTTCGTGCCGCTGCGCCGCTGATATGGTTGCGGGCGGCGCGCAACGCTTCGAGCCGCGTCGCAGCTATCTGATTTCCCTCGAGGTGCCTCAGCACGTCGGTCTTGACTAGCGTTTCGCGCACGCGCTCGCGCACGCCGAACAGGATCACGGCGTCGCCCTGATCGCGCAAAGTCAGGATCGTTTCCTCCAGCGCCATCGAGGCGCTGGTGTCGATGAATGGCACGTCCGAGAAATCCACCACCAGTGCGTCCTTTTCGGCCGAGGTCTGCATCAGTCGCGTGATGTCGCGCGCTGAGCCGAATGAGAGCGGCCCTTCAATGTGCAGCAGCACGATACGGCCTTCGGCGCCATCCAGGATCGCGGCCTCCTCGGGCGATAGGTCCGCCGCGTGCTCCGAGCGAAAGGCCATCTTTGCGGTCTGCATCTGCGCGTCCGCCATGCGTGCGACGAACAGCAACGAGGCCATCACGATGCCCACCGCGACCGCGGTCATCAGGTCGACAAACACCGTCAGGAGCAGCGTGGTGAGCATGATCACCACGCCCGCGCGCGGCATGGCCTGGATGCGCTTCAGGTAAGGCCAGTCAATGATGTCGTAGCCGACCTTGAGCAGGATTCCCGCCAGTACCGCGAGCGGAATGTGGCTCGCGGCGCCGCCCAGGCCCAGCACCAGCGCGAGCAGCACCAGGGCGTGGATCGCGCCTGAGAGCGACGAGGTCGCGCCGGCGCGGATGTTGACCAGCGTGCGCATGGTCGCGCCCGCGCCGGCGATGCCACCGAAGAGTCCCGCCGCGATATTGCCGACGCCCTGACCGATCAACTCCCGGTTGGAGTCGTGGTGGGTGCGGGTGACGCTGTCGGCGACGAGCGAGGTAAGCAGCGAGTCGATGGAGCCGAGGAAGGCGAGGATCAGCGCAAAGCGCAGGATCGCCGGCAGGTCGGCGAGGGCGATGCTCGGCAGGGTCAGCGCCGGCAGCCCGGTCGGGATGTCGCCGATCACCGGTGCCGCCGGGAACACCAGAACCCCGGCCAGCGTGCCGGCGACGATCGCGATCAGCGGCGGCGGGATCCGGGCGGCGATCGACTTCGGCGTGAAGATCATAATGCCCAGGCATATCGCGCACAGGGCGAGCGCCTGGAAATTCGGGCCTGCAGCCATCGCGGGCAGCGCGGCGAGTTTTTCGACGAGCTCGCCCGGCGGCGGCGTATGGCCGAGCCCGTGAGCGAGCTGCAGGATGATGATGATGAAGCCGATGCCGCTCATGAAGCCCGAGACCACGGGATGCGGCACCAGCTTCACGTAGCGGCCGATGCCCAGCGTGCCGAAGAGGATCTGCAGGCCGCCGGCCAGCACCACCACGGTGAACGCCGCCGCAAGGTTGCCGCCGAGTTGGGTGATGATGAGCGCCATCACCACCGTCATCGGACCAGTGGGGCCCGAGACCTGGTGCCGTGTGCCGCCGAGGAGCGCGGCGAAGAAGCCGACCAGAATCGCGCCCCACAGCCCGGCGAGCGCGCCCGCGCCGGAAGCGACGCCGAAGGCGAGAGCCAAGGGCAGGGCGACGATGGCGGCGGTGAGCCCGCCGAACAGGTCGCCCTTGTGCTTCTGGACGAAGGGGGTCACGCCCGGGCTTTCCTACTTCACCTTCATGCCAGGCTGCGCCCCTGAGTCCGGCGATACCAGGAAGATGCCCGGGTCGTCCCCCGAGGCGGCGAGAATCATGCCCTCCGAAACGCCGAACTTCATCTTGCGTGGAGCGAGGTTCGCCACCACCATCACCAGCTTGCCCTCGAGCTGCACCGGGTCGTAAGCCGACTTGATGCCGGCGAACACGGTGCGCTGCGCTCCGCCGGTGTCTAGCGTCAGCTTGAGCAGTTTGTCCGCGCCCTCGACGTGCTCGGCCTTCACGACCTTCGCGATGCGCAGGTCCAGCTTGCCGAAGTCGTCGATCGAGATGGTCGTCGTGTCGCTCACGGCAGGCTCCTTGGAATGCGCTTGCGCGGCGTACTGCTGTTTTTCCGCTTGCCTTTGAGGCGCGGTAACCTGCGGCCCGGGTTCGACGTTGAACAGGGCGTCGAGTTGCTTGTCATCCACCCGTGTGAGCAGGTGGCGGTACTCGCCGATGCCGTGCCCGGCCGGCAGCAGCGTCGCCGCGTCGCCCCAGGCGAGCGGCGGCACGCGCAGGAACCGCTCCACCTGCTGTGCCACCGAGGGCATCACTGGCTTCAGGCACAGGGTGAGCAGGCGGAACATCTGGATCGCGTCCGTACAGGCCTGGTGCAAGGCCGCCTCGGCGCCGGGCTTCTTCGCCAGGTCCCAGGGTTTGGCCTGGTCGACGAATGCGTTGGCCTGGTCCGCCCAATGCATCACCGAGCGCAGCGCCTTGCCGAACTCGCGCGAGTCGTAGAGCTCGCCGATCGCCGCCGCGTCCCCCTGGATGCCGCGGACGATCACATTGGCGGCATCCGGCGCGGCCAGTTTGCCGCCGAAGCGCTTGCTGAGGAAACCGGCGCAGCGGCTGGCGATGTTGACGGACTTCCCCACCAAGTCGCTGTTGACACGCGCCACGAAATCGTCCGGGTTGAAGTCGAGGTCCTCGACTGCCGCGTTCAGCTTGGCGGCGATGTAGTAGCGCAGCCACTCCGGGTTCATGCCTAGGTTCAGGTATCGCAGCGGGTCGATCCCGGTGCCGCGCGACTTGGACATCTTC
>SXGQ01294823.1_pt1 | contig 10243 bp, 8 predicted proteins | sample 3178371 | NCBI WGS metagenome assembly SXGQ01 (sample SAMN11356859, study PRJNA531348) | freshwater metagenome | isolation source: freshwater sample F1-20 | place: China: Fuxian Lake, Yuxi | collected 2017-12-25 | reverse complement strand
GATTCGCGCTCAAGGTCGTCGTGTCGTACCCCACGCCCGACGAGGAGCTCGTGATCCTCGGCCGCATGGCGAGCACCGCGCCGCGCCTCGAACCGCGCGCCGTGGTCGGCCTGGACGAGGTGCTCGCGGCGCGCGCGGCCGTCGATCGCGTGCAGCTCGACGACAAGCTCGCGCGCTACATCGTCGCGCTGGTCGTCGCCACGCGCGAGCCCGCGCGCCATGGCTTGCCGGATCTCGGTGGGAAGATCGGCTACGGCGCGAGCCCGCGCGCGACCATCTGGTTGGCCCAATGCGCGCGCGCGCACGCGCTGCTCGCTGGACGCGACTTCGTCGTGCCGGGCGACATCAAGGCCATCGCGCCCGAGGTGCTGCGCCATCGCGTCATGCCGACGTGGGAGGCGGAGGCCGAAGGACTGGGTTCCATGCGCATCGTGGCGCGCGTGCTCGAGACCGTGCCGGTGCCCTGAGGCGCGCGCGGCGCCATCGCCATGTGGTCCTGGTCGCGATTCCTGCAAGGCGAGCCTCGTGCCGAGGCGGAGCCGCGCCTCGAACCGGGCGCCGCGGCGCGTCGCTTGCGCATCGCCACGCGGCGCCTCGTCGACGCGGCCTTGTCGGGCGGCTTCAAGAGCGCGTTCCGCGGCAGCGGCCTCGAGTTCCGTGAAGTGCGCGCCTACGCGCCCGGCGACGATGTGCGTCGCATCGACTGGAACGTGACGGCGCGCACCAGCGTGGCGCACATCAAGACCTACGCCGAGGAACGCGAGCTCGAGGTGCGCCTCGTGCTCGACGCCGCGCGCGGGATGGACTTCGGCACGCGTGCTTGCACCAAGGGCGAGATCGCCGCGCGCGCCTGCGCCCTCCTGGCTTTCGCCGCGGCGCGCAACCAGGACAAGGTCGGACTGACCGTGGCCGCGCTGGACTCGCGTCGGCGCACGCCGTGCAAGAAGGGATTGCGCCAGGCGCTGCAGGTCGCGCGCGGCGCCACCGAGTCGCGCGCTGGCGGAGCGAGCGCGCTGCTCGAGGCGCTCGAGGCCGAGGAACGACTGCTGCGCCGCCGTTCGGTGGTGTTCGTGCTCTCGGACTTCCGCTGCGTGCACGCCGACTTGCCGCGCTTCGAACGCCTGCTGCAGCGCTTGAATCGCCGCCACGATGTCGTGGCGGTGCGCATCGCCGATCCGCTCGAGCTGGAACTGCCCGAGGCTGGTCCGTTCGTGGTCGACGACCTCGACGGTGGCGGACGCCACGAGATCGATGGCCGTTCGCGCGCCGCGCGAGCGGCTTGGAACGACTCCGCGCGCCGCAAGCGCGCGGCCGAAGACCTCTTGTTCGCCAAGGCGCGCGTGGAGGTGGTGGACTTGTCGACCGCGGGCGACGTCGAAGTTCCCTTTGTCGCCCTGTTCCGGCGTCGAGCCGCCGGCAAGGCAGGCCGCGCGTGAGTCGCCTCGCAGCAGTTGCATCCGCGCCGCCCATGTCGCGTGCCCAAGGCGCGCGCGAGGGTTGGTCGGCTTCGGCGGCCAGCGCGCAGATCGGCGAACCGGTGTCCTTCGAGTTGGTCGTGCGCCTGCCGGACGGCCTCGAGCCCACGCTCGCTGCTTGGCCCTCCGATCCGCTCGTGCCATGGGCCTTGCTCGATGGACCGACGCTGGCGCGTCGGCCGCTGGATGGCGCGCAGGACGAGTGGCTCGCGCGGTACGCGGCTTGTCCGCTCAAGGGCGGCGAGCTGGACACGCCCGGTGGGCTGCTGCTCCTCGGCGGCGAGCCGCTCGACGCGGCCGTGGCGCGCGTGCTGGTCGCCTCCGAACTGGCCGCTGGCGAGGACGCGCCGCGAGTCTTGCTGCAGGCGCCCACCAGCGTGGCCCCGCCGGCCGACGCGCTGGGCCTGCCGCCGCTGGCGTGGGTCTGGCTGTCCGCCGCGCCGCTCGCGGCGCTCCTCGTCGCTTGGAGCTGGAGCCGCCGGCGCGGTCGCGCCGCGGCGGCCGAGGCGACCTCGCCGCTGGAACAGCTCGCGGCCTTGGAGGTGCGCTGGCGCAAGGATCCCGCCGAGGGACGCGAGTGCCTGCACGCCATGTCGGCGCTGGTGCGTGGCGTGATCGACGCGCGCCTCGCGGCGAACCACGCGGATGTGTCAAGTGAACCTGACAACGCCCCCGCTCCAGCCGCCTTGGGCGGCATGGAATGGGCCGATCGGGCCGAAGCGCGCGGCGAAGCCGCCGCCGCCGGCTTCGTGCGTCGCATCGAACCGCTGCGCTGGTGTTGCGACTCCGTGCCGATGGAGCTCGTGGCGGCGCGCTTCGACGAGGCGCGCGCCTTGTGCGCCAGCGCCAAGGAAGGAGCGCGCGCGTGATCGCTCCGCAGGACCTCGCCAAGAGCGTGGCCGAGGGCGCGTGGGAGTTCGCCCCGGGCTGGTCGTTCGCCGACCCTTGGCTCCTGTTGTTCGCCCCGGTCGCTTGGCTGTGCCTGTGGTGGGGCCGGAGTCGCGCCGGTCGCGCCGAGGCGCGCGCCACGCTGGTCGAGCGCGTGCCGGCGTCGTGGCAGGCGAACACGCGCTTCGTGCCCATCGCGTTGTCGGCGCTGGCGGCCACCTGCGTGGCGTTGGCGCTCGCCCGGCCCTTGCGCGGCGAGGTCCAGTCCGACAGCGAGAGCGAGGGCGTCGACATCGCGCTGGTCGTGGACCGCTCGGGCTCGATGCAGCACAAGGACCTCGACCCCAAGCGCTCGCGCCTCGAGGTCGTGAAGGAGGTCGTGGGCGCCTTCGCGGCGCGACGCATGCAGGACAAGGAGGGCGCGGCGGACCAGTGCGCGTTGATCGTGTTCGCCGCCTATCCGCAGATCTTGTGTCCGTACACGCTGGACGTGGACGCGATCCGCGGCTTCATCGATCGACTGCAGCCCGTGCAGAACCGCCAAGAGGACGGCACGGGCATCGGCGTGGGCCTCGCCAAGGCGGTGCAGACGCTGGCGGGTTCGCAGGCCAAGTCGAAGGTCGCCGTGCTCCTGACCGACGGCGAGAACAACATCGACTCCATCCCGCCGCTCGAGGCGGCCGACCTCGCGGCCAAGTCTGGCGTCAAGGTCTACACCATCTTCGCCGGGCGCTACGCCTACGCGTTCGACGCCTTCGGCCGCGCCGTGCCGACCCAGCGCGAGATCGACACCACCGAGCTGCGGCGCATCGCCGAGCGCACGGGCGGATTGCACTTCCGCGCCCGCGACCAGGCCGAGCTGGAGCGCGCCTATGGCGAGATCGAGGCGCTGGAACGCACCAAGCGCGTCGTCTCGCGCCGCGTGGAGAACTACGACGCGTACAAGACGCTCCTGCTGCCGGCGCTCGTGCTGCAACTCTGCGCGTTCCTCGGCTGGCGCACGCTTTGGAGGACCCTGCCGTGAACGGCGTGCTGGGCTTCGATTGGCAGCGTCCCGAGGCGCTGTGGTGGTTGTGCGTCGCGCCGGCGATCGTCGTCGTGGCATGGTGGTCGTGGCGCGCGGCGGTCGTGGCGCGCGCGCGCATCGCCGCTTCGGGCATGCAGCCGCGGCTCTGGCCGCGCTTCGCGCCGCGTCGCGAGTTCGTCCGGCTCGCAGCGGGCGTGCTGGCGCTCTGCTTCCTCGTGCTGGCCATGGCCGGCCCGGTGCGCGGCTACACGCTGCGTGAAGTGAAGAAGAAGGGCCTCGACCTGGTCGTGTGCCTCGACACGTCCCGCTCGATGCTGGTGCAGGACCTCGCTCCAGACCGGCTGGCGCGCGCCAAGCGCGAGGTGCGCGGCCTGCTCGAGCGCCTGCAGGGTGATCGCGCGGCGCTGCTCGCGTTCTCGGGGGATGTGCGCGAGGTGGCGCCGCTGACCTCGGACATGCGCACCTTGTCGACCTTCCTCGACACCCTCGATCCGCTCGACAACCAGAAGGGCGGCACCGACGTGGGCGCCGTGCTCGAGCGCGCGTTGTCGCTGTTCGATGGCCGCAGCGGGGCCCACGAAGTGGTCGTGCTCCTGACCGATGGCGAGGACCTCGGCGGGCAAGGCGCCGCGGTGGCGCGACGCGCGGCCGAGCGCGGCATCCGCGTGCACGTCTGCGGCATCGGCACCGAGGGCGGCGGCAAGATCCCCGAAGGCCGCGGCTTCGTGCGCGATTCCGAGGGCAAGGAGGTCGTCTCGCGGCTCGACGCGGCGACGCTGCGCGCCATCGCGCAAGTGTCGGGCGGCGACTATGTGGGCACGGAGACTTCGCCCACGCCGCTCGAGGAGCTGTGGACGGCGCGCATCGCCCGCATGGAAGGACGCGAGTACGGCAGCGGCCGCGAGCGCATCCCGCACGACCGCTACCAATGGCCGCTGGTGCTTGCCGCGCTTTGCGTGTGCGTCGAGTCCGGCTTGCGCGGCAGGAGGAGCGCCGCGTGATGCGCTTGTACCTGTTCATGCGGCTCGCGCTGCCGCTCTGCGCGGCCTTGTCGTCGCCCTGCCGCGCGGCCGCGGCGCGGACCCAGTCCGTGCCGCCCACCACCGACACCATCGCGACGAGTGAAGAGGCCGCAGCGCCATCGCTCGAGCCTTGGCCCGGTGGCTTGCCTGGCGGCCTCGATGAACTGGCGCGCCGCATCGCCGCTGGCGACCATGCCGGCGTGCGCGAACTCGTTCGTCGACTCGAGGCGCCGGATGCGCTCGGGCTTCGGCGGGCGGAATGGCTCGCCGCCGGTGGCTGGCGCGCCAGCGCGCTGCGCGTGGTCGATCCGGCCATCGAGCAGCTGCGCCTGCGCCCGCCCAGCGCCGCCCTCGCTGGCGAGTTGGCGCTCGTCGATGGCGTCGCGGCGTTGCGCCTCGAGCAATTCGAAGCCGCGCAAGCCGCGTTCCTCGTGGCGCGCGCCGAGGGCCGGGGAGCCACGCGCCTCGAGGCCATCGACGCCCTCGCGGATCGGGAGCTCGCCATGGCCGAGGCGTTGCGGCCGGGACAGGATGGCGCACCGGCGGCGGCGGCGACACCGCTCGCGCCCCCGCGAAGCGCCACGAACGCGACCACGCCCAAGGCACCTTCCACCGGTTCGGACGCATCCGAAGATCCCATCGCCAAGGCGCGCGCGGCCTACCTGGTGGCGCGCGCGCGGCTCGTCGAACGCCTGCGACTCGAGCGCCACGACGCCGATGCGCGCGCCAACCTCGAACTCGTGCAACGCCGGCTCGAGGAGCTGCGCCGGTTGGAGGACCAGCGTCGCGAGGAAGAACGAAAGCAGCAGGAACAGCAGCAGCAAGAGCAGCAGCAGCAAGAGCAGCAGCAGGACCAGCAGCCCGACCAGCGGCAGCAGGAGCAGCAGCAGTCGCCAAAGGACCAGCAGCAGGACCAGCAGCAAGCACCCGAAGGGTCGGACCAAGAGGAAGAGCAGCAGCCCCAACCCGCCGCCGCCATGTCGAAGGAGGAGGCGCAGAAGCTGCTCGACAAGCTGAAGGAACTCGAGGAGAAGGGCGAGGAGCTGCGCGCGACCTTGCTCAAGGACAGGCGCCAGAAGGTGGACAAGGATTGGTGATGCAGACCATGCCTGGAGGATCGACGCAGGACTCCCGCGACGCGGGCGCGCTCGGTGCGTGGCGCTTGGTGTTGTGCGCGCTGTGCGCCTGCCTCGCTTCGTCCTTGGCGCTCGCCCAGGAGGCGCGCGTCGTGGCGCGCATGTCGAGCGGCGTCGTCAAGCTTGGCTCCGAGGCGCGCCTCGTGGTCGAAGTGCGCGACGCGGTCAACGCTCGCCTCGGCGAGCTGCCCAAGGTCGAGGGGCTTTCCATCGGTCCTGCCGGTCCCGTCTCGGTCGTTTCGACCAGCGAGATCTCGGGCGGGCGCATCAAGCGCTCGACGCAGTCGACCTGGTCGATCCCGGTGCGCGCCGCCGGTCCGGGCCGCTACACGATCCCGGCCTTCGAGGTGGCGACCGACGCCGGCCCGCTCGCCACGCGACCCGCCACCTTCGAAGTGGTCAAGGATGTGGAAGGCGAGGACTTCGGGTGGCTGACCATCGACGCGCCGCGCGAGGTGCACGCCGGCGAACCTTTCACGCTCGACATCGTGGTGGGCTTCGACACGGCGCTGGCCTCGACCGTCAACTACGCCAACCTCGACTTGCCGTGGCACGGCGCCGTGGCCGGCATGGTCGAGCTCGCGAGCGCCGATCAGCAAGGTCGCTCGGTGAACCAGATCAGCCTGAACGGCGACCAGATCATCGCCGTGGAGGATGCCGGGACGCGCCAACGCGGCGGCCGCACCTTCCAGACGCTGCGCTGGAGGAAGCGCTACCTCGCCAGCGACGCGGGACTGCTGGAATTGTCGACCAGCCATTTCGAGTTCGGCCAGGTGGCGCGCACGTTCTTCGGTCCCGATCCCTCGCAGAAGAAGACGATGTACAAGCGCCTCGACGGCTTCGCGATCCGCGTGCTGCCGATCCCCGAGGAGGGTCGGCCCCTCGACTGGTCGGGCGCCGTGGGACGCATCGAGGCGCGCGCCGCCGCCGATCGCCGCGTGGTGGACGCCGGCGATTCGATCAAGCTGACCGTCGATTGGAGCGGGCCGGCGAACCTCGACTTCTTCGAGCCGCCCGAGCTGGCGCGGCAGGCGGGGTTCGAGCGCTTTCGCGTGTACGGCAAGACCGACCGGAAGACGGCGGATCGGCGCACGGTCGTCTACGACCTCGCTCCGGTCGACGCGTCGCTCGCCGAGATCCCGCCGGTGGAGCTCGCCTACTACGACACGCTCGAGCGCAAGTGGTCGAAGAGTTCCACGAGGCCGATCCCGATCCAGGTGCGCGCGCTCAAGAACGCCGCGGCGCTGGTCGTGGATGCCCCGCTCGAGATCGAGCGCGAGCGCGATGTCGCCGACATCCTCGCGCAGCCGCGCGCGGGCGACGAACCGTGGGCGCCGTCAGGCGGCTCCATCCTCGCCGGCATGGGGCTGGTGCTGCTGCTCGGCGGGAGGGTGCGCCGCCTGGTCTGGCGCGAGGATGATCCGTGGGCGCCGGTGTCGCGCCGGCGTCGGCGCGCCTTGCGCGAGTTCGAGCGCGCGCTCGGACGCGATGCTTCGCCGCTCGCGAGGCATCGCGCCTTGCGCGTCTTCCTCGCCGCGCGCAGCGACGAACAAGAGACCGCGTGGGCCGGCCGCGATGTGCGCGCCTGGGCCCGCATGCGTCGCGACGCGGATGGTTGGGCGCCCTCGGCCGAGCTCGAGCGCAGCTCCGTGGAACTGCTGGCCGCCTGCGAAGCCGCGGAGTGGTCGCGTCGGCCAGCACCCGAGTCTGGTGCCTTGCTCGAGTTCGCGCGTCGCGCCGCCGCGGAGGGCTGGCGATGAGCCGCGCGCTGGCCTTCTTGCTCGCGTACCTGGCGAGCGTCTCGTGGTGGTCGACTGCGACGCTGGCGCGTCCGCAGGATCCTCCGGCGGCCACGTCCGACGCCGCCGTGCAGCCCGCAGGTGGCGCGCGACTCGAAGGTGACGCGGGATCAGCCGCCTACCGGCGCGCGGATTGGAGCACGGCGCGCGAGCTGTGGCTCGAAGCTTGGCCCGCCGCGGGCTCCGCCGGCGAACGCGCGCGCCTCGCCGCGAACCTCGGCAACTGCGCTTGGCGCGAGGGACGCGTCGCTCAAGCCGGAGCGTGGTACGAGCTCGCCCTCTTGCAGGATCCGCGCCTGCCCGGTCCGCGCGCGAACCTGGAGCTCGTGCGCTCGCGCCTCGGCTTGCCTCCCGCCGAGCGCGGCGATTTGCGCGGCGCCTTCGAACTGCTGCTTGGATCGCTGCGCGCTTCCGAATGGCGCCTCGTCGCCGTGCTGCTGCTCTGCCTGGGCGCGGCGCTGTGGCTGCATGCGAGTCCATCGCGCCGACGCTGGGCGGCGCCTTCGGCCATCCTCGCCTTCCTGGCTTGCTCCGCCAGCTTGCTGGCGGCTTCGAGCCGCGCGCGCGACGCCGAGCCCGACCTCGGGTGGAGCGTGCTCGAGCGCGCGGCCGAGCTGCGTTCCGAACCACGCGCCGAAGCGGCCGTGGTGGCCGACGCGCGACCGCTCGAGCGCGTGCTCGTGCTCGATGCATTGCCTGGATGGACGAAGGTGAGCGGCGTCGACCGTCAGGTTGGTTGGCTTTCCGACCAGGGAGTCTTCCGCGCGCCGCGTTGACCCGGACGCCTCGCCCGTGCATCGTGATGGGGAGAGACCCACGACGATGGATGCTCGCCGCTTCGTTCCGCTGTTGCTCTCCTGCCTCGTCGGGCTGGTGCTCTCGTGCGGCCCCAAGCCCGCTGGCGCGGGCACCGGTCGCGGCATCCTCCTCATCGCCATCGACGGCTTGCGCGCCGACCACCTTGGCGTCGGGGGCAACGATCGCCCCGCGACGCCCGTGCTCGACGGCTTGGCGCGCCAAGGCGCGTGGTTCGCCGACGCGCGGGCGGCGACGCCCGATCTCGAAGGCGCGCATGCCGCCTTGTTGACCGGCTGCGATCCGCGCCTCGCGCGGCGGCTCGATCGGGCCGGCGCGGAACGCAGCGCCATCGCTCGTTGGTGGATCCCGCCTGCTTTGCCGTCCCTGCCCGAGGAGCTGCTGCGCGCGGGCTTCGACACCGCCGCCTTCGGCGATCATCCTTCGCTCGACGAGGCGCTGGGCTTCGCGCGCGGCTTCCGTCTGTTTCGTGCCTTGCGCGAAGAGGAGGCGGAGGTGCTCGGCGACGGCTTCGAGGCCGCCACCGCCAAGTTCGAGCGCTGGCTCGGCTCCCACTCGCGCTCGCAGGATTGGTTCGCCTACGTGGAGGCGCATGATCTCGTGCGCTTGTGGACGAAGCGCGAAGTGGACCCGCGGTGGAGCAGCTTGTACGAGCCGCGACCGGAACTCGCCATCGTGCCGCCCACTGGCGCCTTCGCGCGCGGTTTCCACGCCGTGCCCTACGAACGCTGGGGCCGCGGTCCCCTGACGCTCGGGGACTACGACCTGCGCTACGACGGCGAACTGACGAACCTCGATGCGAAGATCGGGCGCTTGTTGCAGCGCCTGCACGCGAGTGGGCGCCTCGCCAACACCACGGTGGTCGTGGTCGGGACCTACGGCACGAGCTTCGGCGAGGGAGGCGTGTACCTGGACGCGGGCACGCTGCTCGATTCCGACTTGCATGTGCCGTTGATCGTGCGCCAGCCGCTCGTCGCGCAGAAGAAGGGGCGCGTCCACGGCTCGATCGTCTCCACTCTCGACGTGGCGCCCACGCTCCTCGAACTCGTCGGCGTCGCGCCGCCTCCCACGATGCATGGTGTGTCGCTGGCGCCGATCCTCTTCGGCTCGGACGAGCCGCAGCGCGCCGTCGCCTACGCCAGCGGTGGATTGCTCGAGGGCAGCTCGGCCTGCGATGGCTTGGCGTGCGTCGGATTCGCCCGGCCCGACTCCGTGCTCGACCGGCAGGTGCGCGAAAGCTGGCTCGGGGCGCGCGGTTCGGCTGGCGGCATGCCGCTGGCATGGACCGACGCGCGCGGGAAAGCGCCGCCCGAGCCCGCGCGCGAGGCGCGCTTGTCGCGAGCGTTGCTGCAATGGGACGCGCATGTCCACGCCGCGCGCGAAGCCCTGCATGGCCCTGGAGGCGACCCCGCGCGCGCCCTGCGTTCGTTGGTCGAACCGGCGCGGACCGCGCGGCTGGGCGAGGTCGCGCGTTGAGCGGCAAGCATCTTGGCGGTCCGCTGCGCGTGCTGCTGGTCTCCAACGGCTTTCCCCCGACCGGGCACTGGGGGACCGAGGTCTACACGCACCAACTCGCCATCGGGCTGCAGCGGCGCGGCCACGAGGTCAAGGTCTTCTGTCCGCGGCGCGACGGCGGCGCGCCGCGCCACACGCTCGAGCAGCGGCGCCACGACGGGATCGACGTGGTCGAGATCCACAATCGCGGTGAACGCTCCAAGCGCTTCGAGGACAGCTACAGGAACGCGCAGGTCGAAGCGGCTTGCGAGCGCTTGTGCGTCCAGTGGCGCCCGCACGTGGTGCACTTCCTGCACATGTTGTGGGGGTTGAGCGCGGGCTTGCCGGAGATCGCGCGGCGCTCCGGCGCGGGCGTGGCGGCCACGCTCGTGGACTACGGCCTCTTGTGCCATCGCGGCCAATTCCGCGACTGGATGGGACGCGCGTGCCGGGGGCCGGCCGAGCCGGCCGCATGCGCGCGGTGCGTGCGCGAACCAGGTCCCTACGACGCGGCGCCTGCTCCGCTGGCGATCAAGCGCGCGGCGGTGCGGACGCTCGCCGCGTGCGGCGGCTTGGGACGCGTCGT
>SXGQ01236874.1_pt1 | contig 10243 bp, 9 predicted proteins | sample 3178371 | NCBI WGS metagenome assembly SXGQ01 (sample SAMN11356859, study PRJNA531348) | freshwater metagenome | isolation source: freshwater sample F1-20 | place: China: Fuxian Lake, Yuxi | collected 2017-12-25 | reverse complement strand
GGCCCGGAGGTGGCCATGCACACGCCGACGCGGCCCGTGACCATCGCGTAGCCCTGCGCCGCGTGGCCCGCCCCCTGCTCGTGACGCACCAGCACGTGGCGGATGCTCGAGTCGAAGAGCGGGTCGTAGGCGGGCAGGATCGCGCCGCCGGGGATGCCGAAGATGACCTCGACACCAGCGTGCTCGAGCGACCGGACGAGGCTCTGGGCGCCCGTCAGCGTGTCGCTGCTCGGCCTCGTGACCACTTCCGTCATCGCTTCGTCCTCATCTCGTCTGGTCGTGCCCGGTGGGTGTGCTGCGTGCTCGTCGGCCCCGGCGTGGCGCCGGCCGGCGTCCTGTCCCCTCGCATGAAAAAACCCCCCGGCCAATGATGGCGCACGGAGGGTGACGCGAGACGGCGGGTCGTCGCGTCAGTCGTCTACGACAAGGCGGGTGAACGGCACCTCGACAGTCTCGCCCTCCCGCGCGGCGTGGTCAAGTTCTGAGACAGGACGTACCAGCATCCGGACGGGCTGCCGTCTGGCAGGGTCGATCGTGACCTGGTGAGTGCGCTGTCGGCGGGGACGGGGACCTTGCTGGTGCGCGGCCTGCGGGGCTCTTGTCGTACTGGTGCGCTGCCTGCGGGGATCCTGTCCTGCTGGTGCGCTGCCTGCGCGGGTCCTGTCGTGCTGGTGCGCTGCCTCGGCCGGCGCTGGGGGTGGTCTCCGCAAGGGCCTCGACCGGGCGACTGGGCGGGCCCGTGGGCTTGGTTCTCGGGCTGTGGCTCGGGTTGGACGCGAGAGTCTGCGTTCGTGCGTGGGAGGGCCGAGGATGCTGCGTTTGCTACGGGATCCCGTCGTCAACGCAGAAGCGTTCGACCGCCAGCGCACGAAGGAAGAATCGTGGGCGCCCCTGGGGGTGGGGTGGGCAGCGCTTCTCCCTTCTCGTGGCACGGTCCACGAGAAGGGAGAAGCACTGCCACCCCTGACCCGCTCATCGGTGGATCCGCAACCGGACAAGCGCTCCTGCGGTTGCAGATCCACCGATGGGACGCGCAAACGAAGAATCGTGCGTCCACCCCGAGCGCGACCCGCAGCCCGAGGCCCCGGACCAGCACGGTCGCCAAACGCCCGGTCGAGGCCCTTGCGGAGACCACCTCCACGACCCGCCGCACCGGCGCAGCCCCACCCGACCGAGGAGCCGCACCAGCGCAGCCCCACCCGAACGAAACCCACACCAGCGCAGCCGGACGTCGAGCGAGACGCCACACCGACGCAGCCGCAGGTCAGACGAACGCCGACCCCGAGGTCACCAGGGCGAGACGGCGTAGTCCTTGAGGAACACGCCGTGCACGTCCTCGCCGGCCTCGCCGCGGACGATCGGGTCGTACACGCGGGCGGCGCCGTCGACGAGGTCGAGGGGGGCCTTGAAGCCCTCCTCGGCGAGCCGGACCTTGGTGGTGTGGGGACGTTCGTCGGTGATCCAGCCGGTGTCGACGGCCGTCATGAGGATGCCGTCGGTCTCGAGCATCTCCCCCGCGCTCGTGCGGGTCAGCATGTTCAGCGCCGCCTTGCTCATGTTCGTGTGCGGGTGGCCGGGTCCCTTGTAGCGGCGGGAGAACTGGCCCTCCATCGCCGAGACGTTGACGACGTAGGTCCGTCGCGCGGGCGAGGCGGCGAGCGAGGGGCGCAGCCGGCTGATGAGGATGAACGGGGCCGTCTGGTTGCAGAGCTGGACCTCGAGGAGCTCGAGCGCGTCGACCTCGGAAACCGTCTGCACCCAGCTGTTCGTGTCGACGACGTCGGGCACGAGCCCGCCCGCGTCGATGCGGTCCAGGTCGGCCGACCCCGCCGTCATCGCCTGCTCGAGCCGCTCGGAGAGTCGGTCGGCGGTGGCTGCGTCGGCTGCCAGCACGGGGTGCGACTCGACCGAGCCGACCAGGGCGGCCGGGTGCAGGTCGCTCGTATGACCGAACGTGACGAGCTCCGGTCCCCCGGTCTCCTGGCTCAGCCCGGGCGGCAGCGGCACGCCCTCGGACTCGGCCAGCGGGCCGTAGGCGCCCGGCGACCGCCGGACCGTCTGCGCCGCATTGTTGATGATGATGTCGAGGTGCCCGCGCGCCGCGAGGTCGTCGGCAAGCCCGACCACCTGCGCGGGGTCGCGCAGGTCGATGCCGACGACCCGCAGTCGGTGCATCCAGTCGGCGCTGTCGGGCAGGCTCGCGAACCGACGCACGGCGTCGCGCGGGAACCGGGTGGTGATGGTGGTCTCGGCGCCGTCGCGCAGCAGCCGCAGCGCGATGTACATGCCGATCTTGGCCCGTCCGCCGGTGAGCAGCGCTCGACGCCCGGTGAGGTCGGTGCGCGCGTCGCGCTTGGCGTGGCTCATGGCCGCGCAGTCGGGGCACAGCTGGTGGTAGAACGCATCGACGAGGGTGAACTTGCGCTTGCAGATGTAGCACCCGCGGGGCACCTGCAGCACGCCCGCCGTCGCCCCGCGCGCGGTCGACGTCAGCGCGATGCCCGCCGTCTCGTCGTCGATGCGCTGCGCGGAGCCGGTCGCGGTGCGCTCGACGACCTCGCGGTCGGCGGCGGCGGTCGCTGCCCGCGCGGCCCGGCGCCGCTGCTTCTTGACGTCCTTGTAGAACGCGCCGCAGGCACGACGCAGCGCCACGTACGCCTCGTCGTCCTCCCCCAGGAACTGCGCCTCCCCGAGGACCTTCAGGGCGGTCGCGAGCTCCTCGTCGGTGAAGTCGGGCACTACCCGGTGACGGCGCCGTGCGCCGCGGAGCTGACGAGCTTGCGGTACTTGGCGAGCACGCCGGACGTGTACTTGGGCGCCGCCGGCTCCCAGCCGACCTTGCGCCGCTCGAGCTCGTCGTCGTCGATCTCGACCTCGAGGGTGCGGTTGGCGACGTCGAGCGTGATCGGGTCGCCGTCGCGCACGAACGCGATGGGGCCGCCGTCGACGGCCTCGGGGGCGACGTGGCCGACGCACAGCCCGGTGGTGCCGCCGGAGAAGCGGCCGTCCGTGAGCAGCAGGACGTCCTTGCCGAGACCCGCGCCCTTGATGGCCCCGGTGATGGCGAGCATCTCGCGCATGCCCGGTCCGCCCTTGGGTCCCTCGTTGCGGATGACCACGACGTCGCCGGCCGTGATCGTGCCGTCCTCGAGGGCGTCCATCGCGGCGCGCTCGCCGTCGAAGACGCGCGCGGTGCCGCGGAACACGTCGGAGTCGAAGCCGGCGCTCTTCACGACGGCACCCTCGGGCGCGAGCGACCCGCGCAGGATCGTCAGCCCACCGGTCTTGTGGATGGGCGCGTCGAGGGGGCGGATGATGTCGCCGTCGAGGCCGAGATCGATGTCGGCGAGGTTCTCGGCCATCGTGCGACCCGTGACCGTCATGACGTCGCCGTGCATGAGCCCGGCGTCGAGCAGCGCCTTCATGATGACCGGGATGCCGCCGACCTTGTCGACGTCGTTCATGACGTAGCGGCCGAACGGCTTGAGGTCGCCGAGGTGCGGGACCTTGTCGCCGACGCGGTTGAAGTCGTCGAGGGTGAGCGGCACGCCCGCCTCGCGGGCGATGGCCAGCAGGTGCAGCACGGCGTTGGTGGAGCCGCCGAGCGCCATCACGACCGTGATCGCGTTCTCGAAGGCCTCGAGCGTCATGATGTCGCGGGCGGTGATGCCCCGGCGCAGCAGCTCGACGACGGCCTCGCCCGACTTGGCGGCGTAGTCGTCACGACGACGGTCCGGGGCGGGCGGCGCGGCCGAGCCGGGCAGGCTCATGCCGAGCGCCTCGGCGGCGGACGCCATCGTGTTCGCGGTGTACATGCCGCCGCAGGCGCCCTCGCCGGGACAGATCGCCCGCTCGATGCGGTCGACCTCCTCGCGCGTGATGAGCCCCTTGATGCAGGCACCGACGGCCTCGAAGGCGTCGATGATCGTGACGTCCTTGCCGTCGACGTTGCCGGGCATGATCGAGCCGGCGTAGAGGAACACGCTGGACAGGTCGAGGCGTGCGGCCGCCATCAGCATGCCGGGCAGGCTCTTGTCGCAGCCGGCCAGCAGCACCGAGCCGTCGAGCCGCTCGGCCATCATCACGGTCTCGACGGAGTCGGCGAGGATCTCGCGGCTGACGAGCGAGAAGTGCATGCCCTCGTGGCCCATGCTGATGCCGTCGGAGACGCTGATGGTGCCGAACTCCAGCGGGTAGCCGCCTGCGGCGTGCACACCCGTCTTGACCGCCTTGGCGAGCCGGTCGAGCGAGAGGTTGCAGGGGGTGATCTCGTTCCAGCTGGACGCGACGCCGACCTGCGGCTTCGGCCAGTCCTCGTCGCCCATGCCCACCGCGCGCAGCATGCCGCGCGCGGCGGTCTTCTCGAGACCGTCGGTGACGTCGCGACTGCGGGGCTTGATGTCGACGCCGGGCTCGGGCGTCGGGGCGGGGCGGCGTTCGGGGGTCTCGCTGGGCATGGGCTGATCCTACGACCGGGCGGCTCGGCGGCGTCCGCTGGTCATGTCGCCGCCTCGTCGGCCCGGACGAGCAGCCGCACGGCGAGGCGACGCAGCCGCTGCTCGTCGTCGTGACGCGCGACCTGGAGCCTCGCGCTCATGGCCTGCGGCGTGATCCCGAGCTCCTGCGCAGCGGCCCGCTGCGTCGCATGCCGTTCGAGCACGTCGACCGCCTGCTGCCCGCCCGCCGACCGGTCGGCGACGAGCCGCGCCAGCACCTGGAGCACCGTCTCGGCGTCGACGCCGGCCTCCTCCTCGCGCCCCGCCCCGACGTCGAGCGCGACGCCTGCGGGACACCGCGCCGCGCGCTCGACCGCCGTCCGCGCCGCGTACAGGGCAGGGCCTCGCGCGGCCCGCACCGACGTCGGCAGGGGGGTCTCGACGTCACCGACGCCGACCCCGACCCACCAGCGCTGCGTCCGCGCGACCAGCGCCACGACGTCGACGGCGACCACGGGATCGTCCACGAGCGCCTGCACCTCGTCGCCGACGGTGCGCTCGAAGCCTCGCACCGTCGGCGTCGCGTCCAACATGCGCAGGAGGTCGGGCACCGCGTCGGCGGCCTGACGGCTCCGGCGCTGGTCGAGGGTGAGGGCGAACATGCCTGCACCATATCAATGCTTGAGGCTTGATTCATGTGAATCAAGCATGAGGGCTTGATGTGTCGTCGCGTCGCGCCAGGACGTCCGAGGCTCGTGGCACGATGACGGCGGAGAGGAGCACCATGACCGACCGGCCCGCCGACCCCTCGGCCGACGCCCCGTCCGAGGCCACACCGTCCACCGCGGCCGCGGACGCTCCTGACGAGGCGCCCGCTGACGCTCCCGTCGAGGCGATCGAGGTCGAGCTGAGCATCCTCGCGGAGGCCCGCAACGAGGTGGGCGCGGCCGACCACAAGGCCTCGATGGTGCTCGCGGTGCTGGGCATCGGCTTCGGCGCCCTCCTCGCCGGACTCATCGCGCGGGACTGGAGCCCCGCCGAGCTCGACGTCGCCGGACGGACGGTCTGGTACGTCGGCGCCCTGCTCGCCGCCGGCTCCGTCGGTGCGGCGGCGCTCGCCGTGTGGCCGCGGTTCACCGTGCCCCCGCCCTCCCCCCAGGTCTACTACTGGGGCCACGTCGCCGCGTTCGACTCCCGTGAGGCGCTCGACGCCTCGCTCGACGCCCAGCCGCCGACCGTGCCGGCGCGGACCCGGCACCAGCTCTACGAGCTGTCGCGGATCGTGGCGCGCAAGTACCACTGGGTCCGCGTCGCGATGCGTCTGGCCGGGGCGTCCGTGCCGTTCTTCGTCCTCGCGGCACTGGTGGGCTACTGACCCGGCGCGGGGGGCGTGAGCACGGTGCCGTGCCGCAGCAGGTCGTGCGCGTGCTGGACGGCGTAGGCGCCGCTGCGGCGCAGGTTCTGCGAGACCGCGGAGGCGCTGATGCCCTCCTCGTCGGCGAGGTCAGCCTGGGTCCGACCGTCGAGCACGCCGCGCAGCAGCCGCCGCGACCGCGGCAGCATGCCGCTGACGATCTCGTCGCGCAGCAGCAGGAAGGCGTCGACGTGGGCCGGGTCCGGGTGCTCGCCGCCCCGCGGCACACCGTCGGCGACGACGTACCAGGTCCGCAGCGTGCGGTCGCGGCCCGTCTCCCGCGCCTTCGCCTCGTTGATGGCGTCCCGGGCGGCCCACCAGCCCGGGCCGTCCTGGAGCAGGCCGACGGCCCCGTGCCCGAGGTGCTGCACCGGGCCCACGCCGATGCCGGTGCGGGCGTCGAGCTGATCCGGTAGCTCGAGGCGCAGCAGCAACGACGACCTCAGCGCCTCCTCGACCGTCGCGTACCGAGCCTGCGCCTCGTCGCCGACCGTGGGCTCGAGCGGCTGCTCGGCGGGCACGGTCCCGTTGACGGCGGCCAAGGCGTCCGTGAACGCCCGGTGCACCCAGGCGCGGTCGGCGTGCCGGCGCGAGCCGACGAGGTCGACGATCATCGTCACCCGCGTCGACAGCTCCGTCATGAAGATAAGTCTATTCCTTCAGGTAAGACAGAAAGTGTCCCTGACATCATGGCCTCATGCGCATCGCCTGGGCCGTCGGCGAAGACTTCCGACACCTCGATCCCGACCTTCCCCTGCTCACCGCGGCCGTGACCGCCCGCAGGATCGACGCGCACACCGTCGTCTGGGACGACGCCGACGTCGACTGGGACGGCTACGACCTCGTCGTCGTCCGCTCCTGCTGGGACTACGTGCCGCGGCGCGCTGAGTTCCTCGCCTGGGCCGACGCGGTGCCGCGGCTCGCCAACCCCGCCGCCGTGCTGCGGTGGAACACTGACAAGACCTACCTGCGGACCCTCGACGAGGCGGGCGTGGCAGTCGTGCCCACGGCGTGGTCGGTGCGGTCCGTCGACGACCTGCCGGCGGCCGATGAGTGGGTGGTGAAGCCGACCGTCTCTGCTGGCGCGGCCGACACCGCCCGCTGGAGCGACCCGGAGCTGGCCGTCGCGCACAGCCGTCGCCTGCTCGACTCCGGTCGCGCCACGATGGTGCAGCCCTACGTCGACGCCGTCGACACCGAGGGCGAGACGGGCATCCTCCTCTTCGGCGGCACCGTGTCGCACGCCTTCCGCAAGGGTGCCCTCCTCGCCCGTGGCGACGACCCCCGCAGCCTCCCGGAGCTGAAGGAGGACATCGGGCCGCGTGAGCCGTCCGCCGACCAGGTGGCCTTCGCCCAGCACGCGGTGCGCGTGGCACGCGAGCTCACCGGCCAGGAGCTGCTGTACGCCCGGGTCGACGTCGTGACCGGGCCCGACGGTCGTCCGCGCCTCATGGAGCTCGAGCTGACGGAGCCGTCGTTCTTCCTGCCGCACACCGCGACGGGCGCCACGACCTTCGCCGACGCCCTCGAGTCGCGGCTGTCCGGGTAGCACCACGCGGTCGAGTTCCGTCGAACGCGTTGCGGACGGCCCCGCGAGCGGGCAGGATCGTCGCCCGTGAGCCAGACCCCCGGCCTCGTGCGCTTCCACGACGTCATCAGCGCCGACGGCACGCGGTTGCGCGCCTGGACCAACGACGCCGACGGACCGACCGTGCTGCTGTGCAACGGGCTCGGCACCAACCCCTACGCCTGGCCGACCCTGCTCAACCCGGACTGCGGCGTGCGGGTCGTCTCCTGGAACCACCGCGGCGTCGGCGGCTCGGCCCGTCCCGCGGACGGTCGTGTCGACCTCGACTCCTTCGTCGAGGACGCCCTGGCCGTGATGGACGACGCGGGTCTGGAGTCGGCGCCCGTGCTGAGCTGGTCGACCGGCGTGACGGTGGCCTTCGAGCTCGCCGGGCGTCACCCGGAGCGGGTCGAGGGCATCCTGGCCGTCGCCGGCGTCCCGGGCAACACGTTCGGGACGATGCTCGCTCCCCTGCACGTCCCGCCGTTCCTCGCCCGGCAGCTGATGGTCGGTCTGGCCCGGGTGACGACGGTGACGGGTCACGGTCTCGCACCGGTGACCCGCAGGCTGCCCTGGACCCGTTCGACGACGGACCTGCTGCGCCACGCACGGCTCATCGACCCCGCCGCCGACACCGCCGACCTGCAGGCCATGGTGAAGGAGTTCTTCACCACGCACCCCGCCTGGTACGCCCGGCTCGCCCTGGGCGTGTCCAAGCACGCGCGGGTGCGTCTGTCCGCCATCGACGTGCCGACCACGTTCGTCGCGGGACGCTGGGACGTGCTCACCGGGGCGCGCGACATGTACACCGCCTCGCAGAACGTCCGCAGGTCCCGCTTCCGCGAGCTCGACGCGACCCACTTCATCCCCGTCGAGCACCCCGACGTCGTGCTCGAGGAGCTGCAGCTCCTCCTGGAGCGGATCGAGGCGCTGCGCGGGACGTGAGACCGGCCGTCGTCAGGCGGGGTCGTCGGCCCACGACGTGCGACCGTCGCCGGTGATCGGGATCGCCGGGCCCGGCGTCACCCGCGGGCGGAACGTCGCCTCGCCGAGTCCCCGCACGCGGGCGAGCCACTCCCGGGCGCGCCGGCCGCCCTCGCTGACGACGTAGCCCTGCACGTCGAGCCCGGCCGCCACGCCGAGGTCGACGGTACGGGCGGCGTAGACGCCCTGGGTGACGACGATCGCGGTGTCGGCCTCGAAGACGTCGCGGGCGCGCCGCATGGTGTGCCACGTGCTGAAGCCGGCGTAGTCGGTAAACACGTCGGCGGCCGGCACGCCGGCCTCGAGGACGGCGTCGCGCATGGCGTCGGGCTCGTTGTAGCTCGGGGTGCCGTTGTCGCCCGAGACCAGGATCTTCTCGACCAGCCCCCGGTCGTAGAGCTCGAGGGCGGCACGCACGCGCTGCTCGACAGGGCGCCCCAGCGAGCCGTCGGGGTACACCCCGGCCCCCGGCACGATCGCGACCTGCGCCGGGTCGAGGTCGTCGACCTGACGCGTGAGCCGCTCGGAGGTGCGACCCACGACCAGGAGGTTCGCGACCACGACCAGCGCGACGCCGACGACGCCGAGAGCGAGGGCCGAGACGACCAGCAGCCGCGACCACGGCCTCGGTCGGCGGCCGACGTCCTCGCCCTCGTGCGTCGTCACGGGGCGCTCAGGCGAGCTTCTCGAGGATCAGCTCGCGCACGCGTCCGGCGTCGGCCTGGCCGCGCATCTCCTTCATCACGGCACCGATGAGCGCGCCGGCCGCCTGCACCTAGCCGTCGCGGATCTTCTGCGCGACGTCGGGGTTCGCGGCGATCGCGGCGTCGACGGCCGCTCCGAGGGCACCGTCGTCGGAGACGACCTCGAGCCCGCGGGCGGTCACGACCTCCTCGGGCGAGCCCTCCCCCGCCAGGACGCCCTCGAGGACCTGCCGCGCCAGCTTGTCGTTGACCCGACCCTCGTCGATGAGCGCCTGGACGCCCGCGACCTGCTCGGGCGTGACGCCCAGCTCGTCCAGACCCACGCCCGCCTCGTTGGCGCGTCGGGCCAGCTCGCCCAGCCACCACTTCTTCGCCGCGGCCGGCGTGGCGCCTGCGGCCACCGTCGCGACGACCAGCTCCAGCGCCCCCGCGCCGACGGTGTCGCGCATGTCGAGGTCGGAGAAGCCCCACTCGGCCTGCAGCCGCTTGCGCCGCTCCGCCGGAGGCTCCGGCAGGGTTCCGCGCAGCTGCTCGACCCAGTCCCGCGAGGGCGAGACCGGCGCGAGGTCGGGCTCGGGGAAGTAGCGGTAGTCGTCGGCGTCGGACTTCGGACGTCCCGGCGAGGTCGAGCCGTCGGCCTCGTGGAAGTGCCGGGTCTCCTGCAGGATGCTCTGGCCGGCGTCGAGCACGCCCGCGTGCCGCGAGACCTCGTAGCGCACCGCCCGCTCCACCGAGCGGAAGGAGTTGACGTTCTTCGTCTCGCTGCGCGTGCCCAGCGTCGTGGATCCCTTCGGCTTGAGCGAGAGGTTGACGTCGGCGCGCAGGGAGCCCTGGTCCATCCGGGCGTCGGAGACGTCGAGCGCCACCATGAGGTCGCGCAGGTGCTGGACGTAGGCGCGTGCGACGGCCGGGGCCTTCTCGGCGGGCACCTCGATCGTGCGCGTGACGATCTCGATGAGCGGGATCCCGGCGCGGTTGTAGTCGAGCAGCGAGTGGTCGGCCCCGTGGATGCGACCCGTCGCACCGCCGACGTGCAGCGACGTGCCGGTGTCCTCCTCCATGGGGGCGCGCTCGACCTCGATGCGGAAGGTCACACCCTCGACGTCGAGGTCGACGTAGCCGTCGAACGCGATCGGCT
>SXGQ01234054.1_pt1 | contig 10244 bp, 9 predicted proteins | sample 3178371 | NCBI WGS metagenome assembly SXGQ01 (sample SAMN11356859, study PRJNA531348) | freshwater metagenome | isolation source: freshwater sample F1-20 | place: China: Fuxian Lake, Yuxi | collected 2017-12-25 | reverse complement strand
AACCAGATTCACCTGAGTAACCGGATATTCCAGAACCTGAATAACCGGAGATACCTGAGTAACCAGATTCTCCTGAATAACCGGAGATACCTGAGAAACCAGAGAAACCAGAATAACCAGAATAACCAGAATAACCAGAGATACCTGAGTAACCGGACATTCCTGAATAACCGGATATTCCTGAGTAACCAGAAACACCTGAATAACCAGAAACACCTGAATAACCGGAAATGCCAAAAAAACCAGAGTAGCCAGAGTAACCGGAAATGCCAGATAAACCAGAATAACCAGAGATGCCTGAGAAACCAGATTCACCCTGATCACCTTTATCTCCAGTAGTCACGAAAGTTATAACGACATTTGAATCATTTGTAAATTGAGAAGTTATGCCAGAGAGATATGAAATAGGAACTTCAAAATATTGAGCTTGATCGGTATGATATCCTGTAATTGCAAAGATAACGAAATTTATTGTATTTGATTCTTCAGTGATTTTAGCTTGACCTTTGATATCCGAAGAAGAATCGTCGATTGTCTGAAGAAATGAATGTATATTAGACAAGAACCTATCATCATCATGTATAATCAAATTGGTTGCAGATGATAGTGATGAGTTGTTTAATCGTAAATAACTTTGGCCAGGATCAGTATTTGCGGTTGATGTGGAAAATTGATAATAAAACGAAGCGCCACCAAATTGGCCATCACGACCTGAATAACCAGATATACCTGAAGTGCCTGAAAAACCAGATTGACCGGAGTAACCGGATTCACCTGAGAAACCAGAATAACCAGAGGTGCCTGAGAATCCAGAGTAACCAGAGATACCGGAGGTGCCTGAATAACCAGATATACCTGAGAATCCAGAATAACCAGAGGTGCCGGAGAAACCAGATACACCTGAGAAACCAGATATACCTGAATAACCAGAGACACCTGAATAACCAGAGGTACCGGAGAATCCAGAATAACCAGAGATACCAGAGAATCCAGATTCACCTGAATAACCAGAGTAACCGGAAATACCAGAGAATCCAGAATAACCAGAGATACCCGAGTAACCAGATTCACCTGAATAACCGGAGAATCCAGAATAACCCGATTCACCTGAGAAACCAGATATACCGGAGTGCCCACTAAATCCAGATTGACCAGAATATCCTGAGATTCCGGAAAAACCACTAAATCCAGATTGACCGGAAAAACCACTAAATCCTGAAATTCCAGAGTAACCGGAGATACCTGAATAACCAGAGTAACCGGATCTTCCAGAATAGCCGGAGATACCAGATTCACCTGAGAAACCAGATATACCTGAATAACCAGATATACCTGAGAAACCAGAATAACCAGATATACCTGAGAAACCAGATTCACCTGAGAAACCAGATATGCCTGAATAACCAGATTCACCTGAGTAACCGGATATTCCAGAACCTGAATAACCGGAGATACCTGAGTAACCAGATTCTCCTGAATAACCGGAGATACCTGAGAAACCAGAGAAACCAGAATAACCAGAGATACCTGAATAACCAGATTCTCCTAAAAATCCAGAATAACCAGAGATACCAGAGACACCTGAGAATCCACTTATCCCAGATTCACCTGTAGATATTTTAGTAACTAGTCCATCACTTCCTCTTACAGAACTAATACTAGAATTTGTTTTTGTTATGTCAGCACTAATACTAGTATTAGACCTTGTTATCTCTATCTTCATAGTATTATCTTGTTACGTTTGGCAGAACTGTTGCAATCCCCTCAAATATCCTTGTAACTGTGCTATTTGCTGTGTCAGTTAATTCAACATCGAATACATAACGACCAGCTCGGAGATTTGAAGTGTTGGCTGACGACATTCCCATGGTAATAGAACCGTTTGCACTATCTAAAATATTAATAGTGAAATCAGTGGCGACAGAAGAATAATAAGATTTTCTAAGTTGAGATGTGACGGTGTGATTAACTAAATTTTTACCGATGCCATTATCATTTTTTATAGTAATTTGTATTGAAAATGTTGCTCCGGCCTCAATGTCGAGTTCTACAAAGTCTGCCAAAATACAGTCTCCTCTTTAACCCGTATTTAGTCAAAAAAGAGACTTCAATTACCTATTTGAGGCCCATAGATTCTCGTATTTTAGTAGCGGAGATGTTATGTATCGTGTCATCAAATATTTCTTGTTCAATTTTGTAACCAACATCACGTCCATATGTAATGTTTACAACGTTCGGAACAATTAAAATTTCATACTGACCTTGATAAAGCGGATCTAAATCTCTTCGAATATAATTTTTAACTTCATCAATTGCAAATGGATTGCTACCATTCCAGCCTTGACAATCACGAATCATGATACATACTTGACCGGTTTTTGCTAATGCTCGTTTAAACAATGCACGATGACCTTTGTGCCACGGTTGCCAACGACCCAACATCTGCACCGTTTCTTTGCGCCAATCAAACATCGGTCTTCTTTGATTTGCTATGATACGTTCACCAACATACTGAACCCAGACTTCCGCATTCTTTTCGTTGATTCTAAAGTCATAGATTTCTGGTGGTGTGAAGACTTTATTCGTATCTTCATACCGCCCAGCATCAATCGTATCCATCCAGATTGTCCAGTCTGCTTTAAAGTTGTGGCGCATTTCAACAAGTGGTGCTACAAAATCACAAATGACATACTCACCGGTACATCGCATTGCAAATTCTGCCATTCTTAACGATTGCCGAATACGACCTTCTTTTGAAAAGTCCCAATCATTGAATCGCTTTCGAATGTCATCAGCATTGAACCAATCAACTCGTGCGTTCATTCTTGGATATGGAGCGTCACTAAGTGTGTTTAAAGGTCGCTCTCCGTGAATCTCAAGATAAGTCTTTAATCGTTCTGCAAAATATGTTTTACCTGAGCCAGGCAAACCCATAATCAATATTTTTTCCATTATATAAAACTCCAAAATTATTGAGTGATTGCTGCACTTCCCTGAGTGATTGCGTTATGTAAATCAGAAATATCTTCGCCAGATCCGGACACATCTGGATTTCCGACGACCAATTTCAAATGTGCAACATTTCTGTCAATATTTCCACGAAGTTCGTCAGAAAGTGTTGCACCTGCTGCAATCTTTGCTAAAGAATCTTCAATGACCCAAACGCTGTCTCTTGCTGCTCGAATTGTATGTAGAACTTCTGGTGTTGCTGGCATATTAGCCTCCTATAAGTTCGGTGTTATTTTCGTTAGTATTTACAACATCAAAATCATTTACTTCTGGTTGATCCACTTCATCTTCTTTATCCAGGTGTCTCCAAAATTCCATATTCTGACACATATTGTATATATTTTCAGGGAGTACTTCCTTAGGATCGATCACACGTTTGGAAATAGTAGGACGTACTTCATGCATATCTGAAAGTCCGTAAAATTCTTCATCACGCTCTTTAAACTCATGTTTAATATCTTCAAACTTATGTTCAAAGTGTTCTTCTTCAAGAAATGTATAAATTTTAGACATAGTTTCTTGAGGATTAGAGACTAAATCGTCATATTCAACAATATGAATATGATCTTCTTGCCCGTTTTCGTAAATAGCTTTTAATGCATTATAAGCTTGCCCTAATATTCCATTAGGTCCTGCAATAAATGAGCAACGGTTTTCATCGTTAATAGCCGCACCATTTCTAACCAATATATTATCAAAAATATTTAAACGACCTTGACTATTAACTGGAGGGTTACGTTTAAACATTTCGACAAATGAAGCAAGTATTGCATCTAGATTTCTAACTGGGAAAATAATCTTTGGTTTTTGATCTAAGTAACCGTTAATATAAGGAATGTGAGCAGCCCATGCTCTGTTCTTATCAAATATAACTGGTTTTTCTATATCAAGATACCAGTTATTAATAACCGACCCAATAATTAAATTAGCTTGTGATGGTTTTGGAAATGCATTAAACATTTCATCATTAGCAATAGTCTGCTCAAGCTGTGCCATAATAGGAATTACAGGTGAATTAGGTCCAGAATAAAATCTAGGATTTTGATTTAGAATCGCCGATAATAGAGTACTGCCTGAACGAGGAAGACCAGAAATAAAATAGTACTTTTTATAACTTCTAGCCATCTCTTCACGTATAATTTGTTTAATCATTTCTTGCATATCTTCCTCACTGTTTATCTATGGATTGAATTACTTGATCTAGTTCATAAAGGTCTTCTTGCTCACCAAATGGATATTCTAATTCATTACCGTTAAAATCGAAATCAAATAAGTAACTACCCGGCAATTTAAACTCATATGGAATTTTTGTGGTAATATTATCATGTACATCGTAACCAAATACTTTAGGGCTCGTGCCATTCCATAGAACGGTTGACTTAAGTCTTAAAGCCGCTGCTGCATGTTGCACACAAGAATCTATAAGTAATCGCTTACTACTATGTAGTAATACGCTAAAAAGTTCTATCGTACTTAAGGCCTTTTCAGGTGTAGCAAAGATGTGATTTACATGTTCTAATTTGGGTGAATTAATTTTAGTAATTTGGTAAATATGATATTTATCCTTATAATGATTAACAACTTGCTGGGCAAGTTTCTCTGGCATATCCCTAGTCCAAGAATAAGGCTTTGCTTGAGTAGCCATTAAACCACCATTAGTATGAATAACCATAACAGGTTTATTAGAAGTTTTCCAGAATTTTCTAGCTATATCTTTCTGCAAATTATTATATTTTAATACCGGTCTTTCACCATCATATTTTAAACCATACATTTTACACCAAGTTTGTATAAGTGGTAATCTTTTGTTAATATGATCTGTGGTGTAATATGGCTCATGATGAAAGATAAGACTTTCTTTATCACGAATATAATTTTGATAAAAGTATTGAGTATTACCTAACATGTAAACTCTATCAACAAAACTCAAGTTAATAAACAAGTCTGGGTACGCACATACAACAATAAGTTTTCTTTCTGGAAAATTATTTTTTATTGCTCTAGCTACAGCAGTAGCTGCTACATGTTTACCAATACCACCTTGTAAATGAAAAATACTATAAGTCACTTTAACTCCTCATACTTTTAGGTAAAAATAATATCTGTTTTGAATTAATCATTTTTCTAACAATATCCCAATTTTTACCATTTTTAAAATGATTAAACTTGTAAAGGTTTCGTGAATCTAAAATGATACGATTCTGAAGATCAATTGATTTATTTAGTGCGACCAATGTAGAAGATATTTTACCTTCTATCTTATCGGTTCTTAACACATGTACAGGATTTATACGCTGTACAAGATAATCATCACCAAACCACACTTGATATAGACTTGGAATAACTCGATAGTCTATCCTTTTCATAAACATACATATGCCAAAAGCCCATGCTTGACCACCAATCGGTTGTGTTAAATCTACATTAAGATGTAAAATTCTATCAACACTATCATCATATTTATCAATGGTATAATTATCAGGTGCGCCTTTAAGACCTACACCGATTATACCAATAGAGTTTGGATCTTTTTCACTAATTAATTTAAAAATATCAGAATGAACCTTAATATCATCGTTCAATATTCCAATTATGGTAGATGTTGATCGATAGTAACCTTCATTCCAAGAAGGATTAACATATAAATTTTTTCCATAATTAACTAAGGTTATTTTTGGATGTTTAAGTACATCTGAAATAGGTCGTTTTATATAATCATTATCAATTAAAATTATTCGTGTAACGTAAGGGCATGTCACATAGTCAAATAATACAGAGATAAAACTAGGAACCCTCCACATAGTAGGGATAATAAGGTCTATACTATTCATAGGAGATGCTTGATGTTTTGTTTAAAGTCTCCTTTATACATCTTATTACCTATATGAGAAACAGTATAGTTAGGGTTAACCCATATAGAGTATCCAAGTTCAAGTATCTTTCTTGAAAGTGTAATATCTTCTCCTACAAACCCTCCGTTCAAGCAACCATATTCGCAGATATTCTTAAGTATCTTTTCTCTAAAATATATTTCTGGATTTGAATGCCATAAATCAGATATTACTTGTCGGGAAAGTTTAAGAAAACCAGTGCCAGATTTTTTTGTTTTAAAGTATCCGTCTTTAGGATCTATGTCAATTTTATTATCATCAAGTAATATATTATAGCCTATATTCTTATCACCTTTATTAACTACTGGGACAGTAATTACATCTTTCTCACTATTAAGTATGTCAATAAGCACTTGTTCATCCCACATTTCATCATCGTCGATAAAAACCACCGAATCATAATTTTCACGGTAACCTAGATTTAATAATTCATTCCTTGCCATAGGCAAGATACTTTCGTTAGCTAAAAATACACATTTAATATCATAATTGTGTTTGATGCCTAACTTAATAGATTCACATAAACTATGAACAAAATATGCGTCTACTTTTTGATCTAAACATGGTGTAGCAATTAATATACGTTTCATAACATACCTTTTCTTTCATCATTGTTCACACAGCCATTGTATATATCGTCACATAAAATGTCAAGTAATTCTATTCTCTAGTGCTTCAAGTCTACTCTTAAGTGTATCTATTTCATTCGACATTTCTTTTATTGCATTAACAAGAATCGGAACCAAATAATCGTTTGTTAATCCTAACTTTTCGGGGTCATCCACTGCAACTAAAACAGGATTTTCACCTTCAAGTGCTAAAATCTCTTGTGCAGAGAAGCCATACCGTTTTCTATTATCAGTTATCTCGCCTGTTTCTCGATTTTTAAATGAGTAAAAAATCGGATTTATGTTTGTAAGAAATCCTTTTCCATGTGGAACCGGACCAAATATGCACTTATCTCTTACGTCGGATACTGCACTCCATGCAATTTGAATACAAGCGAGAGTATGAGAACCATTTCCCATCACAATACGATTTGAATCTGTAGTAGTACAGGCAAGCGTTACACCAGCATTTACACCAAAGAAAAGATTGTTGCTGCCAGTGGTGTTACAGTAACCAGCACATTGACCAAAGAAAGTATTATTAATGCCAGTGGTGTTAGAGCGACCAGCAAGTGTACCAATGAAAATATTATAATAGCCAGTGGTGTTACATAAACCAGCAGCGTAACCAATGAAATTATTATCAGCGCCTGTGGTGTTATTGCGACCAGCAAAATAACCAATGAAATTATTATTACAGCCAGTAGTGTTCAAGCGACCAGCATAATAACCAAAGAAATTATTATAAAATCCAGTGGTGTTATTGCGACCAGCTTCAGTACCAATGAAATTATTATAACTACCGGAGGTGTTAAAGTAACCAGCAGCTTGACCAAAGAAATTATTATAACAACCAGTGGTGTTATTGCGACCAGCTTCAGTACCAATGAAATTATTATAACAGCCAGTGGTGTTAAAGCAACCAGCATTGAATCCAAAGAAATTATTATAACTGCCAGCAGTATTATAGTAACCAGCACATAAACCAGCAAAGAAGTTATAACTGCCAGTGGTGTTAAAATAACCAGCACTTAAACCAAAGAAATTATTAAAATCGCCAGTGGTGTTACTGTAACCAGCATTTGCACCAATGAAATTATTATAACAGCCAGTGGTGTTACTGTAACCAGCATTTGCACCAATGAAATTATTATGAGTGCCAGTGGTATTATTGTAACCAGCACATCGACCAGCAAAGAAGTTATAACAGCCAGTGGTGTTATAGGCACCAGCATATTGACCAAAGAAATTATTATAACAGCCAGTGGTGTTACATAGACCAGCATATAGACCAATGAAATTATTATTGCTGCCAGTGGTGTTATTGCGACCAGCATTGAAACCAATGAAAATATTATAATTGCCAGTAGTGTTACAGCGACCAGCACTATTACCAAAGAAATTATTATGACTGCCAAAGGTGTTACTGTAACCAGCATAATAACCAATGAAATTATTACAGCTGCCAGTGGTGTTAAAACGACCAGCACCTTCACCAAAGAAATTATTGTTACCGCCATCGGTGTTACTGCAACCAGCATTCTGACCAATGAAATTATTATTACTGCCAGTGGTGTTATTGAGACCAGCACTTGCACCAATGAAATTATTATAACCGCCAGTGGTATTACTGCAACCAGCAAGATAACCAATGAAATTATTATAATTGCCAGTGGTGTTACTGTAACCAGCTTGATTACCAAAGAAATTATTACAACTACCAGTGGTGTTAGAGTAACCAGCAGCGTAACCAATGAAATTATTACAACTGCCAGTGGTGTTACAGATACCAGCACCATTACCAATGAAATTATTATGACAGCCAGTGGTGTTACGGTAACCAGCAGATGCACCAATGAAATTATTATGACAGCCACCGGTGTTACAGATACCAGCAGCTTGACCAAAGAAATTATTAAAACTGCCAGTGGTGTTAGAGCAACCAGCCCACAAACTCAAGAAATTATTATAACAACCAGTGGTGTTATTGCGACCAGCAAACGTACCAAAGAAATTATTATAACTGCCCTCGGTGTTACAGCGACCAGCACTGCTACCAATGAAATTATTATTACTGCCAGTGGTGTTAGAGCGACCAGCTTGGTCACCAATGAAATTATTATAATTGCCAGTACTGTTACATAGACCAGCATAATAACCAAAGAAATTATTATAACTGCCGTAGGTATTACAACGACCAGCACAGAAACCAATGAAATTATTATCAGTGCCAGTGGCGTTACGGCAACCAGCAAATGCACCAATGAAAACATTATTACATCCAGTGGTGTTACTGTAACCAGCATAATAACCAATGAAATTATTACAGCTGCCAGTGGTGTTAAAACGACCAGCACCTTCACCAAAGAAATTATTGTTACCGCCATCGGTGTTACTGCAACCAGCATTTTGACCAATGAAATTATTATTACTGCCAGTGGTGTTACAGAGACCAGCATTGAAACCAATAAAAACATTATTAGCGCCAGTGGTATTATAGTAACCAGCACATGTACCAAAGAAATTATTATGAGTGCCAGTGGTGTTACTGTAACCAGCTTGATTACCAATGAAATTATTACAACTACCAGTGATGTTAGAGCGACCAGCAAAATAACCAATGAAATTATTATAACAACCAGTGGTGTTACAGAAACCAGCATTTACACCAATGAAATTATTATTACAGCCAGTGGTGTTACTGTAACCAGCATTATTACCAAAGAAATTATTATAACAGCCATCGGTGTTAGAGCGACCAGCACTATTACCAATGAAATTATTAAAAAATCCAGTGGTGTTAGAGCAACCAGCACATGAACCAATGAAAACATTGTCAGTGCCAGTGGTGTTACATAAACCAGCGGAAGATCCTATAAAAAGATTACAATTTCCTAAATTTAGAAGATTTCTACTATCATCTATGACAGTGGTACCGTTTACTTTTATGGCCATCTTCGTTCCTTTTAAAACTCGGCTTTAATTTTTATTTATCTGATTTTTAATTTCATTTATATCTTTTTTCAAATCTTTCACAGCTTCAATTAAAAAAGCAATCAAGTTTAAATAATTAACTCCTTTAAATCCATCATTTCTTGTATTTACAATTTCTGGAAGAACTTTTTCAATTTCTTGCGCCGAAACTCCATAGGATTTAACACCATCGGATTTCCAATTAAATGTTAAACCTGTAATTTTTTCAAGAATATCAAGAGAATTGGTAATTCTTATTATATTATCTTTAAGTGCTACATCCGATGGTGTATTTATATTAACAGCTGTTACTAAATTTGCAGTTACATTATTAGCTATAATATTGCTAACCGTAACAGTACTACCAATTGTAATAGAATTGCTAATTATAATATTATTGGTTGTAATAGTATCATTAACTGTAATATTATTACTTGTAATATTATTACTTGTAATATTATTACCTGTAGCTACAATAAAAGTAATCGCATCAGTATCTACATTTACTGCCGTTACTGTATCACCAACAGTCAAATCACCAGTAATAATATATTCAGAAGTGTTTGAAGTAAATGTGCCCCCTGAAGAATCTGATATTGAATTAGCAAAAGCAATAAGTGATTGAGTGGCAATCAACCACTGTTCAAAGGTGTTAGCTGTACTGATTTGATTAATTGCCATTTATCGACTCATTTTTAGAAGTAAATCTTTAATTTGTTGTATGTCTTGTTCTAATTTACTCAAACGATTTTTAATTTCATTT
>SXGQ01165430.1_pt1 | contig 10244 bp, 8 predicted proteins | sample 3178371 | NCBI WGS metagenome assembly SXGQ01 (sample SAMN11356859, study PRJNA531348) | freshwater metagenome | isolation source: freshwater sample F1-20 | place: China: Fuxian Lake, Yuxi | collected 2017-12-25 | reverse complement strand
CACCTGCATGGTGATGGTGGAGGCGCCCTGGCTGCGGGCCTGCCCGACGTTGGCCACGATGGAGCGCAGGACACCCACGTAGTCAATGCCCCCGTGTTCGTAGAAGCGGGCGTCTTCGATGGACAGCACCGCCTGCTTCATCACCGCAGGGACTTCGGCAATGGGCGTGTAGCTGCGGCGCTCTTCGCCAAACTCTCCCAAGAGTGCGCCGTCGGCGCTGTAGATGCGCATGGGCAGCTTGGGCCGGTAGTCGTCCAAACCCTTGATGTCGGGCAGGTGCGGGTAGGCCAGCGCCAGGGCCAGGCCACCGGCCATGGCACCGGCCACCGCCAGGCCTGCCACCAAGAAGACAAGGCCCATGGCCAAGCGCAGCAGAACCTGGGCCGGCGATCGCAAGGGCCGCTGATCAGGGGGTGGGCCGCCGTCGGGGGTGGGGGAAGTGCGGTTTGGGGAATCGGGCATGGGGTAGGCACCCGTCGGGGCCAAGCGACCGGCTCCGAGGAGGGTAGATTATAGAAATCCGAACGCCCTCAACCTAAATTGGAGGCTCAACAGCACAGGCCGTGGCGCCTGGGGAGGGGGCATGCGTTTCGGATGGGCTGACGCTTGGGCTGGCCTGGGGCGAGGCTGGGCCAGCTTTCAGCGCCGCTGGGCCGACCTGAAGGTCGCCGGCCTGGGCCGCAGGGGCTTGGGGCTGGACCTCAGGGCTGAGTCGCTGTTGTGGGTCGACTTGGCTCAGGGCCGCGACGGCCAGACACGGCTCACCGGCTGGGGCCGCTTGGACTTTCCTGAAGCGGTGTCTGAAGGGAGCGCGGCGCCCTCCGATGCCGTGGTGCGCAGCCTGCAATCCTGGGTGCAGAGCGCAGCCCTTGAGGGTCGGACCGTGGCCATGGGCCTGCCCTCTGCCCACGTCCTCTTGCGGCGCACCCGCTTCCGCTCGGGTATGGGGGGTTTGGGGGCCGAGGAATTGGCGGCCTATGTAGAGGGTGAGGCCGCGGCCTGGGCTCCGTTTGCAATGGAGGATTTGGCGCTGGATTTTGCGGTGCTCGGCCCGACTGCAGCGGGTATGCAGGCTGCATCGGGCGTGCCGGTTGCAGCAGTAGGGCCAGCGCATGCGGCGGCTCTAGCGGCATCAACGGCGTCAACGGCATCAACGGCTTTTGCCGATGAAGTGGAAGTGTTGATGGCTGCAGCCCGGCAGGACCGGGTTCGGGCGCGGCAGGCTCTGGCCCAAGCAGCTGGGCTGAAGCTGCAGGTGCTGGACATTGAGTCCAACGCGGCGCTCTTGGCCTTGAGGGCCTGGCGGCCACCAGACGGGCAACTGGGCACAGGTGAAGCGCTGGGCCTGGTGGACGCGCAGCGAGCCGCGCTGAACTTGCGTGTGATGGCCCAGGGCGAGATCGTGTTTGAACGGTCTGAAGCCGTGGGGCCTGGGGTGTCCGGGCCCTGGTGGCTGCAGACCTTGAGCCGCTTGTTGCAGCTCTTCCATGCGGCCCACGCGGGTCGGCGCTTGGTCGGCTTGGCTCTTGTCGGGGATCACGCCGGTGTGCCCGACAGAGTCGAGTGGCCGCATTCGATCGCGCGCTTGGCCGGTGTGCCTGCGTGGTGGATGGACCCCTTTGTGCATCTCGGATGCGCCGAAGGAAGCCGCCCGGCGGCTTCACCACCGCTTGTACGAGGGCCTGGCGCAAGACCCGCACCTGATCAGGCCTGTGCCTACGCTCTTGCCTGTGGCCTGGCTTTGAGGGCCTTGGCACCATGATCCTGCTCAATCTCTTGCCCTATCGGCGCTGGGCCCTGGCCCGAGCGCGACGGCGCGTGGTGTTGGAGCTGTTGGGCAGTGCGGGCTTGGCCGTTTTGCTGATGGCGCTCGCCCTGCCAATGGCGCCAGGCGCTTTGGTTGTGCCAGCCCCCGTTTCAAGCGGCCCGGCTTCCGTGCTTGGGTCTTCTTCATCGCCTGCCGATTCGCTAGCGCTGGCGGTGGCCGCGTACTTGCTGCAGGAATTGGCGCGCCTAACGCCACCCGACGTGGGTTTGCGTGAAGTGCATTGGGAAGGTGGCGCCGTGGCCCTGAGAGGGATGGCCGGGTCGGCGCACGCCATCTCGGCCTACATGGCCCTTCTTGAACGGGAATCCATGCTTGTGCATCACGTTCGGTGGGGCGAGTTGCAGGGCTCCGGATCGCACGCATCCGAGCCCGGGGCCTTGGATTTCCTGTTGACGGCTCAGTTGCGCCAGCAGGCCGTGTCGGCCCATGGAGGACCGCGGCCATGAAGCCCACGTGGGCTCTCGCGGGGTACCCCATACCCGACCCCGGTGTGTGGCCGGGGCCCGTTCGCGCTGCAGCGGCGGCCGTGGTGTTTGCAGGCGTGGCCGCTGCAATCGCGGCCTGGGCAGCCCTCAGCACCCACACGGAGCAGCCAAGGCTGCCGGCGCTCGAAGTGAACCCCCAGGGCCCCACGGCTGGGGCTGCGCCGGCGCCACCAAGCGGGGCCGCACCAGCAGGTGCGGGTCCATCGCCGGTACCCACCCGTGTGGTGCCCGAACCTTGGACGGCACCGTTGCAGGCCGGCCTAGAGTTGGGGCTGAAGTTGGACTGGTTACGGCCCAAGGGTGCGCCGCGGGGTGAGGTGCACAGCGGTGCGGTGATGTCGGTTCGCATCCTGGGGCGCTATCGCGAGTTGGCGATGTGGCTTGAGACCTTGCAGCACCTGCACGAGCCCATCACGGTGCAAGGCTTGACCCTGCGCAGCGTGGATGGGCCTACCCCTGAGAATCCGAGCGACATCGCTGGGGAGCCCTTGTTGTCCTTGGAGGCCACCTTGATGGCCGGGCATGCTCCGGCTCATGATCACGATCGAGATCCCACTCGGCAATGGGTTCGAGACTCGGTTCATGACTCGGTTCATGACGCGATTCGCGACCCCTTTCAACACCCGCTGCGTGTATGGGCCGGCAGCAAGGCTCGCCCCCGCGAACGCGCGGCGCGCTTGGGGCTTTCCCCGAACCCGGCGCGGGCGTCCAGCGGCCCCGATTTGGTGAGCGGCCACTTGGGCGATCCGCAGTGGCTCGGCCAATTGGGCCGCGCGGGCGAGGCTTGGACCTTGTTGCAGGTCGGCGGCCGAGTGCAGGCAGCCCGCAACGGCGCCGTGTTGGGGCCGATGCAAAGCCAGCGGCAGCCCTTGATGGAGGACGCACCGTGATCCCTTTCAGACGGTTGTTGCGCTGCGGCTGTCGGGCCCGCACGGTGGTGACGGCCGTGGCCCTGTTGTGTGGCATACCGCTGGCAGCTGCACAAGTGGCCAGCGAATATGCCTTGCCGGCTTCCAAGTCGCCGGCCCGCTACAGCGGCGACAAGATGTCCCTGAACTTTCAGAACATCGACGTGCGCGCAGTCTTGCAGGTCTTTGCGGACTTCACACAACTCAACGTGGTGGTCAGCGATGCGGTCAGCGGCAGCGTCACCTTGCGCTTGCATGAAGTACCCTGGGACATGGCGCTGGACATCATCCTGCAGTCCAAAGGCCTGGGCCTGCGGCGCCACGGACCGGTCTTGATGGTGGCTCCTAAAGAAGAGTGGGCGGCTCGAGACCAAGTCGACCTGGAGGTGCGGCGCAAGATCAGCGAGCTACAAGCCATGGCAACCGAGGCCTTTCAGCTTAACTATGGGCGCGCAGAGGAGGTGGCTCGGGGTCTGCTGGGGGTCTCTGCACATGGGAGCGTGGCGTCGTCGGGGCCACCCTCTGGGGCTGGGTCGACCACGGGCGGCAGTGCAGCTGGCGCCAGTGGTGCACATGGCCTGTCCTCGGCGCGTTTCCTGTCTCCCCGGGGCAGTGTGATGGCTGAGTCCCGCACCAACCAACTCTTCGTGACGGATATCCCGGCCAAGCTCGAGCAGGTGCGGCAGATGATCCAAAGGATCGATATTCCGGTGCGCCAAGTGCTGATCGAAGCGCGCATCGTGGAGGCCAGTGACAGCTTTGGGCGCTCGCTTGGGGTCAAGCTGGGCGTCAACGATTTGGCCCTTCAACGGGGGGCGGCGCCAGTGGCCCTGGGCGGCGGCGCGTCGGCGGTGTTGGCGGGCAACTACTTGGCGGTGGGCAGCCTGACCGGGCAAGCCGGCGCGCCGCTGCTGGCCACCGGTACACAGCCAGACGCAGCCAGCGCGCTGTTCACCAACACCCAATTCGTGAACCTGCCGGCAGCGCCTCTGGCCGGGCTGTGGCCAGCCTCGATGGCGGTATCACTGTTTGGTGCGGCGGCCAATCGCTTTCTCAATCTGGAGATTTCAGCGCTTGAGGCGGACGGGCGCGGCAAGGTGGTCTCAAGCCCCCGCATCGTCACGGCCGACCAAGTCGAGGCCCACATCAAGCAGGGCTTCAGAATTCCCTATCGCGGCCACACCACTGCGCTGTCCACAGCGCCTCAGGTGCAGTTCCAGGAAGCCAGCCTTAAGCTCACCGTGACGCCTCAGATCACGCCGGAGGGCCATGTGATACTCAGCGTCATGGTCAACAAAGACAGTCTGGGTGCACTCACCCCTGACGGTCGAGAGATCAACACCAAGGAAGTCAAAACCAAGGTGCTGGTGGAAAACGGGGGAACGGTAGTGATCGGCGGCATCTACGAACAGGAAGAAGCCGACACGCGCGTGCAGGTGCCTGTATTGGGCCAGCTGCCCCTACTCGGGCCCTTGTTCCGAACCGTGGGCCGCGACACGCGGCGAACCGAGCTGCTGGTGTTCTTGACGCCTCAGGTGCTGGTGTCTGCTCCAGCCGGAGCGCGCTGATGCGGCTGTCTGGCGTTCAAGCCTTGTGGACACCCCGGGGGGCCTCATGGGCTTGAGCTTGGCCTTGGTGGCCATGCCTGGCGCGGGCAAGACCGCCGTGGGCCGCTTGCTGGCCAAGCAGCTGCGCCTGCCCTTTGTCGATGCTGATCATGAAATCGAGCGCCGATTGGGCATGACCATCAAGGACTACTTTGCGTCACACGGTGAAGCGGCCTTTCGCGACCTCGAACAGACCGTGGTGGCCGAGTTGGCCGATGGCCGGCCCATGGTGCTGGCCACCGGCGGGGGTGCGGTGCTTCGCGAAGCCAATCGTGAGGCCTTGCTCCGGCATTGCACCGTGGTGTATCTGCGCTCGACACCGGAGGAACTGCACCGCCGGCTGCGGCACGACCGCCACCGCCCGCTGCTGCAGGTGGACGATCCCTTGCGTAAGTTGCGCGAGCTCTTCCGCGAGCGCGATCCCCTGTACCGGCGCACCGCGCACTTTGTCATTGAGCCCAGTCGACCCTCGGTGCAGGGCTTGGCCGGCATGATTCTCATGCAGCTTGAACTGGCCGGACGGGTAGACCCTGCAAGGGTGCCTTCGCCGGTGGATCCTGTGGAGGCCATCCCCCAGCAGTTCTTGACTTAAGCCCTCGACTTAAACTGGGTGCATGTCTGTGTCTGCTGATCCCCGCGCCCAGGCCGACGCCCAAGCGGCGGCCGTTCAAACCATCCACATTGAGCTGGGGGATCGGTCTTACCCCATCCTGATCGGCTCGGGGATCTTGCAGTCGCCCTCGAGCTGGGCCGGTCTGCCGCGAGCGGCCACGGCCGTTGTGGTGAGCGATGTGACCGTGGCACCCCTGTATCTGGCGGCGGTCCAGCGGGCCCTGGCGCCCCACTATGCGCGGGTGCTGAAGGTGGTCTTGCCCGACGGCGAGGCGCACAAAGATTGGCACAGCCTCAATGCGGTGTTCGACCACCTGCTGGCTCAAGCCTGCGACCGCCGAACGGTGCTCTTCGCCCTGGGGGGTGGGGTCATGGGTGACCTCACTGGCTTTGCCGCGGCCTGCTACATGCGCGGCGTGCCTTTCGTACAGGTGCCCACCACCTTGCTCGCGCAGGTGGATTCCTCGGTCGGGGGCAAGACCGCGGTCAACCACCCCTTGGGCAAAAACATGATCGGCGCTTTCCACCAGCCGGTGCGGGTGCTGTGCGATTTGGATGTCTTGCGCACCTTGCCTGAGCGCGAATTCAGCGCAGGCCTGGCGGAGGTTATCAAGTACGGCCCCATCGCAGACGCCGAGTTCCTGGATTGGATCGAAGCGCAAGTGCCTGCCCTGATGGCGCGTGAACCCTGGGCACTGGCCTACGCTGTGCGCCGGTCCTGCGAAATCAAGGCCTGGGTGGTCGGTCAGGACGAACGCGAGTCGGGGCTGCGGGCCATTCTCAATTTCGGGCACACCTTCGGCCACGCGATCGAGGCGGGCCTGGGCTATGGCAAGTGGCTGCATGGGGAAGCGGTGGGCTGCGGCATGGTCTTGGCCGCAGAGCTCTCGCATCGCCTGGGCTTGATGCCGGCGGCCTTTGTCACACGGCTTAGTGGGCTGGTAGCGCAGGCCGGCTTGCCGGTGCGCGCGCCCGACCTGGGTGTGCAGCGTTATCTGGAGTGCATGCGCGTGGACAAGAAGGCCGAAGGCGGTGAGATCCGCTTCGTGGTCATCGAAGCTCTGGGCCGCGCCGGGCTTCGGTCTGCACCCGATGCTCTCGTGGGCGAGGTCTTGGCCGCCCACACCGGCTGAGATGGTGGCGCGCCGGCGTTCGGGTTCTGCTTGCTCGGCCTCGGGCTTGCCGGCCTGGGGTGCTGAGGCTGGGCCACGCGGCTTGGCCCCCTATGCGAGCCGCCCGGAACAGTCCCGAGGGCGTCGCGTGCCCGAAGCCTTGGCGCGAGACCGCAACGCCTTTCAGCGCGACCGCGACCGGATTGTGCACAGCACGGCTTTTCGGCGACTGGTCTACAAGACGCAGGTCTTTTTCAACCATGAGGGCGATCTGTTTCGCACTCGGCTGACTCACAGCCTTGAGGTGGCACAGCTGGCGCGGTCCATGGCGCGCGGCTTGGGATTGCAAGAGGACCTGGTCGAGGCCTTGGCCTTGGCACATGACTTGGGGCATACGCCGTTCGGACACGCGGGCCAAGACGCGCTGGACGCTTGTATGAAGGACCACGGGGGTTTTGAGCACAACCTGCAAAGCCTGCGTGTGGTCGATGTCTTAGAGCAACGCTATCCCCAATTCGATGGATTGAATCTGAGTTTCGAGACCCGCGAGGGCATCCTTAAGCATTGCGCCTTGCGCGTGGCACGCCACATGGAAACGCTGGAGCCTCAGGGTGTGGCCCATCGCTTTGTGGCCGGCTATCAGCCCAGCCTTGAAGCGCAACTGTGCAACTTGGCCGATGAGATTGCCTACAACGCTCACGATGTCGACGACGGTGTTCGCTCGGGTCTGATCACCTTGGACCAACTGATGGGCCTGAGCCTGGTGCGGCGCTTGCATGACCAAGCGGTGCGCGAGCATCCTGGCCTGCCGGCCATGGGCCGGCGACGGTTGTTGTCAGAAGTGTTGCGGCGCATGTTGTCGGCACAGGTCCATGATTTGCTGGGCACCACCGGGGCGCGCTTGGCGCGGGCTCGCCCAGCCGATGCTTGGCAGGCGCGCCAAGGGCCTGCCTTGGTGGGCTTCAGCCCGGCCATGCGGGCGGAGGTCACCGAGCTCAAGCGGTTTTTGTTCCCCGCGCTGTACCGCCACGCGCAAGTGCAGTCCCAAACCCAGCGGGGCAAGGTCGTGGTGCGCGACCTCTTCCAAGCGTATGCCCAGCGGCCTTCTGAGATGCCCGGCGAGTACGCGCAGCGACCCGACACCCAGCGGGTCGTCGCTGACTATGTGGCCGGCATGACCGACCGCTTTGCCCTGCGCGAGCATGAGCGCTTGACGGGTCAGCGCGTATTCCCCTGAGGCAGCCGTGGCCCGACTGCCCCGCCTCGTCTTGCCCGGATGGCCCCATCACGTCATCCAACGCGGCAACAACCGCCAAGCTATCGTGCGCAGCGATGCCGACCGCCGCGCCTGGCACGAAATGCTGGCCGAGGTCCTGGACCAGTACGCGGTCAGCCTGCAGGCCTACGTCTTGATGGACAACCACTTTCATTTGCTGGTGACGCCGCCCTCCGGCCAGGCCTTGAGCCGCATGATGCAGGCGCTTGGTCGGCGGTATGTGGGCGCTCACAACGCAGTCCACGGGCGCAGCGGCACCCTGTGGGAAGGGCGCTTCAAGTGCTCTCCGGTGGAGACCGACCGCTATTTCTTGGCCTGCATGCGCTACATCGAGCTCAATCCGGTGCGTGCTGGCTTGGTGTCCCAGGCCCAAGAGTGGCCGTGGTCCAGCGCTGCCCACCATTTGGGCCTGAGGCAGGATCGTCTGGTCAGCGACCATCCGAGCTATTGGGCCCTGGGCAACACCCCGTTCGAGCGGGAGCGTCGCTACCGCGATGGGCTGGAAGCCGGAACCACCGAACGGGAGGCCGCCCGCATCACCGAGGCTGCCCTCAAGGGCTGGGCCCTGGCATCGCCGGAATTCATCCAGGCCCAGCCGCAGGCCCTGGGAGCCCAGCGGCCCTTGGCGCCCCGAGGCCGCGGCCGGCCCCGCAAGCCGCTTGAGCCAGGCCCAAGCGGTGATGCCTGAACCGGGCTGGGCCGTAGCCGGCTCGACTCTGTCCCTATTTTTTAGCAAAATAGGTGTGTTCGCTATTAAAATGACTCTGACCCCATTTATTTAAAACAAGAGTGGCGTATCCTTCGGGGTTACCCGCACGATGGAGTGTCAACATGAGCACGCCCGCTGAACGAAAGCACCTGGCCGAACAGGGCCTGTACGACCCGCAAAACGAACACGACGCGTGTGGGGTGGGTTTTGTGGCGCACATCAAGGGGGTGAAGGCGCACGCGATCGTGGAGCAGGGCCTGAAGATCTTGGAAAACCTGGACCATCGGGGCGCGGTGGGGGCTGACTCGTTGATGGGCGACGGTGCGGGCATCCTGATCCAGATTCCCGACGAGCTCCTGCGGGCCGACATGGCCGCCCAGGGTGTGCGGCTGCCACCACCCGGTGAGTACGGTGTGGGCATGATCTTCCTGCCCAAGGAACACGCCTCGCGCCTGGCGTGCGAACAGGAGCTCGAGCGCGCGGTCAAGGCCGAGGGGCAGGTGCTGTTGGGTTGGCGCGATGTGCCGGTCAACCGCGACATGCCGATGTCCCCCACCGTCCGTGAAAAAGAGCCGGTGATGCGGCAGATCTTCATCGGTCGCGGCTCGGATGTGATTGTTCAGGACGCTCTGGAGCGCAAGCTCTACGTGATCCGCAAGACGGCTTCAGCGGCCATCCAGCACCTGCGGCTGACCCACAGCCACGAGTACTACGTGCCCAGCATGAGCTGCCGCACGGTGATCTACAAAGGCCTCTTGCTGGCCAACCAGGTGGGTGAGTACTACTGCGACCTGCAGGATGCGCGCTGCACGTCGGCCCTGGCCTTGGTGCACCAGCGTTTTTCCACCAACACCTTCCCCGAGTGGCCCTTGGCCCATCCCTATCGTATGGTGGCGCACACCGGTGAGATCAACACCGTCAAGGGCAACTTCAATTGGATGCGGGCCCGCGACGGCGTGATGAAGTCGCCCGTCTTGGGCGATGACCTCAAAAAGCTGTACCCCATCAGCTTTGAAGGCCAGTCTGACACCGCCACCTTTGACAATGCCCTGGAACTGCTGTCCATGTCTGGCTACCCGCTGGCGCAGGCCGCGATGATGTTGATCCCCGAGGCCTGGGAGCATCACAGCACGATGGACGAGCGCCGCCGCGCCTTATACGAATACCACGCGGCCATGATCGAACCTTGGGACGGCCCAGCCGCCATGGTGTTCACCGACGGCAAGCAAATTGGCGCCACGCTGGACCGCACCGGCCTGCGCCCGGCCCGCTACATCGTGACCGATGATGACTTGGTGGTGATGGGCTCGGAATCCGGGGTGCTGCCGATACCCGAAAGCAAGATCGTCACGAAATGGCGTCTGCAGCCCGGCAAGATGTTCCTGATCGACTTCGAACAGGGCCGCATCATCAACGACGAAGAGCTCAAGAGCCAGTTCGCCTCGGCCAAGCCCTATCGGCAGTGGATAGAGAACGTTCGCATCAAGCTGGAGTCACTGCCCGAGCCCAGCGCGGCACAACCGTCGTCGGCCGAGTCTTTGCTCGACTGCCAGCAGGCCTTCGGCTACACGCAGGAAGACCTGAAGTTCTTGATGAGCCCAATGGCTGCTGCCGGCGAAGAGGGCACGGGATCCATGGGCAACGACTCGCCCCTGGCCGTGCTCAGCGACCGCAACAAACCGCTGCCCAACTACTTCAAGCAGCTGT